>Ga0265296_1004277_pt1 | contig 12500 bp, 6 predicted proteins | sample MunlanPumphouse1_FD_189073 | JGI IMG/M metagenome (GOLD analysis project Ga0265296, IMG submission 189073) | Groundwater microbial communities from a municipal landfill in Southern Ontario, Canada - Pumphouse #1 | ecosystem: Environmental > Aquatic > Deep subsurface > Groundwater | place: Canada... | reverse complement strand
GAATTCTTTAAATCGTGGATTAATTCCGCCAGGTCCTCAATTGAATAAATATCGTGGTGCGGCGGGGGTGAAATTAAACCTACACCCGCCGTAGTGTTCCTGACTTTGGCAACCCAGGGGTAAACCTTGCGGCCCGGAAGCTGGCCGCCTTCACCTGGTTTTGCTCCCTGGGCCATTTTAATCTGGATTTCATCCGCACTGGTTAAATATTCGCTGGTGACGCCGAACCTGCCCGAAGCCACCTGTTTGATAGCGCTGCGCAGAGAATCCCCGTTTGGCAGTGGTTTGTAGCGCTCCGGGTCTTCCCCGCCTTCGCCCGTGTTGCTCTTGCCCCCGATGCGGTTCATGGCGATAGCCATTGTTTCGTGCGCCTCTTTACTGATAGATCCGAACGACATTGCCCCGGTCTTGAAACGCCGGCAGATAGATTCCACTGGCTCGACCTCATCAATAGGTACGGGCGTCCTGTTTTTCTGGAATTTTAAATATCTACGCAGCGCGTTTTTCTGGCTGTTGATCAACTCTGAATATTTTTTAAATATCTCATAGTCATTATTACGGCAGGCCTCCTGCAGCGTTACAATCGTTTGGGGATTGAATGTATGCTCCTCACCATCGTGCCGCCATTGGTAATAAGAGCCGGAGTCCAGCGTATCGTCACAGCCTGGTGTAAAGGCCCGCTTGTGCCGCAACTCCGCCTCCCGGGCGATTTCCTCAAGGCCTACCCCTCCCACGCGTGAAGGGGTCCAGGTAAAGTATTTATCAATAACTGACTTATGAATACCGACTGCCTCAAATATTTGAGCGCCCCGGTAGCTTTGGATAGTGGAAATGCCCATTTTGGACGCTACCTTGACCACGCCCTTGATGGAAGCCTTAGTATAATTCTTTATGGCCTCACTGGCGGTAATACCGGTCATCACACCCTGGTCGCACATGTTTTCCAGCGTCTCGAACGCAAGATAGGGATTGATGGCACTGGCGCCATATCCGATCAGAACCGCAAAATGATGCACTTCACGTGGTTCACCCGATTCCAGCAGGATGCTGACCTTGGTCCGTTTCCCTTCCCGGATCAGGTAGTGGTGCAAGCCGGCCATAGCCAGCAAAACAGGAATAGGCGCATTTTTGGCATCGACTCCCCGGTCGGACAGGATTAAAAAGCTGGCTCCCTGGTCGATAGCTTGGTCCGCCTCCATAAACAGGTTATCTATAGCCGCTTCCAGGCCGGCGCTTCCCTCCGCTGCTTTAAACAGGATGGGCAGTGTAACCGTCCTGTAGCTGTCAATATTGATGTGACGCAGCTTGGCCAGTTCTTCGTTAGTCAGAATAGGCGCCTTGATACTGACCTGCCGGCAGCTGTCAGGCTCAGGCTTAATCAGGTTCTTTTCCGGACCGATAACCGTCCCGACGGCAAATATAAGCTCCTCGCGGATGGAATCGATAGGCGGGTTGGTCACCTGGGCAAACAACTGCTTGAAATAGTTGTACAAGAGCTGCGGCTTTTCCGAAAGAACCGCCAGTGAAGTGTCATTACCCATCGACCCGACCGGCTCAACCACATCTTTAGCCATACGCTCCAAAACCTTAAAAAGATCCTCAAAGGTATAGCCGAAGACCTGCTGCCGCGCAATCAACGTCTCCTGGCTGGGCTCCGGAACCACGGGGGCTTCCGGAACTCTTTCCAGGGGCAGCAGGTACTGGTCAAGCCACTGCCGGTAAGGATGTTGTGCGGCAATGGTGTGTTTCAGTTCCTCATCACTGATAATACGTCCCTTTTCTGTATCAACGAGAAGCATACGTCCGGGCCGCAGGCGTTCTTTCAGCACCACATCCTCAGCCGGGATGTCCAGCACACCTACTTCAGAGGCCAAAATGATTAAATCATCTTTTGTAACGTAATAGCGTGACGGTCTCAGCCCGTTCCGGTCAAGCACAGCCCCGATAATCGAGCCGTCGGTGAAAGCAATGGAAGCGGGACCGTCCCAGGGCTCCATCAGGCAGCTGTGGTACTCGTAAAAAGCTTTTTTCTCATCGCTCATGCTTTCGTGATTGGACCAGGGCTCCGGGATCATCATCATCGCAGCTTGAGGCAGATAGCGGCCTGTGAGTGACAGAAACTCCAGACAGTTGTCAAACATGGCCGAGTCACTGCCGTCCTGGTCAATCACCGGAAATATTTTGGCCATATCTTCCCCAAAAAGTTCCGATTCGCACATGGCCTGGCGGGTGTTCATCCAGTTGATGTTGCCGCGCAGGGTGTTTATTTCCCCGTTATGGATTAGATAACGGTACGGGTGAGCCCGCTCCCAGCTGGGAAAGGTGTTGGTGCTGAAGCGGGAATGGATCAGCGCCAGCGCCGTTTCCATGGCGGGGTCGTTAAGATCGGCATAATACTCGGCAACTTGTTCAGGGATGAGCATTCCTTTATAGACAATCGTCCTGCAGGAAAAGCTCGGGAAATAGAAAGTTCCACCGCCCTGCAGCAGCCTGGCCCGCACTTCATTTTCAGCGCGTTTGCGAATAATATACAGTTTGCGCTCGAAGGCTAACTTGTCCCCGGCGCCGGGGTTTTTGGCCACAAACACCTGGCGTATGTATGGTTCAACTTTTCTTGCTGTCTCGCCCAGTGTGGAATTATCCGTAGGTACAGTGCGCCAACCCAGCAGGATCTGCCCTTCTTCCCGGATAATCCTGGCCAGTTCCTGTTCACATTTTTGACGCAGAGCGTCATCAGTCGCCAGGAAGAGCATACCGACACCGTAGCTGCCGGCAGGTGGCAGGTGAAAACCTGATTTGGCACATTCTTTTTCAAAAAAACCATGCGGGATCTGCATAAGAATTCCAGCGCCATCCCCGGTATTCAACTCGGCCCCCCTGGCTCCGCGGTGGTCGAGGTTTTGCAAAACAGCCAGCGCCTTTTTTATAATGTCGTTTGATTTTACCCCTTTAATGTTCGCTACAAAACCGATGCCGCAGGCGTCATGTTCAAACCTCGGGTCGTAAAGTCCTTGCTTAGGAGGCAATCCACTGCTGTTCATGTTATGCAACCTCTCTATCCTTCTTTTTAAGTAAAAAAATAAAGCCCTTACCACTGGCGCACGCAAACATACCGCGAGCTGTAGTAAAGGCCTCATTGCCTAAAATCTATATTGACACAACGCTGTGCCAAACCAAATTATAATGTTTCGTGTCAGATTTTACAAATAATGTCTAAAACTTGGCCAGGTATTCATCAATCTCCCAGGGATGAACCTGGATCCGGTAGCGATCCCACTCAATCTTCTTGGCCTCGATAAATCTATTAAACACATGCTCCCCTAAAGCTTCTTTAATAACCTGATCCTTTTTCAGTTCCAGGATGGCCTGGCTAAGACTTTCCGGCAGGTTGCCGATACCTGATTGTTCCCTCTCAGCCGCGGTCATCTCATAAATATTCCGGTTGCACTGAGCCGGCGGTGTTATTTTATTTTTTATACCGTCCAACCCTGCCTTCAGGCATACCGCCAGGGTCAGGTAAGGGTTGCAGGAGGGGTCGGGGCTTCTGAACTCAATCCGGGTTGACAGTCCTCTCTTAGCCGGGATCCTGATCAACGGGCTTCTGTTTCGCCCGGACCAGGCGATGTACACAGGTGCCTCAAAACCAGATACCAGGCGTTTATATGAGTTAACATTGGGGTTGGCTATAGCCGTGACGGCCCTGACATGTTCCATCAGGCCGCCCACATAATACATGCATTCCTGGCTGAGACCGTCGGGAGAGGTCGGGTCATAGAAAATATTTTCTTCGTTTTTCATCAGCGACTGGTTTGTGTGCATACCGGATCCGGCTATTCCGTATATGGGTTTAGGCATAAAAGTGGCATGCAGGCCGTGCCGCTGAGCGGTTGTGCGTACAACAAACTTAAAAGTGACAATCTTATCCGCAATATCCAGAGCGTCCGAATATTTAAAGTCAATCTCGTGTTGCCCACTTCCCACCTCATGGTGAGAGGCCTCTATTTCAAAGCCCATCTGTTCCAGGATTAACACCATATCCCGACGGGCGTTTTCTCCCAAGTCCACCGGCGCCATGTCGAAATAACCGGCGCGGTCTTGCGTGATAGTGGTGGGCCTGCCATCATTGTCGATATGGAAAAGATAGAATTCCAGTTCCGGGCCCACATTCATGGTGTAGCCCATCTCGCCCGCTTCCTGAATGGCCCGGCGTAAAACGTTGCGGGGGTCTCCCGCAAAGGGAGTGCCGTCCGGGTTGTAGATGTCGCAAATCAATCTTGCCACAGCGCCGTCCCTGGGCCTCCAGGGGAAAACCGTAAACGTCGAAGGGTCAGGCCGCAGGTACATGTCCGATTCCTCAATACGGACAAAGCCATCGATGGAAGAGCCGTCAAACATTAATTCACCCTCAAGGGCCTTTTGCAGTTGTTCAACAGTAATGGCAACATTCTTAAGGATCCCAAAAATATCCGTAAACTGCAGGCGGATAAATTTGACCCCCCATTCCTTAGCCAGATTACGCACATCGTCGTTGGTAAGCTTAGCCACAAGTCTCACACCTTTCATTATAGGCAATTGTATTCGCCCCTAAACCAGGGGGGTCAAATCAAAATAAAAAGACCACTAAAACAAGTATAAAAAAACTTGTTTTTAGGCCTCATTGCCCCTTTTAAGGTACGACATTGTACCCTGGTTTTCGGTTGTTGGCGAATATATTAACAAGTATATCATATAATTCTGAAAATAAAATAGTCTTCCGGCAAAAAATTTGTCAAAAATAATCTTAAGAAATCACAGGTTATGGGCTAAAATGATGGCTTCAGCGACAGCCCGCATAGAAATACGCTTATTCATACTCTGCTTCTGGATACGCTTGAATGCTTCTGTTTCCGATATGCCCATGGTCTCCATCAAAATCCCTTTAGCCCTTTCGATAACCTTTCTTGTTTCCAGCGTTTCTTTCAGTTCTTTAATCTCGCCTTCCAACCTGATGATCTCCTGGTAATTGGTCAGGGCCAGCTCAATCGCCGGGATCAGGTTGTATTCCAGCTCGGGCTTGACCAGAAAAGAAAACACCTTGGCTGTCTTCGCCTTTTCTATAACATTTTGCTGGGTAGACGGGGCAATTAATATTACCGGCGCGAGCTTATCCTCATGAATAATCCTGGCCAGTTCGTAGCCGTCCATTCCCGGCAGGAAAGCCTCAATGATCACCAGGTCAGGCTGCCTGGCCCTGACCAGCTTCAGACCGGTTAGTCCATCCTCAGCTTCGCCGATAACCCAGTAGCCCATTTTCCCGATCATTTTTTTAATGTTATTTCTCCAGGCGGCATCGCTGTCAATTATTATTACCCTTGATTCTCCCATAATGCATGCCTCCTGTTTCAAAAAATTATAAGATAAATGCCCCCGGACAGGCTTATACAAACCTTAGGAGGGCATCATTGCCAGCTATAAACAGGTACATCTTCGTACCTATAATATCCTATTTACAAACACATTTTATACATTTTTCTATAGGAAATCAACAATTTTTACTGAATTAACTTAAAATTTGTTCAACTTATTCCGTGTCCACATCTATGATATACTGAATGCCGGAAATCTAGCTATTTAACATTCTCTTGGCAATTTCATCCTTAATCTCTGTGATAAAAGGAATGCCTGTTTCTTTCTCAGTTTCTCTGTTACCAGATGCCAGATCATATCTGGATATTTCTGAGACGGAGAACCTACGCGCTCCAGCAAGAAGCTGTTGCAGACCTGCTGCCAATTTATCAGCGAGTGTCCAAACAGCGATTGCTCCGAACGGAATATCCTTCATTGCATCAGCGCCGACTTTTTTCTGAACATCATAGTATCCTGCAAAGATTTCGTCAGCATTTGCACCAATTTCTGCTACAGACTTCGCCAATTCATTCCAGTTTCCATTCACAGCTGCTTTGCGCTCAGGTTTCAGTACTCCTTCGATATTTGCTCCCAAGAAACCAGGAATCATCGTTGCTCTACCAATACAAATCATTTTCGTGAATGGAGCACCCAGGGCTAAAGCCTTAAAGATCTGATCTTCTCTGGCAATTCCGCCGCCAAAGGCCATGTCAACTACTTTTTGACCTTTTGCAGCCAGGATACTTGCATATTCATAGGACTTGGCATGGAGCAGGAGTGAAGGTACGCCCCAGGTCTCCATCATATTCCATGGGCTCATTCCAGTACCACCGCCGGAGCCGTCAATTGTCAAAAGATCCAATTTGGCATCCGTGGCAAATTTGATTGACATTGCCAGTGCTTCCATGCCATAGGAACCGGTCTTCAAGGTAATTCTCTTATACCCTTTGCTCCTTAAATCAGCAATTGCCGTCATGAAAGATTCTCTGACCTGATCATAATTTGAAAGATCAGTATATCCCAAGCGGCTATGACGGGCGAATGAACGGATGGCTCCAGATTTATATGCTTTCTGAACTTCAGGCGAGGTTGGATCCGGATCTACGATATAGCCTCTGTTTTTCAAGAAAACAGCGTAATCAAGATCAGTTACCTGGATTTCGCCGCCAATATCCTTAGCACCCTGCCCCCACTTCAGTTCGATGATCACTTTGTCACCGTATTTTCCGATGACATAATCAGCAACGCCGTTACGGGTATCCTCAACGTTCATCTGAACAATAATCGCACCGTAACCATCATGATAACGAAGATAGCTATCAATTCTACGATCGAGTTCAGGCGATACCTCAATCTTACCGTTTTTGATAACCGACTGTTTGTCAACCCCTACAACGTTTTCGCCGATGATAATCGGATAACCAACGAGAGCTGCGCCGACCGCAAAAGAATCCCAGTACTTTGCGGCAATAAAGGTGGATCCCAAGGCGCCAGACAGGATGGGAAGCCTGGATTTTGTCTTGATTTCATTACCAAACTCTGTTTCGATTTTAACATTGGGGAAGATACAATCATCTGCTTCATTGGAAAGACCTTGCGCCAGACCATAGGCGCCATAGTTATAACCTTGCACACGAAGGGAGTTGTAGGAAACTCCGACATGAGTGATATTGTCACTTCCTGCAGTGATAGTTCCGAAATCCCGGGGATAAAGCATTTTACGTCCTTTCATACAGGACAAAAAGGTTTCACATTTCCCCTGGCAATCTGCCCGGCATAATGTACACAACCCTGATTCGGCCGGGTTACCGCGATTCACTGTACCCAAAACATCATTGTTTTTGTTTCCTTTGCTAAACGTCATTGTTTAACAACCTCCTTAAATATATCTCTTTTTTTCAACCTTCCATTCTCACAACTGTATTTGTTCCCGTTAACGCCTCCTTCCGGTAAAATCTTATTAACGTTCCCGCTAGCGGGAAAATTTTTTCAATAACTTAGCAACTCAGGTACCCGGTACACTAAGTTAAGTTATTTGTTAGTGGTTGATCAGGTACTCATCCAGTTCCCACTTGTGCACTTCAGCCTGGAATCGCTCCCACTCCAGTTCTTTGCTTTCCAAAAACCGGATGGTAATGTTTTTCCCCAGGGCCTTCTGAATGACCTCATCCTGAGCCAGGGCCTGCAACGCCTCACCCAGGCTGCGGGGTAGACCTTCCTTTTTCACCAGCTCAACCAGAGCTGCCGGGTTGGGACTGTTTTCCGGACGTGGCGGCGGGGGAATGATCTTCTCAGTTATGCCGCACAGGCCCGCCTTCAGAGAAGCCGCCAGGACCAGATATGGATTGCAGGTGGGGTCCGGGCTGCGCAGAATAATCCTGGCGCCGCCGCCCCGTTCGGCCGGCACCCGGATCATGGTGCTGCGGCTGCTTTCCGACCAGGACACTAAAACCGGACATAAGTCATTGGGCAGGAGACGCTTATATGAATTAACCAGTTGGTTGGCCACAGCGGTGATGGAGCGGGCGTGCCGCAGGACACCCCCGATGTAGTTATAAGCAATTTCACTCAGGCCCAGCTGTCCGGCAGGGTTGTCAAACACATTATTGCCGTCGCTCAAGAGGGACTGGTTTAAATGCATGCCGGAGCCGCTCAGCCCGCTGATGGGTTTGGGCATAAAAGACGCGTGCAGGCCGTGACGCTGCGCAATGGTGCGAACCACAAACTTAAATGTGGCTATTTTATCGGATATAGCCAAGGCGCTGTCTTCTTTTATAAATATTTCATGCTGTCCGGGCGACTTCTCGTGGTGGGAGGAAGAAATCTCAAAACCCATCTCCTCCAGGGTCAGCACCATGTCACGTCGGGCGTTCTCACCCAGATCAACCGGTGACAAGTCGCAATACCCCGCCTGATCATGCGTGATCGTGGTTGGCTTGCCTTTAGCGTCCATGTTGAACAGGAAAAACTCGATCTGGGCGCCAACCTGCAGGTTGAAGCCCAACCTGCAGGCTTTGCCGACAACCCTTTTCAGGGCGGATCTGGAACAGCCGCAGAACGGGTTGCCGTCCGGCGCATAAACATCACAGATCAGACGGGCAACTGAACCGTCCCGCGGGCGCCAGGGGAAAATTTCAAAAGTGGACGGATCGGGGCGCAGGTATATATCACTTTCCCTGTTGCGCAAAAATCCCTCGATAACTGAGCTATCGAACATAATCTGCCCGTCCAGCGCTCTTTCCAGTTCTTCCACCGTAACCGCAATATTCTTAAAAACTCCAAAAACATCGGTAAACTGCAGCCGGATGAACTTAACATTAAACTCCTTAGCCTTTTCCAGCACTTCTTCCCTGCTGAAAGTATTCATGGACAGTCACCTCCTGAAAACAAAAAACGCCCTGGAAAGACCATGTAATAAACACAGTCTTCACAGGACGCCGTTGCCCCGTTAGTTCATATGATTGATTTATCTATTATAGCATAAAATTAATAACGATCAATAATTTAGGAAAAAGAATATCCACAAAATTTTAATTTTTTTTATTTAAATGGTTCATTATGTTGCGGGCAACCCTTGCAATGGGTACGCATTTATCCATACTCAGTTTCTGCATATACTTATAAGCTTCCTGTTCGCTAAGCCCCATTGCTTCCATGACCATTCCCTTGGCCTTTTCCACCAGCTTTCTTTCCTCCAGAGCCGTTTTAAGCTTCTTGTTCTCCTCCACCAATTTCGTGAACTTCTTGAAATTAGCCAGGGCTATCTCGATAGCCAGGAAAAGCTGTACATCACTTAAAGGCTTGGGCAGACAGCCAAAGACCCAGTAATCTTTTAGTTCTTCCAGCAATCCCTGCTCGTGAGATTCAATTAACAGGATCACCGGCGCGGTCCGGTTCTCCTCAATAATCCTGATAATTCCCAATCCCTGGACTCCAGGTAGTTTTGAGTCCATGATCACAAGGTCGGGCTCGGTCTGAAAGATAACCTTTAAAGCGCTTCTTCCGTCCCCCACTTCTCCCGTCACCAGGAAACCGGCCTGCAAGAGCATTTCTTTTATTTTTTTACGATTAACGGCGTCAGCATCGGCGATGACAATCCGTGTCCCGAACATAGGGACGCACCTTTCTAGAGAGGGCTGATTTTATAAAATATTTTCTCAAATCTAGCTTGTATTTTAACATGGCCCTTTTAAAAAAGATATAAGATTTTGAATAAATACGGATGTGACATATCATGCCTTGGGTTACATATATATTATATTGTACGCAAAAATTAAAATATCCGGGCAAAGGCGCCAGGAGAAAAGCAATATTCAACACCGTTTTCTTGGTGTCTTTTCCTTGCTTTAAGCAGAGGAGGGATATAAAGAAAACGGTTTTTTGCTTTGGCGCCTGTTTAAATGGTCGGAGGTTCGGTATTTAATTTACCAGGGGGAGGGTGACAAGTTTGGCCAGAGGAAAGCTAGTTAAACTTTTTCCGGGCGGGAACACTTCCCGCGGTTTTTATTCCTTCTATGATCACATCATCGAAAAGGACGCGACCCACATATTCATTTTAAAAGGTGGACCTGGTGTGGGGAAATCAACATTCATGCGCAAAATTGGCGAGGAAATGCTGTCACGGGGATATGATCTGGAATTTCACTGCTGCTCTTCAGACAACGGGTCCCTGGACGGCATTTGCATTCCGGCTATCGGTGTGGCCATGCTCGATGGCACCGCACCGCACGTGGTTGATCCGAAAAATCCAGGCGCGGTCGATGAGATTATTCACCTCGGGGACCACTGGAATGACCGGGGCATCCGTGGCAATAAAAAAGAAATCCTGGCCATTAACAGAGAGGTAGGCCGTCTTTTCAAACACGCTTACGCCTACCTGGCCGGGGCAAAAATTTTTCTTGACGAGGTGGAGTCTTATTACACGGAAAGCGATGCTTTCAATGTGGGAACTTTTAATAAAATGGTCGCTGATCTGGCAGACGAGATTTTTGACGGTCAGCCCAGGCTGAACCGCAACCCCAAAGTACGGCGACTTTTTGCCACCGCCATTACGCCGGACGGGCCGGTAAGCCACCTGGAAACGGTGGTAGGCAGCCTTGGCAAACGCTACATCATTGAGGGGGATGACGGCACGGGCAAAACCATCCTGGTCAGCCGTATAATGGAAGCGGCCACAGCCAGGGGTTACAGCGTAACAGCTTTTCACTGCGCGTTAAACCCAAGCAACATTGACCACCTGGTAATTCACGACCTGGATCTGGCTGTGATCAACAACGTGGAGCCGCATATCTACAGGCCCAAGGAAAACGACAGCGTTATCGATACCATGACCTGTATGGACCCGGTAGTCAACGCGGCCTATCTTGCCGAAAAAGGCGCCGCGCGGGGGATGTACCGACAGTGTATGGAGCAAGCTATTTCTTTTATAGGCAGGGCGAAAAAAGCACATGATGAAATGGAGAATTATTACGTGCCTTTCATGGACTTCGAGGCCATTAACGCCCGCCGGGAAAAAACCCTGCACAGGATCCTGGAATTGGCGGAAGAATTTAAATAAATCTATCCCAGCGCTTGCCCTCTAACTGCAAAAGTAATTGTTATACCTTGATCTGAGGTAGTCGACCCAAGTGTCATCCCAGCCTTGGATTTTAAGCCAGGTGAACTCTTTAAATTATATGTGGCACCCGGGACGAGAGGGCTCAGGGGTTGTATAAATATTTTTTTTCTTTGAGTGAAGTCTACAGTATCATCTATTCTGGTGACACTGAGCGTAACAGTTCCATTGTTCTGGGATGAAAGGCTGAAACTTCTTTTATTGTTTTCCCAGATTGATTCGTTAACGACATTTTTATCAAATTCTAATACAAACTTTGGATTTGTCGAGATTTGGGCAGATGCACTGACTTCCCTGCCGCTTCCAGTTTAACAGATACGAGATTTAATGATTTTTGGCCTGTTGTTCCTTGATGATTATGGTTCTTTATATGACAATGGCTATCCCGGACGTTCCGACTGTAGTTATATATTTACAAAACAACCGCTCCACTAAAAAAAATAAGCCTTCTGGGATCAAAGGCTTAATAATTCTTTAGATTTCATTTGCTTTAAAAACGGCCTAAACCTTGAATATTTTTCTCTTAAACAATTCTTGCATAATTATACCTGCTAAGAAACCGGCTCCCATGTTCCAAATAGCAAATCCGGCGGTGATTAATAGTGTGTAGTAGTCACTCTTTTCCCTGCCCACATCCCGTGCTGAGACTGCCAGTTCCAGGCCGGCAAAGAATAAGATTACCCCCAGTATGCTTAAAGGAAAGATCTTAAATATTAACAGCAATGAACTGCTGAAACAAAGTCCGGCGGTTAGCAAAACCACACCAAGGATAATCAGGGCGCCGCCGGTCCGGGCGCCGAAGCGAACATGGCCGGCCATGCCTCCGGCTCCGTGACACAAGGGTATACCCCCAAATAAAGGGGAGAATATGTTTAGAATTCCCTGAGAAATGGCAATCTTCTTTTCAGTGACCGGATGTTCGGGAAACAACCTGTTGTTTTCCGCTGTGATGGCAATAACCGCATTGCCAAAGGTTAACGGAATCTGTGGGATGCCCAGGATGAGAGCGCCTTTAAAGATATCGGGCCAGGTGAGCTGACCTAATATAATACGGGGCATTTGGAAATCAAAATGGATAGCGGACAGCTCCTTAATAAGACCCGCGTCTTTATACAAAGCGGTAATAACGCCAAAAATAAGCAAAATAAACATGGCGGGGATGCGTTTGCTGTTAAGCAGCAGAAAAGTGATGGCCATGGCTATAACAGCAATAATAATATCGTTCTGCATCATCCGGATACCCTGAGTGATAAAGGATAGTCCAAGGCCCAGAACTATACCCCTTACAACAGGTTTGGTGATAAACCTGGAGACCTTATTCAGAGTTCCCGTAAGACCCATGGTCAACCAGAATAGACCGGTAAATAATCCGGCGCCCCAAACCATGCCTGGTGTAATAAGCGCAGCCTGGGTAATTGCCGCGCTGCCGATAGCTTTCATAGGCTGGACGGGAATAGGCGTCCGATAATATAAACCTGACGCAATTAATATAATGCCAAAT
>Ga0265296_1004276_pt1 | contig 12501 bp, 8 predicted proteins | sample MunlanPumphouse1_FD_189073 | JGI IMG/M metagenome (GOLD analysis project Ga0265296, IMG submission 189073) | Groundwater microbial communities from a municipal landfill in Southern Ontario, Canada - Pumphouse #1 | ecosystem: Environmental > Aquatic > Deep subsurface > Groundwater | place: Canada... | reverse complement strand
TTCACTGGCCGAGAAGGTGCCATTCTTGATCTCGCTATTCTGTGCTCTCTTGATCAAAACAGCTTGCAGCACCGGTTGTTTACTGCCATCGAAGTTGGCCCAGGTATTCATGGCAAGCGCAGCGCCGTCTTTTTTAATGCTGATACCTAGCTCTGTATTACCTGGCACTGCCAACAAACCGGGTAGAAACCAGGTGCCATTGCCTTTCACCTGCATACGAACTTGGTTGGTCACTGCGCGGGAACAATCAAGGGAGTATGGAATGGTGATGTTTTTGTAACGGCCGTCGATATCGGCGGTTTGCACATCACCAAAAAATACGCTGATAAGTCTGTCGTTGTTGATCACGCAGGGAGGGCTCCCAAGAACAGTCCCACTGATGTTCACAGTGACTGTGGATGCAGCGTTCACTGTTGAAACACACCCCAGCGCCATCACCATTAGTGCAGCTCGCAAGCCCACCATCGTGCCGTCCTTAGTCATAAGCCAGGCTCACATTAAGACTGGCGCGAAAGGCTCCCGGGCGCAGCGTTGCAGCTGTGCGCTCAGGGCGGATGTAATAAGTCAGTTGACTGTCACCCGGCGTGACAAACCACAGGGGGGCGGTCTGACCAAGGTATAGATTGCGACCTTGTACATCCTGCACACGTAGGCCCAGGCCGCCGGCGCCAACGACCTTGATCAGCTCCGGGGTATCGGGATCGGACACGGCGCTGAAGGTCAACGTGGCCACGGGCTCACTGGCACTCCAGAGTAGTGTGCCGAGCCGATCGTCACGCCGCCCTCCTTCGCTGCGTACGCAGCCCAGCAGTTTCAGTTGCAGGGTCACGGGCCGGTCTTGATCACCTGTTTTTGCCAGGTTCGCGGTACTTAATTCGCCCAGATCCAATGTCTGATGGCTGGAGTTGGTGTCCAGATAACATGCGCTTTCAAGCAAGCTGCCGATCACCTGAAACTCGGCCGTCTGCATATCGTTGCCAGCAGCGTGGGACACGATTGAAACACTTGCGCAGCAGAGTAAGGCCGCCAGGCACCCGCAGGGTCCAGGGATCATGGTTTCGACTCACGTGAAGAGGACATGGCTCAAGGTCATTTTTTGTCGGCGACAGGACTGGCAGTACAACTACCCGCCACACAGTTGAACTGCAATTGCGGGCGGCCGCCGTAATCATTGACATAGGTCAGCACCGGCTTTTCACCCAGCACCTTGGTGCCAACACCTAGGTCTTGCTGGGACTTGGGCGGGATCATCAGGGGCTTGAATTCAGCCGGGCTGCCAGCCTTTAGGTCTGGCGCGGCTTCGATCACGGTGATGAAATAAGGTGTAGGGTTGTTGATCTGATAGCTGTTGCCCAGACGGGTCAGGGTCAACTGCTCCTGCCAGGGTGCTTCACTCAGGCCTTTTTTCGCGGCTATCGCCACGGGGCGATAAAACAGCTTAACTCGGGTCTGCAAAGCGATTTGCAAAGTGTTCGCCTTGTCGCTGCGCGGCGGAATCTCGCGTAGATTGAAGTAGAACAGTGACTCCTGGTCTTGGGAAAGCAGGTTCAATTCGGGCAGGCCCTGAATCTTTATCTGGCTGCTGGCACCAGGCTCCAGGCGCTGGACCGGTGGCAGTACCACCATGGGGCTGGTGATTTTCTCGCCCTGTTCGTTTTCGATCCAGCCCTGCGCCAGGTAAGGTAATTGCGTGTTCTGGTTGCTGATGCTCAAGCTCACGGACTTTTCACCTCCGATAAAAATCACGCGGGTGCGGTCCAGTGACACAGCGGCCTGACTGATCAGGGCGGTGCACATCCCCGCCAGGGTGAGGAGCACAAGGGTGTAGCGTTTGAAGAGGAGCATGGTTGGTTCCTGTAGCAATGAATTAAGTGGCGGCGTTATCTGCGTCGCCAATGGGCTGACACAGCAGTTCCAGTTGTGTTTTGAGTGACGCGACTTTGTCTGGCAGGGTGAAGCTACAGTGGTCACTGCCCCCCCAGTTCAGCGTCATGGTTTCGCCCGGCTGCATGCCGCTCAGGTAGGTCAATCCTTCCTCACCGACGATCCCAGTGTCCTGGCCACTGCTGTTTTTTGCGGTCGCGCCAAATGGCGGGGCGTCACGGCCGGCCATCAAAATGGTGACCATGGCCTTGCTGCCGGCGATCACATCGAAGCGGCGATAACCAATGGCGCCTTCGGTCAACGTGGCCTGAATCACGGATTGGGTCGTTTCAACATCTTCTGGCAGGTTGTCCAGATCGATACTGGTCTGGTTGCGGTAATAGCTGTTGACGTTCGTAATCACGGCCTTGCCAAACCGGTTGGTGCGGGTCACGCCACCGTTACCGCGCACTGGCACACCGGCCACGCCATTGGTATCGACCAGCAGCCGAGTACCCCCCATGAGGCTGTTGCGGTGGAGGGCTGCACCTTGGCCAGTGATGGTGGCGCCGCCCTGCACAGACAAACCAGCCGAGGTGTATTCGTCTGTCTGGTAGCTTCCGCTGGCAACCACTTGGGCCTGATCACCATCATGGGAGAAGTAACCACTGGCAGTTTCACCACTCGATGATTTGCCAGCGGTGAGCATGTATTGATTTCGCTCGTCGAGGCTGTCGTAGTAGCTCATGGTGTGCGTGTTGTCACCACCGCTGACTGAGGCGTTGTAGCTCACCGTACCCTTGCCACCCCAAGGAATACTGACCGACAGGTACGCACCGCTATCGGAGGTGAAATTGGACTTGTTCTGGTAGGCGGTCAGAGACGCACTGAGGTTTCTGAAACTTCCTAGATCGAAGTAGCGCGACATGGATAGGCTAAAGCGGTCGCTCGCTCGGCTGTCCCAGTAAGTCTGGTGGTTGTAGTTGAAATAGACACTGAGTTCGGCATCGCGAAACTGCTTGCTCAAGGTCGTGGTGTACATGTTCTTGCTGCGATTCAGCGGCTGATCGCCACGTCGAGCTTCAATGAACTCGTTCATGCTCAGATAGTTTTCTTCGGAGAAGCGATAACCGGCAAAGGTCACTTGGCTGTCGTACTCATCAAAGCGCTTGGAGTAGCTGATACGGTAGGACTTGCCGGTCAAGTTGCTGTTGCTGCCCGGCACAGTGGCATACGATTGAGTGACATCCACCGACAGCGCGCCAAAGCTCATCAAGTCACGGCCCACGCCCACTGCCAGAGAACCGTAGTCCTGGGCGCCGAGACCTCCGCCATACAGCGACCAACCGTTACTCACCCCCCAGGAAAACTCACCGGTCGCGAAAGTGGGACCATCCATCTGATGTTCCCAGTCGGAGGGTTTTCCGCTTGCCAGTTTGTAGCGCACGGAACCGGGGCGCGTCAGGTAGGGGATGCTGGCGGTATCTATCTTGAAATCCTGGGTGCTGCCGTCCTGCTCTTCGACGCGCACATCCAACTGCCCACTGACCGCATCGTTAAGGTCCTGGATACGAAACGGGCCCGGCGGCACCTGGGTGTTGTAAAGCACCCTGCCTTGCTGGCTGATCACTACGCGCGCGTTGGTTCGAGCGACACCCGCGACCTCGGGGGCATACCCTCGCAGGTTGGGCGGCAGCATGCTGTCGTTGCTGCTCAAATTAGCGCCGGTATAGCGAAAGCTGCCGAACAGGTTGGAGTCCAGATAGTCTTCGCCAACGATTAAGCTTGAGCGCAACGACGGCAGTGCGCGCAATGCGTAAAAGCGACTCCAGGCGAATTTTTGCTGCGACACCTGATCAGCGCCGTGGCGCATTTGCGATTGCCAGTCGCCGCGAAAGCGCCAGGCACCCTGATTGAAACCCACCGTGCCGTTGCCATTGAGGCTGTCGTTGCGACTGCCTTTACGGTTGGTAGTTTGACCGTTGAAGTTGTAGTCAAACAACGCGCCGGTAATACCATCGTCCCAGCGCGAAGGCGGATCCCAGTTCGGCGCGGTGTATTCTAACTGGTCCTGCGGGACGCTAAGGTAAAGCCCTGAAGTACCGAGGTTGCCGCGGGCCTGCATGCCCGGAATACTACTGAGTTCCAAGCACGCGCCGTCGCGCCACCAGTTCAAGTTTTTAAGCGTCTGCTCTTTCAAACCTAACTCACTGACCAGAGCAGGGGAAATACAGGCAAGGCTGCTCTTCGGATCTTCATCCGAGGTAACAAAAACTATGGGGAATTCAGTGAGCGTATCGCGGTTGAGATGAACCATCAGTGTGTATTCTCCGGGCATGATAAAGTTCGCCGAAGCAAACACCCCAAGATCAAGATTCTGACGATCTTTAAGGTCCAATACATCGGTATTGAATTCAAACTCTTGGGCTGCACTGGCCCACGTCGCTATGCAACACAACGCGGCGACAGTCAGTACCTTGCGATGATCCACGCAATACAATCCTTGATCGATAAAGTTTTAGTAACTCAAACACTTCAAAAGTGCTGAATACTTAACTTAATAGTGGAGCGGTAGTTACCCGCCCGTAGTGAGCTTCCGGTACCCACAAGTTCCAGAAAATAATTAAGTGCCACGGTATCGGTAGCACGAACACTGTCGTCAAGTAGCATGCCAGGGGCAATCAACTTTCCATGAGAGTCTTTAATCTGCAGTGCAACGCCTTGGGCCGCCCCTTGGACGCCGAAGTACTGGCCATTGTTTTCACCTTCGAATGTCAGCTTCATGCCCCGTGACACACTGCCATTAGTGCGCGCACTCAAGGTGCCGCAATCACTGAGATAAATATTCAAAGGCCGTCGAAACGACTCGACGCCGCGTACCAACCCATGCAGCGCTATGGGCTGAAAGCTCACTGTCTGGCCTTCATTGCCCACGCGCATGGCACAGCCAGCATCCACGATGCTTCCAGCTACTTGCATCCGCCCCCTGAGGGAACTTCCGGCCAGCGGATCGTCGGCACGCACGGGGCTGCCAAACAGGTAAAAAACCAGAAGCAGGAGTAACAGCAAGAACACAATTGAACGAATCATCAACACCTCCGTAAGCTTCCCCACAGCACACACAGAGCGCGTACTGCAGGGCACCTCAGTAACGGAGCGGGTTATTGATAAGCGAGTTTGAAGTTGGCGAACGTCTCGAATTCGCCAGGGGTGATTTCAGCCGAAGTACCTTCCGCTCCGCCTACACCGGGAGTCGTGTCACCTTGCAGGTAGGCGCTGTACGACAGGAAATTACCGCCGTCTAACAGCACTTGCGCAGTCGATTCACTACCCATCTTGATCAGCTCACCGTTTTGGTCAGCGATAGCCAGGCTGGCACCCCTGGCTTCGCCACGAAGTGCAAACAGATCAGGGTTGGTTGCGGGAGTGCCAGTGAAGGTAGCAGTGGCCTTCTTCAAAGTAGAGGTGTCACAGCCGAGCAGTTCAATTTTGAAGTTTGTAGGGCTGGACTTGCCACCGTTCTTCAACGTAGCGTTGGCAATCTGCCCCATTTCAATGGTTTGAAACTGCGACTCTTGAGCAATAGAGCACGGCGCATCAATAATTGTACCCTTGAAGGTAATGACGCCCTTCCCCTGCTCTTTATCAGCCGCCATAACACTAACAGAAGTCGCCGCCAAGGCAACTGCCATAATGGTGCCAGCTAAAACATTAACTTTCATTTCACACTCCTAATATTGATATTGTCCTTGAGAGGGTTCATCAGAACTCTCTCGAAGCTCAGATTTCGATACACCGTTGAGCTGAGACAACTTTAGGAGATAGGGATGAAAATGTGAGTAGGACGATGCCTACTCGCGGCTAGGAAATTTCCTACATTCTCAATAGGCACCTGTCAGCCCGTCAAAGAATTACGCTTGGCAAACTCGGCCAAATCTACTAATGAGTGGACACTTAGCTTATGTAACAGGCGGGTTTTATAGGTACTGATGGTTTTGTTGCTGAGAAATAATTTTTGACTGATCTGCTTATTAGAGTAACCCTGGGCCAGATGCTGCAATACCGTCAACTCTCGATCTGTCAACGATTGAATTTGTTTGAGTTCGGTCAGTTGATCTGCCGAATTGACACTGTCCGAGGCTAGCGAAGGAAAAAAGGTATAACCCGCGTCTACGGCTTTGATAGCAGTAATGAGCTTATCCAGACCTTCATCTTTATTGATAAAACCGCGGGCACCCAACTGGATACAACGTCGACATACCGAGTCTGCAGGCTGTGACGTCAGGATCAAAATTTCAGTGCGTACATTCAGAGCCTTGATACGGGTAATGACACTGAATCCATCGAGTTTCGGAATACCAATGTCGAGCACCACCACCTGCGGGGTCAGCTCACGCACCAACCGAACAGCATCAATGCCATTGTTCGCTTCACCCACCACGCGCATGCCGTGCTTTTCCAGTAGAACGCCGACCGCAAGGACGATCACCGGGTGATCATCAACAATGAGAACGCTATGCATGGTGTCTTTAACCTCTTGAACGCACTTGCTACTGAACGGTACAGCTTGAGGCGGTAAAGGCTAACACTATTAACCAAGCCGGACGGTGCGTAGGACTTAATGAATCATAGCTTCGGAAAATTCCTAGGCAATGTCGGATATTTCCCATTTAGCTACTAAAACCCCACTCCCACACTGACCGCCCTCCTTTTGGTGTAGCCGAGCGATGCAAACCTTGACAGTTTTGGTGCTGGAGGATGAGCCTTTCCAGCGACTGGTCACTGTGGCCGCGCTCGAAAAGTTGATGCTCGGAACAGTTCTGCAAGCAGCCGACGGTAATGAAGCCGTCGTAGCCCTGGCAGGCTGTGAGCATGTGGATATTCTTCTGTGTGACCTGAAAATGGCCGGCATGGATGGTCTAGCCTTTCTGCGTCATGCCACCAGCAGCGGCAAAGTGCGTGCAGTGGTGCTATGCAGCGGACTGGACCCCGTCCTGCGTCAAGCCACTGTGTTAATGATCCACTGCCTTGGCCTGACCTTTCTCGGTGATTTGGGTAAACCATTCAACATCGAGGGGTTCAACCAACTGGTCAACCGTTATAAGACGCAATGTAACGCTGCATCCAGGTCGTTGTTACCGGCTGAGATGCCAACGTTGAACGACGTGCTGCAAGGCTTGGACAACGGCGCGTTCGAGGCATACTACCAACCCAAAATCAACCTGCAAGGGCAAGCACTGGTAGGCGCCGAAGTCCTCGCACGCTGGGTTCACCCGCAGTGGGGAGTCCTGGCCCCCGCCCATTTTTTGCCCGTGATGGAGCAATACAACCTGATCGACAGAATGTTCTGGCATCTGTTTGAACAGGGACTGGCCCTGCACCGGCGATTGGCCGCACAGGGCTTGACGATCAACCTTGCGTTCAACCTGCACCCAGCTCAGCTGGCTTGCAGCGCATTGACTGAACGCATTCCGGTGATGCTCAAGCGCGCACACGTACCTGCGACCTGCGTGATTTTTGAGATCACCGAATCGGGGCTGCTCAGTGCACCGGCCAATAGTCTTGAGAATCTAGTGCGTCTGCGCATTCTCGGTTGCGGCCTGGCCATGGATGATTTTGGCGCCGGTTACTCCTCGTTGGATCGGCTCAGCGAATTGCCGTTCAGCGAGATCAAACTGGATCGGGCGTTTGTCTACAAGATGCAAAGTCAACCCAGAAGTGCTGCGATCATTAGTTGTACGGTGGCACTGGCGCAGGCGCTGAATATCTCGTTGGTCATTGAGGGGGTAGAAACCGCCGAACAACAAACCCGCCTTATCGAACTGGGCTGCACGATTGCCCAAGGCTACCTGTATGCCCGACCTATGCCGCAAAGCCATTTTATCGACTACTGTAGGACCAAGCTGCTCTCATGAGTAGGACCGATGACCAAAGGCAATGGCTTTGAACTATAATCGCGCCAGCCACGACGACTCGGCGTCATCCCCTCGCCTCCCCGAATTCCCCTCCTGCAGGGGACTGGCTCCAGCCCTCTCTGACTCATTCGGCCTCTTCCCGATGTACTTACGCTTTTTCTGGCTGGCCTTGTGCACGCTGTCATTCAATTCTCTGGCGGAGGCTGCAACGCCGTCTTTGGCGCCGCAGACGCTTTCCAGCCAGCTACACATCCAGCGACAGGACATCGGGATTTCTGAAGAGGACTGGCAGTGGCTGCGCCACAAGGCCGAACTCAGGGTTGGCGTATCACCTGAGGAGTCTGCACCGTTCTCGGTCAACGCCCAGAGTAACCAGTACGAAGGTATCAGCGCCGATGTAACGGCGCTCGTTGCTCAAATGCTGGTCCTAAAGATCAAAATCGTGCCATTTGCCACCTCCCTGGCTGCTGAGCAGGCCCTGCAAGCGGGCAACATCGATGTCATCACCCGCCATGGCAGTTACGAGGCGAGCCAGGGCCTGATTTCCAGCATCCCCTACGCGCGTGACCGGTTCGCGGTGTTCAAACGCAGCGCCGAACCGCGCCACTCGCCCACCAACCTGGCGGGCTTGCGGGTAGCAGTCACCGGCGAGCACCTGCAGGAGTTGCAACAACGCTACCCACGGGCGGACCTAAAGGTCTATGGTAGCCACGAGCAGGCCATCGCGGCGGCCGCCTTTGGTCAGGCAGATGTGTACGTCGATAACCTGTATAGCGCCTACTATCAAATTAACCGCTCGTTCTACGGCTACATGCGCTTCGAACGCTTCAGTGATCTGCCCATCAGCGGTTTTAGCTACGCCTTACGCGCAGACAACACGCGCTTGCAGCAACTGGTCAACGTCGCCATTGCGACCATCGGCGACAACCAACTGATCAACATGGCCAAGCGCTGGGTCGGCAGCGGCTACATTCCCGACGAAGAGCCCATCGACCTCACCTCGCAACAGTTGCGCTGGATCGAGAACCATCCAGTAGCTCGACTGGTGATCAATGACGACATGGCCCCCGGTGCATTTTTCGATGCCAACGGGATTTTTTCCGGTGGCATCGCCGACCTTCTTGAGGTCATCACCCTAAGCACCGGGCTGCATTTTCAGGTGATCTCGCGAAGCGGCGGTTACCCGCAAATCATCGACACCTTGCTCAAGGACGAAGCCGACCTGGCACTGATGACCCCCAGCCTTGAACGTGAAGAGTACTTACGCTTCTCCAGGCCTGTCATCGACGGGCCCTTCGTATTACTCAGCAACGCTGATCAGCGAGGAAACCTGGACGGTCTGGTCGGAAAGCGCATAGCCATTCCCAGTGGCCACGTGGCGTTACAGCAACTACGCAAACGTTACCCCGAAGCCATAGTGATCGAAGCCGGCGGAACACTGGATTCAATGAACCTGCTCTATGAAGGCAAGGCCGATGCCGCAATGATTGCGCTGCCTGCGGCGCGGTATTACACCGAGCGTCTGTTTCGCGACAAATTGGTCATTAACCATGTACTGGATCTGGGCCCCAGCACGGTCAATTTTGCCTTGCGCCGCAGTGACGCAGAGCTGCAGTCCATCATCGATAAGGTACTACAGACCCTGGGGCCGGATGAGCTCAGCGCGATTGCCAACCGCTGGCGCTCCCCCCCAGGCATGAGTGGACAAACGTGGGTCGACTACGAGCGCGTGATCCGCCAGATTGTCATCATTGCGGGGTTGTTATTGTTGCTGGTGCTTACCTGGGTGCTCTATCTGCGCCGACAGATCAAGGCCCGACTCAAGGCAGAGCGCATGCTCAACGATCAACTGAAATTTGTCGAAACCTTGACTGACTGCATGCCTCCCCCACTGTACGTGTGCGATGTCAACGGGCTCATTCTGTCGTGCAATCGTCGCTTCCTTGCAAGCGTTGGGTTGAACAAAGAGCAGGTGCTGAACAAGACCGTGCATGATTTACCCGCAGAGCACTTCAAGAGCCCGCCCGAGCTTGACCAAAATTACCGCCAGGCTTTGAGCGACGGTCAGATCCACGAGTCGGTGCAGATCATTGAGTTGCAAGGCGAAGCCGTGTCCATCAGCCATTGGATGCAACCGTTCCACGACTACCAGGGCATCATCAAGGGCGTTATCTGCGGCTGGTTGGACATCAGCGAACACCGCCAGCTGGTGCATCAACTGCAAGAAGCCAAGAGTCAGGCAGACAGCGCTAGTCGGGCCAAGACCAGTTTCCTGGCCACGATGAGTCATGAAATCCGCACCCCCATGAACGCCGTGATCGGCATTCTGGAATTAGCACTCAAGCGCGCCACACACGAACCCATTGACCGCGCCAGCATTGAAATTGCCCATACCTCAGCGAAAAGTCTGCTGGAGCTGATTGGCGATATCCTCGACATCGCCCGTATCGAGTCCGGGCGTTTGAGTCTGACGCCCAATCGCGCCAACCTGCGCGAACTAGTCGAGTCGGTGGCTCGGGTCTTTGAAGGATTGGCTCGACAGAAACGCTTACGCTTGATGCTGGAAATCGATTCCAGCATCAACTGTGATGTGCTGGTCGATGCCCTGCGCTTTAAACAGATCCTCTCCAACCTGATCAGCAACGCGATCAAGTTCACTGAAGAAGGCACAGTCAAACTCAGCATCGTAGGTGCTCTGCTCGACAATAACCAACTCCATGTAAGCCTCAGTGTTGAAGACACCGGCGTCGGAATTAGTTCAATTGATCAGCAACGGCTGTTTCGCCCCTTCGCCCAGGTACAGCGCAATGTGCAGCACACCGAAGGAACCGGCCTGGGCCTGGTGATAAGCCGCTCACTCTGCGAAATGATGGGCGGCCAGTTGAGCATGAGCAGCGTGCTGGGCCGGGGCACGGAGGTCAACATTGAGCTACGCGTTCAGGTGCTTGAGCGCATCAGCTTGGCCCCACTACCAGCCCCACCACAGACCAGGCAGCGTTATCGCTTACAGGTACTGGTAGTGGACGATCATCAGGTCAATCGCCAGGTGCTCTCTCAACAGTTGAAGTACTTGGGCCATGATGTCATCGAGGCCGAAAATGGCCAGCAGGCCTATGAGTGCTGGAGCACCCATGCGTTCGACGTGATCATCACCGATTACCATATGCCCGTCATGAACGGCACCGAACTGACGCGCGCCATTCGACGAGGAGAACGGGAAAACTCGCTCGAACCGACCGTTATCATTGGCCTGACTGCCGACGCCCAGCCTGAAGAACTTGAGCTGTGCATTCTCGCGGGTATGAACGATTGTTTGATCAAGCCTATCAGCGTCGATGAACTGGACGCGCACCTGTTGGGACATCACCAGGTCGACGACGCCGAACAACCCTTAGCGAAACAATTGGTCGTGGTCTCCGACTCGATGCAATTGGTTGATCTTGGGCCGCTGGAACACTTGATCAGCAGCGAACCCATGAAGATTCGACAGATCCTTGATGAACTGATCAGGAGCAATCGCAATGACGCTCAGCTGATGTCTGCGTTACTGCTGGAGGGCGAGATCGATAAGCTTGCGGAACTGGCGCATCGTATCAAAGGCGCGGCGCGGGTGGTCAAGGGCGAGCATCTGGTTCAATGCTGTTGCAGTCTAGAAGCAGCGTGCCTTGACCCGCACGTGTCCTTGGACCAGCTCAAGGAGTCAGTCGCTCAAGTCGAGGCAGGCATCGGGACACTAGAACAAGCCTTGCTCAGTCTCAGGAGATAACACGCCTTTCGGTTAGATTCGCTCTCACCAATGGAGATCATAGCGAGTTTCTGTGTCACCTCCTCCAGGCGGAGACTGTCTATCAACTCGCGTTAGATGCTGCACAGCGACTGGCTGACAGACATGCGAAGAAATCAGACCCCTAACACCGTGAAAATACGTAATTTAAGTAGTACAACGGAGTAGCACAATCCGAAACAAAAAAGCCCCGCAGATCTTAATCTACGGGGCTTTCATTTGTATGGCGGAGAGATAGGGATTCGAACCCTAGGTACCGGTGAAGGTACAACGGATTTCGAATCCGTCCCATTCGGCCACTCTGGCATCTCTCCAACGGCGCGCATCATAACAGCCTGTTACTGGGAAGCAAAGCTCTCAGTGGATTTTTTTCCGTGCTATCAGATGCTTGCGTCGATTACAGCGGTACGCCGAGACGGTTGGCGACTTCTTCGTAGGCTTCGATAACGTCACCGAGGCCCTGGCGGAAGCGGTCTTTGTCCATCTTCTTGCGGGTGTCCTTGTCCCACAGGCGGCAGCCGTCTGGGCTGAATTCGTCGCCCAGGACGATGGAGCCGTCGTGGAATACGCCGAATTCCAGTTTGAAGTCCACCAGCAGCAGGCCAGCATCGTCAAACAGTTTGCTCAGGACGTCGTTGACCTTGAGCGACAGTTCTTTCATGCGTGCCAGCTGCTCAGCAGTGCCCCAGCCGAATGCCACGACGTGGGATTCGTTGATGAACGGGTCGCCCTTGGCGTCGTCCTTGAGGAACAGTTCGAACGTATAAGGGTTGAGCTTGAGGCCCTCTTCCACGCCCAGGCGCTTGACCAGGCTGCCGGCTGCGTAGTTACGCACGACGCACTCGACCGGGATCATGTCGAGTTTTTTCACCAGGCATTCGTTGTCGCCCAGCAGCTTGTCGAATTGGGTCGGAATGCCGGCCGCTTCGAGTTTCTGCA
>Ga0265296_1004275_pt1 | contig 12501 bp, 3 predicted proteins | sample MunlanPumphouse1_FD_189073 | JGI IMG/M metagenome (GOLD analysis project Ga0265296, IMG submission 189073) | Groundwater microbial communities from a municipal landfill in Southern Ontario, Canada - Pumphouse #1 | ecosystem: Environmental > Aquatic > Deep subsurface > Groundwater | place: Canada... | reverse complement strand
TTTACAATACCACCAGAATTCACACTGCATTAAAGATGTCGCCACGAGAATTTGCTAAGAAAAATTGTTTAAGTTAAAGTTTAAATAATTGCCGGGAATAGTTGTCTTAAGAATGGGGTACCTTACAAGGGGACCAACACGACTCTTAAAATTTTTTAATTTTTATAGTTTTTATGCTAGAATATAGATATGGAACCAAATAAACCAAAATTAAATGTAGGATTTTTCTTTTTATGTTTAGGATTATTAATAACATTAATAACTTCAGTAGTATCTTTTCTTAACCTTGTTTTTAGCACTTTAGATAAAAGATTTCCAGATGTTTTGAATGCGAGTTATCAATATGGATATTCAACATACGATTATGAAAGTATTCGTACAGCACTGGCAACTCTGATAATATTTTTCCCTGTTTTCATTGTTATTTCTTATTTTTGGAGAAAATTTGCAAGTGGTGTTATCGGACACATAGATGAGATTATAAAAAAATGGGTTGTTTATATAATTTTATTTCTTTCTGCTATTGTTACGATGGTAGACCTAGTAGCTCTAATAAGATATTTTATTTCTGGAGAGATAACTACTCGATTTATTTTGAAAGTTTTAGTGACACTTTTAGTAGCAGTTTTGGTTGGTGTTTATTATATTGTTTTACTTAGAAGAAAAGAATCTTTATTCAAAATTAGTTTAATCTTTGGTATAGTTGGTGTGATTTTTGTAGTTGCTGCTATTTCTTTTAGTTTTTTAATTATGGGTAGTCCAATGAAACAAAGATTACTTAGGTTGGATGATAGACGAGTAAACGATTTACAAAGTATTCAATACCAAGTTATAAACTATTGGCAACAAAAGGAGAAGTTGCCAACTCAACTTTCTGAACTTTCTAATCCTATGACAGGATATTCTTTACCAATAGATCCAGAGTTTGAAAAAGGAAATGTTTATGAATATATAGTAAAAGAACCGCTTAAATTTGAACTTTGCGCAAATTTTGTAATGCTTATGCCAAAAGGGTGGAGAGAATATAGTGGTGGTGGATTTGTTCCTATGATGAATTCTGGTTATGATGTTGCAACAACGAAGCCATATCCTGGTGGAATAAACGAATCTTGGGATCACCAAGTTGGTAGAACTTGTTTTGAAAGAACAATAGATAAAGATATTTATCCTCCATTTCCTAAAAATTAGTAAATAGATATTTATTTATAATGAAAAATTATGATCATAAAAAAATAGAAAAAAAATGGCAAAAAATATGGGAAACAAAAAAAACATATAAAGCTCTAGACCCATCGACAAACTCAGGGCAAGTAAAGAAGAAGAAATTTTATAGTTTAATAGAATTTCCATATCCATCTGGTGATGGATTACATGTGGGGCATATTCGTAGTAATACTGCTATGGATATTATTTCTCGTAAAAGAAGAATGGAAGGACATAATGTTTTATATCCTATTGGTTGGGATGCTTTTGGATTACCAACAGAAAATTATGCTATAAAAACTGGTAAAAAACCTGCCGTTGTAACAAAGAAAAATACTGATATATTTAGAAAACAATTAAAAGAGATTGGTTTTTCTTTTGACTGGTCTCGTGAAGTAAACACAACTGATCCAAAATATTATAAATGGACACAATGGATATTTTTACAATTTTTCAAAAAGGGTTTAGCATACAAAGCGAAATCTTATATAAATTGGTGTCCTTCTTGTAAGATTGGTTTAGCGAATGAAGAAGCTGTTGGTGGTGTATGTGAACGTTGTGGTAGTGTGACAGAAAAAAGAGAGAAAGAACAATGGATGCTCGCTATTACAAAATATGCAGAGAGACTTGATAAAGATTTAGATTTAGTTGATTATCCAGAGCGAGTAAAAACTCAACAAAGAAATTGGATAGGGAAGTCAGAAGGAAGCCTAATTAGCTTTCAGCTTATAGCTGATAGAAATATTAGCTTTAATAAAAAAGATATGGACTCAAAGCTAAAAGCTAAAAGCCAAAAGCTAGAAGCTATCTCTGTTTTCACGACTCGTGCAGATACTATTTTTGGTGTGACTTATGTTGTACTTGCGCCAGAACATGAATTGATCCGCCAACTGGCGGAACGAATTACTAATTGGAATGAAGTTGAGAATTATATTAAAAAAGTAAAAAAAGAAACAGAACAAGAAAGAACACGGGAAGACAAAATTAAAACAGGAGTTGAATTAAGGGGAATTAAAGCGATAAATCCTGTAAATAATGAGGAAATACCTATATGGATTGCAGATTATGTATTACCACATTATGGTACAGGAGCTGTGATGGCAGTCCCGCAACACGATACACGGGATAGAGAATTTTCAGAAAAATATAATTTACCGATAATAGATAAGCCACTTGTAGATGCACAAGAAATTACAAAAAAAGTTGGAGGAAAAATTGTTACAAAATTTAAATTACGAGATTGGGTATTTTCTAGGCAAAGATATTGGGGTGAACCAATACCGATAATAAATTGTGAAAAGTGTGGTTCTGTACCTGTAAAAGAAAAAGATTTACCAATAAAATTACCAGAAGTAAAAAATTATAAACCTACTGACAATGGAGAATCTCCTCTTGCTTTCATTTCGAAATGGGTAAATGTGAAATGTCCAAAGTGTAAAGGTAAAGCAAAAAGGGAAACAGATACGATGCCAAATTGGGCGGGATCTTCATGGTACTATTTAAGATATACTGATTCAAATAATGGTAAGGAATTAATTAATAAAAAGAAACTAAACTATTGGTGTGATTCAGAGAAGCTATCAGCTAAAAGCTATCAGCTAAAAGCTGGCCCTGTGGATTGGTATAATGGAGGAATGGAACATACGACTCTTCATTTATTATATTCGCGTTTTTGGCATAAATTTTTATATGATTTGAAATTAGTTCCAACAGTAGAACCTTACAAAAAGAGAACTTCTCATGGGATGATTTTAGGTGAAGGTGGAGTAAAAATGTCAAAGTCGCTTGGCAATGTAATAAATCCAGACAGTATTGTAAAAACTTATGGTGCAGACACTTTACGTATTTATGAAATGTTTATGGGCCCATTTGAAGAATCAGTAGCTTGGAGTACAGAGAGTATTATTGGTTCAAGAAGATTTATAGAAAAAGTTTGGAGAATAGGGGAAAAGATTGCGAAACAGCAACTTTTTCACGGCTCGCACACGAACTTGAATGTGGTTAACAAACCTAATATTGCGTATGCCGAAAAAAGCTCTGTTTCGCCAATTTTGAAACTTCTACACAAAACAATTAAAAAAGTTTCTGAAGATATTGAAAATATGCGTTTCAATACTGCTATTTCTGCAATGATGATACTTGCAACTGAAATGGAAAAAGTATTAGAAAAAGGCCAGACCTTAAATCTCCAAAAAGGTCTGGCCTTAAGTATTGAAGATTATAAAAAATTCTTACAAATTTTGTCTCCATTTGCTCCACATGTGACAGAAGAAATTTGGCAGAATTTAAAATGCGTTAGGCAAGACCTAACGCAGAAGTGGCCAAAATGGGATGAGGATTTAGTGAAAGATCAAGAAATAAAAATTGTAGTACAGATAAATGGTAAAGTTAGAGCTGAAATTTTGATACAAACAGATGAAAAAGAAGAAGAAGTTAAGAAAATAGCTCTTGCAAATGAAACTATTTTGAGATATATACCAGATGGACAAACTAAAAAAATAATTTATGTTAAAAATAGGGTTATTAGCATACTAATTTAGAAGTGTTTAAAACCGTGTTTAAAACCGAGCTTTGAACACATTTGAACATTTGAACATTGAACATGAACACATTTGAACACTTTGAACATTGAACACTAATCTAGCATAGATTCATTATCTAGATTTTTTTCAAACTCTTTTGCTCCACTTGATTTTATAAAATCGCTATATTCTTTTTTATTAGAAAATTGATTCAAGATTATATCTTGAAAAAGTAATTTACCCCATCTATTTTTTTGAAGATAGTCTTGATAGCTAGACCATGGAAAAAGATGTTCTTTATTTTTCCATTTTTGAAGTTCTCTTGGATTTCTATGAATGTAAGCAGATAGATATAATAATTGTTTGTCATCTTTTATATGAACAGCTTTATATGGACCTTGAAAAAGATGGCCTGATTTTTTGTATTTTGTATTAAAATATTTTGTATAAGCACACAAAATTCTTTGCATATATTTTGCTATTCCACCTTCTTTTAATTCATATACAGTAAGATGAAAATGGTTTGGCATTAATGTAAAATTTACTAATTTTACATACCTTTCATTAACTATTTCTGTTGTATCTTTTTTGGAAATTTTGAAAGTTTGATTTTTTATGAAATAAGTTATTTGTCTAAAAGAATTTTGAAATACAATAGGGGATTGTAAATAAAGAATTAAAAATAAAAATTTTATCCAATCTCTTGTATCTAAAAATATAAGTTGTTTATTATTTCCTCTATTAAAAATGTGATAATATTCATCGACAGAAATTAAAATAGTTCTCATGTGGTTAAGTATACTCTTTTTTAAAATGTTTAAATGTTTAAAGCTCGGTTTTGAACATTTTTAAGGATTGAGACATGATTTTTTGGTTTTGTAAATAGTAAAAATGTGTTTTAAAAAGTGACTTAGTAGATTTTAAAAATAGAAAAATTTTATAATTAGTTATCCACACTTTTTGTGTGTTTTTTGCCTTTTTTAATAAGTAATATATTGATATAATATAAGAGTCATAATAAAAAATTATGTCATATAACACATTAATAAAAAAGTTTTTCTTTTTGGGATTTTTGGTCTTCATTTTTTTTGGTGCGTCTTCTGTTTTTGCAGGAAATCCAACTACTTTTTTCTCTTCAAATAGCAATATTTTAGATCCAGGTTCTTCGTCTTCTCCATGGGGAGGTTGTGGACCCCTTGATGCGAATTGTTATGTTGCAAGAAAAATATCTGAACCCAAAACAAAAGAGGCAACAATTGGAATAATTAATACTCCACCATTTTTAGTTTCAAATAGTTTAAATAAAAAAGGACAAATAAATTTATCAAATGGGAAAATTAATATCAGTGAAAAAGAATTAATTTCTACATTTCGTAAATTAATTAGTAGTAAAGAATTTGCAACACAGTTGCGTGGTCCACAAGGTATAGCTGGTCCACAAGGTTTACAAGGAAATAGTCTTGATGCAAATTTATTTGTTTCAAAACAATTATACGATAGACAAGTAAATAGAACTTATGATTCTCTTGGTGATAGTATACAAAGTCTTTCTTCTTCTTTAAGTGATGAAGTAGATACGGATAGACTTATAGTTTCAGGTAATGCCAATATTGCAGGGCAAGGAATATTTACAAAATCTCCGACATTGCCTCATGCTTTTACCACTTGGCCTTCTGGTATTTCTAATGTTTCTGATTCTACTGTATATATCAATCCAGCAAGTGCAGCGACAGATACAAATTTATTTGGAATAGCAGTTGATGGTAGTGTTAAGTTTTTAGTAGATGCGGAAGGAGATATTTATGCTAATAGTATGGTGTTGTCTGGTTCTGTTACACAAGGTGATACTACTGTTGCTAATTTATCAGTGCTAGGTACTTTCTCTCAAACTGGAGATGAAACATTCTCCACTGGTACAGGAAATATTTCCCTCAATGGTGCTACTACTATCACAGGTAGTAATACTTTCACTACAGGTACAGGAATTGTAGAATTTAAAAATGTTTCAACAAATATTGCTTCCACTAATCCTGTAATTGATACAACTTCAGCTTCCACTTTATTTATCAACTCAGTCACTAACCGTCCAGTTACTTTTGGTACCGGCCTATTAACTGCTAACAATTTCGGTTCATCTTCTGTCGCTATCACTGGAGGCACAATATCAGGAACTACAATTAACAACTCTACTATTGGCATCACTACAGCAGTTGCTGGAAACTTCACAACCATTGGGGTAACAACTCCTGGTTCTGCAATATTTACAACTATTACTAATTCAGGCAATGCCACTTTAGCCACGGGTGTTACCACTACCAACACTTTTGGCAGTGGCGCTTCATCAATTAACACCATCGGTTCCAGCACCACTCCCGGAACATTAACATTGCATGGAGCCACCAGTTTAGACAATACATTTTCCCAAACCGGAGCCAATACATTTTCTACAGGTACTGGAGCAATTTCTCTGAATGGCGCCACCACTATCACTGGAACAAATACTTTTACAACTGGCACCGGCGCTACGACAGTAAATTCTACCGCTTGGACTTTTGCTAATGATACAAATTTTGCTTTGACGGGTGGAGTGAATGGTTTATCTTTTGATACTGATACTTTATCTATTGATTCAACTAATGACAGAATTGGCATCGGGACGACGGGGCCTCTCCAGAAACTGGATATTACAGGCGGTTCAATGAGATTGGATAATACAACAGGGGCAAGTCCCACAGGAATAATTTTCAAAGGAGCATCGCCCTTCATCTCTGATTTTAATTATGGAAATAATGGAACAGCAACTACAAGGGGTTTTAATACTTTTGTCGGTATAGGAGCTGGAAACCTGACAATGGGTTCAGGAGCGACAGTAGATTGGTCAGCATCTTACAATACAGCGGTAGGTAATGGCGCATTACATTCCAACACCACAGGTTACAATAACACTGCAAATGGATATTCTGCTCTTTATTCCAACACTACAGGCGGCCATAACACTGCAATCGGTCAAGCTGCTCTCTATTCCAGCACTACAGGCTACAATAACACTGGAATTGGTCACGAGGTTCTCTACTCCAATACCACAGGCTACTGGAACACTGCAAATGGCGCGTATGCTCTCAATGATTTAGGTTCTGCCCAGACAGCAGGAGCGTTTAATATTGGAACGAGTTATACAATTAAAACTGTAGGCACAACAGATTTTACTTTAATTGGAGCCGCCAGTAATACAGTTGGCGTAGTATTTACCGCTACAGGAGTAGGCGCAGGCACGGGCACCGCTACTCCAAACGGCACAAATAATAACACTGCTCTTGGATACGACGCTGGTAGAGGAATAATCTACGGCACTGGAAATACTATTCTCGGAGCTAATGTTACGGGACTTTCAGCAGGGCTTACCAATAATATCATCATCGCTGACGGGGCTGGAAATAGAAGAATAAATGTAGATAGCGCAGGCAACGTCGGCATCGGCACCACAGCCCCCGCTACCAAATTAGACGTCACTGGTTTAACTTTAAACACTGATGCCACTGGCACAGTGATGAGTTCTAATTTCACAGGAAGCATTACCAAGAATGATGTGAACGCTTACACTTTCTCTAGTGTGCAAATCAAACCCACTTTGAATACTGGTGTTTCAAATACTGGCACAGTATTAAATGTTTTGAATATTGATACAACCAACACCGCTGTCACTGGACTGACCACTAATTTAATCAAAGCTTCGTATGGCGGAGTACAAAAGTTTTTAGTTGATTCCAGCGGTAATGCCACCTTGGCGGGAACAATCACATCTACCGGCTCTATCACTGGCGCCGCTGGTTCTTTCACTACTCTGACTTCTTCCGGAGCTTCCACTATTGGCACAGGCGCTTCCTTGACTAATACCTTTGGCACAGGAACATCAGCCGCTAATACTATTGGAGTATCTGGAGGAACTAACGCTATTAATGGTTCAACTACAATCTTAGGAACTGCCTTAATCAACTCCACCGGTTCAGCAGCCACGACAATCGGAAATTCGACAGGCGCATTGACGCTGGCTGGCACCACTTTTGCCTTGACTGCAGGCTCGGGACTTAATGTTACAACCGCCGGAGCGCTTTCTGGAATTACCACTATCGCTACTTCTAGCACAATCAATTCCCAAACAATTTCTGCCACTGCTTCTTTCACTGGAACAGTTCAAGCTGCCACTTCTTTCTTATCTCCGACTTTTGATACCGCTACTGCAGTAGCTATGAATATTGGAACTGTTACTCAAACGGGTCTGACTGTGGGCAGAGTAGGAGCCACTACGGCTATCAATGGGTCCAGTTTAACTGTCGGTCCCACCGCTTGGACCGCGACTCCAACTATTTCAGGATTAATCACCGCCACTTCAGGATTGACAGCAAATGGAACATTGACTGTCGGAGCCAATCAAAATTTTGTGATGACTTCAGGCACTGGAACATTCACCCAAACATACACTGGCACAGTTGATGCTAATACTGTCACTTCTTCTGCTACTGGAGCAAATAATAAAGCATTAAATGTTTCCAATACTGGAGCGGTAGTCGGTACAGGTTATGCTGGATATTTTTCTAAGACTGGAGCTGCTACCACTAACATTGGACTTTATGCCACAGCTACTGGCGCAACTAACAACTATGCCGCTATTTTTGAAAATGGCAACGTCGGCATCGGAATTATTAACCCAACGGTAACTTTGCATGTTGTGGGACAATGTGTGACTGGAGATACTAAACTTCGTCGTCGCAGAAAGAAAAAAGGGGCAAAAGGAGAGGAAGAAGAAGATTATGAATACGATGAAGTTCGCATTGATGAAATAAAAGCAGGCGATGAAATACTTTCATTAAATGAAGAAACAGGCAAACTGGAATATCAAAAAGTCAAAGCCCTGATGGATATGGGAACTAAATCAATCTATAAATTGACCACCGCTTCTGGTAAATCCATCCGCACCACCGGCAATCATCCGTATTTGGTAAAAATAAAAAACAAAGAAATATTTACTAAACCAAAACTCGGAGTATTTTATGATAATTCAAATATGTTTTATGCCCAGAAAAAAGCCGGTTGGAAAATTGACTTGCAAAAATTAAAAGAAGAGCTTTCTGGGTCATTTGATGTTCAATTTATAAATTTCTACACGGCTGTGCCAGAAGAAGGGGACGACGCAAGAGAAAAAACTTTGAAATATATGAATTTTGTTCAACCATTTGTGAGCTTAATTACAAAGCCTCTTAAATACATAAAAACTTATAAAATGGTAGATGGGAAGATTGTGGAAGTAGTTGATAAAAAGGGCGATATGGATGTGGAGCTTGTTCTTGATGTTACTAAAAATATCAGCAATATAGATGCCTTGCTTATCGTTAGCGGAGATAGTGACTTGTTGCCGCTTAAAAATTATGCTCTCAGTAAAGGCAAGAAGATAGTTTTCGCCGGTTTTCAAAACAACATCGCTTGGGAGTTGAGGCAGATACTGCATGTACCAATAGATAATTATAGAGGTGTTTTAGGTCTAGGGTCAGATACAGACAAAAAACAAGCCCCAAGCTTTGGGCTTGGGGTTGCGTTATTGAATAAAGTATATTCCAAAGAAAATTATTTGTCAAGCGAAACTGTGGATAAACATAATGGTCTTTGGACAAAGGTTGCCACCCTTAGAAAAGGTCAAGAAATAGCGATTTTTGACGACCAGAAAGCGATTTGGGATAAAATTGTTGATATTGAAAATCTGCCATCAGAACAAGTCTATGACATTGAAATAGAGAATACTCACAATTTCGTGGGCAATGACATCATTGCTCATAACACTTACCTTGGCGGTAATTCAACTATCAATGGAAATACTATTGCTGGAACTGATAATATTTATGATATTGGAGCATCTGGGGCAACCAGATTTAGAACAGGGTACTTTGGCACTTCTTTAATTGCTCCAGTTGGAACATTTAGTGGAGCGGTCACGGTTGGAACTCTAAATGGCAACACTATTACTACTGGTACAGGAATTTTAACTCTGGGCGCGCTTAAAACTTTAACTGTTTCTGATTCAACTACTTTAGGGACTAATGCCATCACTTTAGCTGGCGGTGAAGTAATTACTTTTTCTCCAACAAACGCTCTTTCACTTTTGACCACTGCTAGCACATCGGTAACTTTCCCAACTTCCGGCACTTTGTACGGCACCGCCACCGGTTCCATTACTTCCGCTCAATTGCTTTCTTCTATCTCTGATGAAACGGGCACGGGAGTGACAGTATTTTCCAATACTCCAACATTGGTGTCTCCAATCTTGGGTGTGGCTTCTGGAACATCTCTTGCTTTAGGTGGTGCAACAATTGGAACAAATAATTTAGCAGTTACCGGTTCTGCGATAATTTCAGGCAACGTCGGCATCGGGCTTGTGTCTCCAACTGCTAATTTACAAGTTGCACAAGGCACAGCGGGGGCTGGAACAGTTTCAACCACTGCTACTTTAACAACAGTCACAGGTGTAGGAACTCAGTTTTTAAATACATTTAAAGTTGGCGATACGATTACGGTCAATGCAGAAACAAGGACAATCGCCACTATAGTTTCTAACACTTCCTTAACCACTGATGCTTGGACTGGTTCTAATGCTGGTGTGGCATATACATTAACAGGAGGGACAAGGTTTAGTGTTTTAGGAAACGGCAACGTCGGCATCGGGGAAGTGTCCCCAGGGAGTAAATTGTCAGTTCTAGGTGGAATTTCAATAGGTGATGCAACTTACAGCACAGTAGCAAGTCCCACAGGAGGTGCAATAATACAAGGCAACGTCGGCATCGGGACTGTGAGTCCTGGCAGAAAACTTTCAATATACGATACTGCAAATACATATCTTAATCTTGAATCTACAAATGATTATACTGGAATAGAATATAAAAATAATGGGGGTATTTGGACAACTGGTACCGATAATTCTGATAAGTTTGTATTTACAGATAATGCTCAGTTCTCTGGGACTATCAGAATGGCTATAGGGCGAGATGGTTTAATAACAGCAAATAGTTTAGCCTTGGGTGGAGCAACAATAGGAACAAATAATTTAGCAGTAACTGGCACTGCAATAATAAGCGGCAACGTCGGCATCGGGCAAACTGTCCCAACGTCAAAGTTGGATGTCACCACAGCGGGACTAGGGGTAACCCAGACGACAAGTTCTGGTTTAGCTTTAGTCAATACCACAGCGGCTTTAGTGGGTGCTCAACAGATTTCACCGGCTCTAAGATGGAGCGGGTTTGGCTGGAAAACGGACGCTACCGCAGGTTCGCAAGCGGTAGATTTCAGAGCATTCATCACACCAGTGCAAGGGGCAGCTAATCCTACAGGTTATCTTGGTTTCGGTTCATCGGTGAATGGTGGAGCTTATAGTGATAATCAAATGGTAATTACAACAGCAGGCAACGTCGGCATCGGGACGGCGGCGCCGGGGTATAAATTGGATATAAATGGAGCGGCACATATTGCCGGAGTAAATAACTTAAACTTTGATACCGTTTCCGGTGGTTATGCGGCTTATCTTGGGAATACTGATGCCACTTTAGGAAATTTTAAAATCTTTGGAGCAATGGGAACAAACGACTATTGGAGTATCTTTGGTGATGGAGCCAGTAATGCAGGAGTCATGCATATTAGAACGGGCGATGATGGCACTGAACCTATTTATTTTGAACAAAATACTAATGTAAGAATGGCGATTGATGGAAGCGGCAACGTCGGCATCGGGCAAACGGCTCCGTTAAGTAAATTAGGCATAACTGGTAATGCAAGTATTGGAGCAACCTATGGAGCAATAGTCGCCCCGACAAGTGGAATGATAATAGAAGGCAACGTCGGCATCGGGACGACCACAATCGGGTCAAAACTAGGAGTTTTAGGGAATTTAGCGATTGGAGGAACTTATGGAGCACTTGCAGCACCAACGGGAGGATTAATAATAGAAGGCAACGTCGGCATCGGGACGACGAATCCTGGGGCGAAGTTAGAGGTTAGGACATCAGGTGGTGCTGGTGTTTTGCAGGATGTAGCATATCTGGATAATTCGAGGGCTTATGGTGTTGGGGCTGGCAATTTTGGGCCAGCGATTGCATTTACAACGAGTGGTGGTGGCGCTGTGATAACAGGTCGAATCGGCACACGAACTAATGATGAGACCGATTCTAATAATCAGCACATGGTGTTTGAAACGCGCAACACAGGCACCGTTACGGAGCGCATGAGAATTACAAATGCGGGCAACGTCGGCATTGGGGAAGTGTCCCCAGGGAGTAAATTAAGTGTCTCTGGAGGTGGAAGTTTTGGAGCTGGGTATGACACTACAGCGGCACCAACGGGAGGATTAATAATAGAAGGCAACGTCGGCATCGGGACGACGAATCCACAACGTTTATTAGATATTTATGGGACAGCAGTCGCCAGTGAGTTAACGCCGTTACGATTAGTCAATAGTGATAGTGCAAATGGTTCTAAAACAACAATGTTGCTTGGTTCAGGAGCCATCACGGATACAGTTAATAGATTACAGTTGACATCGGAAAATTATTTAGGAGAGGGATTTATTGGAAATCCTACTGGTTATGCATTGAGATTTTTTACAGGTGGAATCGCAAATGTAAAAATGTCAATTTTAAATAACGGCAACGTCGGCATCGGGACGACGAGTCCGGCCTCGTTGCTTTCGCTCGGAGCGAGTGTTAACACAATTCCATCATTAACAAAATTATGGGTTGCT
>Ga0265296_1004273_pt1 | contig 12504 bp, 12 predicted proteins | sample MunlanPumphouse1_FD_189073 | JGI IMG/M metagenome (GOLD analysis project Ga0265296, IMG submission 189073) | Groundwater microbial communities from a municipal landfill in Southern Ontario, Canada - Pumphouse #1 | ecosystem: Environmental > Aquatic > Deep subsurface > Groundwater | place... | reverse complement strand
ATACAACGTCGCGGGCTGGAAGGCGCCGTGCTATCTCATCACGGACGGCCACTACGCCGGATTCAGCGAATTCATGAACAAGACCGACTGGAAGCGCTACGGCCCTGGCCGCGACGCGCGCTGCGCCAACTGCATGTGCCACTGCGGGTTCGAGCCCACCGTGGCCCTCACCGCCACAAACAAGATCCGCGACGCGCTCACGATGGCGAAGTGGACGATGTTCTGAATAGACAACCTTCATCTCCTCCTCTTCCTGTTCCCCACATACCGCTCGACCGCTTCCATCGAAGAGAGCCAGTTTCTCCCTTGCTTGTGTGCTTCCAACTTGCCCTGCCTTGCCAGGAGATTCAAATACTTGGCGGAATAAGAAGTTTTTTCGCTTATTTCCGATAAAGACACATACTTTTCTCTCCTCTTGGAGGATGGTGTCAGCGTCTTCAAATAAATGTTCAGCGAGCGCTCAACCGCCTGCCCGATGAAGAGGACGAGCGGCGCAACATTTCCCTTATCTGCCTGGCTCAACACGCTGTAATATTTCTTCCTGTCGTTTTTCAAAATGATCACAAGTGGATAACCGGCCTGCATCAGAAGCAGGTTCATCGCCAGCCTTGCCGTCCTCCCGTTTCCATCCAGAAACGGATGGATATGCACCAGCCTGTGGTGAAAGAGTGCTGCAAACTCAACGACGTGCATCTTCCCGCTCATCGTCCGAAGCCAGGAGATGAGTTCCCTCATCTTCGAAGGCACCTCCAGCGCGTCCGGGGGTGAGTGGTCCGAGCCGCCTATCATCACCTCGCTCCCCCTGTATCTCCCCGCCCAGTCCTTGTCGGTCTCATGCACGATCAACTGATGCAAAGTCCTGACGAGATGCTCCGACATCGTATGTTTTTTGCCCTCTTCGATCAGATCATACAAAAACTCGAGTGCTGCAAAATGATCCCTGGCCTCCAGATGGTCCTTCAACGACTTGCCCTTTACGGTCATCCCCTCGTTGATGACGAGATATGTCTCCTTGAGAGTCAGTGTATTCCCTTCGATCGCGTTGGAGTTGTACGTCATCTCTATCTCGAACTGCGATCTGAGCTTTCGGACTGCAGGCGGGGGCAATGGCCGTAGCGAGTTGAGCTCGCCGAGCTTTCTCTGAAGGACTGCCTTCAAATTGTCTGTCAGATAAGGCATACCGCACTTTGATCCTTAATATGGCTTAGATGCAATATCTTTCTATACCATATTAGAACATATAACTTATTGAATAACAAGGGATTAATTCTGGAACTACATGTGCCACCGCGGATTCGAGCCTACCGTGGCCCTCACCGCCACAAGCAAGATCCGCGACGCGCTAACTCCTGGAAAAGTTGCGCGATTTTTGCTGACAATCTGATATGGTCTATAAAGTAATGATTTTGCGATAAAAGTTGACTTGGAGAAATGATGAAGAAAACAGCCGAACTTTTTTTTGAACTTGTTCGTAATAATCAGGCGGAACTCTCCACGCGCTTCGGCGTGAGGAGGCTTGGCATCTTCGGGTCCTGCGTGCGCGGTGAAGAAGGCGAAGCCAGCGATATTGATATCTTGGTCGAGTTCGATCGCAAGACGTTTGATAACTACATGGAACTCAAATTTTACCTTGAAATGCATCTAAAACGAAACGTTGATCTCGTGATCGCTGATGCGCTTAAGCCGGCACTAAGGGACGGGATCCTCAAGGAGGTCCGATATGCCGCGTAGTATTCGGGTCCATCTCGAGGACATGGTTGCGTGATATGTTGATCCACGAATACTTTGGTGTGGATGAAGAAATTATTTGGAATCATGACTGTCCGGTTTATTTTTGCGTTTTCACATCCCCCTCCTTTGTAAGGAGGGGCCAGGGGAGGTAGATCGTGGATTTCCCAAGGTCTACCCCACCCGACCTCCCCTTACAAAGGGGAGGAGATTTGAAATTCGAGTTTCAAACGAGACACAGCGTTTTCCAGGTGTTACACGCGATTTTATTGCCGTTTCAGGTTAAACCGGACAGTCATGATTTGGAATATTGTTCAGGAAAAGCTGCCAATCCTGCTCGAAGCGCTTCAATCCATCATTGCAGACGAAAAACTCAATTCCTGAACGCGTTCACGCGCTGCGCGAACTGCATGTGCCACTGCGGGTTCGAGCTCACGGTGATTGTTTCGTCAATAATATTATGTATTGTAATTAACTTATAAATAAACTATAATACATAATATGATCGGGTCGCTTGAACAGCGCGAGGTCTTCCATATCGCCTTTTTGAGACAGCTCGCCACGGTCCTCAAACCGAATACCTATGCCGTGAAAGGCGGCACCAATCTCCGCCTGTTCTTCGGGAGCATCCGGTATTCCGAGGATATGGACCTCGATGTAACGGGAATTGAGGTCTTTCGTCTCAAGGAGGTCGTGCAGGCAATCCTCGAATCAAAGATCCTCGCAACAACGCTGCGTCCCTTTGGCATCAACCGAATTGTTCCACCGGACATGAAGACCGCCAAACAGACGGAAACAACACAGCGGTTCAAACTCCATCTCATCACCGATTCACGTGAAGACCTCTTCACAAAAATTGAATTCTCACGCAGGCGCCTTGATCCAAACGTCGTCACCGAGCCGATCGATATGAGCATCCTCAGTGCATATCGGCTTCATCCGCTTCTTGTCTCGCATTATCCTGTCGCGATCGCGATTGCCCAGAAGATCGAGGCCCTGGCGATGCGCAGCACGACACAGGCACGGGACGTATTCGATCTCTATATGCTCCTGCCGAAACTCAAGGATCGAGGCGACAAGCTCAAGGTCCTTTCCCAGGCAACACTCAAGAAGGCATCGGTCAACGCCTTTGAGCTGGACTTCAATCTGTTCAGGGATACGGTCATCGCATATCTGAAAGATGAAGATCGGCGCTTCTATGATAACAAGGGGACGTGGGAGCAAATCCAGATCGAGGTCGTAAATGCCATCGAGGAGCATCTGCCGAGATGAAGATGAAAAGGAAAATGGATGTCATACAGGCGATCCATCGGATAGGCAGGCTCGTATTCACTACGCGCGAAATCGCGGGGCTTACGGGCTCGCCGCTTGCCTCGACGACACAGAACCTCCGGCGTCTCGAACAGAAGGGTGTCATTCGCAAGATTGCCCAGGGGGTCTGGGGCTTTGCGGATGATCCGCGATTCAGCCCGTTCCTCGTAATTCCCTTTCTGAACCCGCGCCATCAGGCGTATCTCTCTTTCATCAGCGCGCTGCACAGCCACGGCGTCATCAGCCAGATCCCGCAGGTAATCACGGTCGCATCGACTGCGCACTCCAGGGTCGTGAAGACATCGGTCGGGACTTATGAGATCCATCAGATCTCGCCGGATTTTTTCGATGGCTTTGACTGGCACGCCCAGAGCGATTACCTGATCGCCTCGCCGGAGAAGGCGCTGGTGGATTGCCTGTATCTCGCGAGCCGCCGGAAACGGCAGTTTGCCAACTTTCCGGAGCTGAACCTGGATCTTCTGAAAAAACGCGAGGCCATCCGCTGGGCAAAGCGCATCAAGGATCCGCGCATCCAAACCGCAGTCCTCACAAGACTCGCTGCTTTATTCCATTCCTGATCCGCGACGCGCTTACGTTGGCAAGGTGGACGATCTTCTGAAAACTCAGGACCTGCCCGCTTAGGTCAGCATTTGACTCGTGTGAAAGATAAAAAGCCCTTGATAACACTCCATAAATAGCGTATATTTATGGAGTATGTTCCAGAGACTATTAAAACCATTAAAAACCAACAGCTTTTTCCTCTTTGGGCCGCGAGGAACGGGCAAGACAACGTTCCTCCACGGCTTCTTTGATGAGGCGACTACGCTCTGGATCGACCTGCTCGATCCGCTGCAGGAAGATCGATTCGCTCAAAGACCCGAATCGCTCGCCGAGCAGATCAAAGCCCGCGCTGGGCAGCTTCAGTGGGTCGTGATCGACGAGGTGCAAAAACTCCCCCGTCTTCTGGATATTGTCCATCAACAGATCGAAACCTCCCCCGTCAAGTTTGCTCTCACCGGATCGAGCGCACGAAAACTCAAACGGGGTGCCGCGAACCTCCTGGCCGGCCGCGCATTTGTGAACCACCTCTTCCCTCTGACGCACATTGAACTGGCCGACGCATTTGACGATCTTGATGTCCTGCGATGGGGCTCCCTGCCGAAGGTCGTGCAGCTTGCAACGTCAGAAGAGAAAAACGACTTCCTCCGCGCATACGCGTTCACGTATCTGAAAGAAGAAGTCTGGGCGGAGCACATCGTGCGACAGCTCGATCCCTTCAGAAAATTTCTGGAGATCGCGGCGCAGTTAAACGGCGAGATACTCAACTACACGAACATCGCCCGCGACGTGGGCGTGGATGTGAAGACCGTGCAGTCGTACTTTCAGATCCTCGAAGACACGCTCATTGGTGCGCTTCTGCCGCCGTATCACCGCTCGATCCGCAAGCAGCAGCATCAGAACCCGAAATTTTATTTCTTTGACACGGGGGTAAAGCGCGCGCTCGATCGGACGCTCACCCAGGAACTCGTCCCTGGTACATACGGCTTTGGGAAACTCTTCGAGCATTTTGTGATCGTCGAGGCCATGCGCCTCAATGATTACCTCAAAAAAGATTATCGCTTTTCGTATCTGCGCACCAAGGATGATGCGGAGATCGACCTCATCATCGATCGCCCGGGTCTTCCCGTTGCCCTTGTGGAAATAAAATCAGCCGAGCGCGTCGATGAGCGGAGCACGCGCATACTCGAACGATTTGCCGGGGATTTCAAAAAGACGCAGGCCTTCTGTCTCTCGCGCGATCCTGTTGCAAAGAAGATCGGCAATGTCGCTGCCCTGCACTGGCGCGAAGGCCTTGCGGCGCTGGGTCTCGTCGGTTAGCAACGCACTCACGGCTGTGCCGCTCGAATATAGCTGTTCACTCCTTGCTTCGGATGATATAATTTCGACTTGAATAGTCTCCAATAAAAGCGGGGGAAGATATGCCGAAGGGAATGCATCATTTTTTGCTGATCCTTTTTCTGATTTCCATTGCGTGCCATGCGTCTGGATGCGGTGGCAGCGGTTCCGGCAACGTCGTCCCGGGTATCGCACCTGTTGTGCAGATTCCATTTCAGGTCGACAGCGCTGCGAATCTGGGCGTCATTCTGGGAAAATTGTCCGGGGCCGTAGAATTCACGAATTACTTTGATCAATATGCCTATGACCCGGATGGCGGTGACATCGCAGCCTACAGTTGGGATTTCGGAGACGGCGGGACATCAACGGAGGCCAAGCCTACGCATACCTATACCGCGTCCGGCAAGTACGAAGTGCTGCTTACGGTCACGGATGATGAGGGAGGCACATGCACGGCAAAGATGACAAACGTCGCTGTCTCGCCGGCCGGAGATAATTACCCGGCCGTGAGGATCAAGGCCGATTACTTAAACGGCTGGATAATGACCAACCAGAGCGGCGAGGTGATATCCGGATTTACGGTTAACTTCACCGCCCTTGCAGAAGACCCGGACGGCGGGGGCCTCACTTATCTCTGGGATTTCGGCGACGGGGCGACGTCCACGGAGCAGGCGCCGGCGCATACTTACACGACCTCCGGCGCACTCAAGCCGAAAGTCACGGTCACCAACGATCTGGGAAAATCGTCGGAGGCTTATATATGTATCTTCATCATAAGTTACATGGAAGAGAACGGCATCGGGGGAGGCGGCACTGAAGATTCATTCAAGGTTGAATGTACTCCAAATCCCGGATCGTTCCTTCATGGGACGGATACGACAATCACGATCACCAAGGCGTCCGGCGACGGGACGCCGCTGAAATGGAACATCAAGAGCGGAATAGACGGGGCCCCTTTTCCTGAAATCACCTGGGCGGCCACGAATACATTTTCAGTGCCCAACGTCGTAGACGGACCTCCTCGGGCGGTATATTTCCCGGTTGAGATCGAGGTGTGGAGTCCGTCTTACACCCAGATTATCGAATGTGATGCCTTTGTATGGCACTCCGAAGACAGCGGAGGCGGTGTCCCCCCGTGGGTCGATATCGGCAACGGTTCCAGGATCATCTACACCTTGCCGACGGCTGTGGAGAGCCAAAAAACCATGGACGTGACGTTTCAAGTTGTTGATGCGGAGAAAAAACCCCTCAGCGGGAATTTTTCAGTGACAGTAGGCGATTCGCCGGACGATACTCAGGCATCCCACGCGGAAGGAAACCTTGACGAGGCAGGCAGGATTATTCTCAGCCCGGTTGTCAACAAAGCTCCCGGAACAATGACAAGGCTGTACTGCTCCTATCAAGGAACGCGCTATGAGGTGACGACGCTTACGGTCTACTGATGAGTGCCTCTAAAAACCGCCCATCTGCGGCGTTGCGTGTTCTTTATTAAAGCCGTATAAGTGCCATATGCAGCAGATCCCGCTTGCAGTCATAGCAGCACTTGATGACGAGATTAAGACCGTCGTCGCCAGGATGTCTGTTGATGCGCGAGTGCACGTGCGGCCCGCGCTCTTCATGCGCGGCATGTACGACCACAGGCCGCTCCTTCTTTGCCGCTCGGGCCTCGGCCTCGCAGCAATGGAACACGCCATCAATTATATGTTGTGCAACTACCGGCCGGGCTTCTGCCTGCACGTCGGCTACTGCGGCGGCGCTGACCCCGCGCTGGCGCCCGGCGATATCGTGATAGCATCGTCGGTCGTCGACGCCTGCACGGAGCATCGCCTTGATGCCGACCCTGCGAATGTCGAGCGAGCGCAGCGGATATGCGCCGACATGAAGCTGCGCTGCCGCACGGGCGGCATCGCGACCGTAGAGGAACTCGTAGCGTCGCCGCACGAGAAGGCCTTTGTCGGCACAAAGCTCGCCGCCGCGGCGATCGACATGGAGAGCACCGCGCTCGCCGCAGCGTGCGCGGCCGTGGGCGTGCCTTACCTCGTGGTTCGAGCTGTCCTGGATCCGCTCGACCATGCAATACCCGACTTCAGCGATTCGCTTGACGAGGCAGGCCGCCCCGACGGATTGGCGCTGGCGGAGCACCTGCTCAAGCACCCATACGACGCGCTGAAGCTCCCGCACCTCGAGTATTTTGCCTCCCAGGCGCGGCATTCCATCACCGCGTTCGTGGACGCGTGGATCAAGGAGGGCTAGCGATGAAGAAACACGCCCGAAGGCTCATCCAGATCATCGTAATCGTCGCCGTGCTCGCGGCGCTCGCGTTCTTCCTGCGCGACGCCAGCGATATCTTTCGCGCCCCTAGCTACGATGCCGCGGCGCCCACTTCTGTAAAATTCATGAAGCTGTCGCGCTGGATGCCGGCCGGCTCCGAATTCGACTTCACCGTGGACGTGCCGCGCGCCCTCGCCAACCCGATGCTCAAGGAACGGCTCCTGGAACTCATCCACGGAAAAGAGGGCGTGGCAGCCGAGCTCGTAGCCGCTCTCATGGCTCACCAGGATGCGGTGGGGCTCATAACGCTCGTGGGCACGCTAGGGAACAAGGACGAACAGCCCAGGTTCGCGATACTGGCACAGGGAAAATTCGACCAGGGCATTATTCTGCCGGCCATCAGGGCCGCGATGGCCGCCGGACGCTCGGGGCTGACGTCGGAGGATCTTGGCTGGGCGACGCTCTTCGCGGAGAGCGACGAACGCGAGCCGTTCGGATTCATCATCCTCGACAAGCAGCATATTGCCGTGGGCAACCGCGACGCGCTCGTCACCTTTTACAGCCAGAGGCCCTCTCCCGTTGAATCCATCGGCCGGCTCTCCGACGCGGTGATCTTCGGCCATGCGGTGATAGGTCCGAGGCTCAAGGGCTTAGTACCGCAGACGATCCAGTTGCCCGAGAGCGTCGATTTCGGAAGCGCCGACGGCCAGACGATCGAGGCTGCGCTCAATCTCACGGACCAGGCGCAGGCCATGAGCATGCGCATGTTCCTTGAGGGGGTGCGCTCGCTCATCATGCTGGAGCAGGAGCACAACCTCCCCCTCGTGGATATCCTCAAGGGGATCTCGATCTCCGGCAACGAAAACAAGGTCTTCATCTCGAGCGGGCTCCTGCCGCTCGCAGATCTCTGGGGAGCCCTGCCTGAATCAGAGGAAGAGGGGAACGAGCCGGCCCCGGCTCACGTCCAGCAGGCCCCTGTCGGTAAGCCTTAGCTTTGGTATCACGGAAAGGCCCAGGAAGGAGAGCGAGAGAAACGGTTCCGGCAGCGCGGAGCCGAGTTTCGACGCGGCCTTGCCAACCCTCGCGTATGCCTCCGCGACATCGAGCGCGCCCATATCAGACATGAGCCCTGCGATCGGCAGCGGCAATAGCGCCGTGATGCGCCCTCCCTCCGCAGCCGCCAGCCCGCCTCCGCATTTCACGAGCGCCTCTGCGGCCGCGATCATATCGCCGTCGTCGGCGCCCACTACGATCAGGTTGTGCGCGTCATGACAGATCGTGGAAGCGAGCGCGCCGCGCTTGAGCCCGAAGCCCCGCACGAGGCCGACGCCCGCGCGGCCGGTCGCGTGATGGCGCTCGAAGAGCGCGAGCTTCAGAATGTCGCGCGAGGGGTCAGCAAGGATCTCTCCGCCGCGCGGACGCATCGCCACGGCCTCCTCGCGGGTTATTATCTGGCCCGGTATCACCCGGATCGCCCGCGCGTTCACCCGAGGCCTGGCGCACCTGATTCCGAGCCTCTCAACAGAGAGGCCCTTTACGCGCATCGCGGCAGTCTGTTTGGGCGCGGCCTTCGGCCTGCATGCTGCTATGAGCTCGCCGTCGCGCGCGACGAGCCTTCCGCCCTTGAATACCATGCGCGCCCTGAACCTGCGCAGGTCGTCGAAGACCACGAGATCCGCGGCATATCCCACCGCCACGGCACCCTTGCGTCGCTTGAGCCTGAAGTAGTAGGGCGCGTTGCTCGTCGCCATCTGCAGCGCCGTGATCGGAGGAATCCCCGCAGCCACCGCGCGCCGCAGGATGTCGTCCATGTGCCCATGCCGCACGAGGTCCCGCGCGCTGCGATCGTCGGAGCAGAAGAAGCAGCGGTGAGAGTTCGCCGGCGTCACTATCCGCGCCAGCTCCGTGAGGTTCTTTTCGGTCGTGCCCTCGCGGATCATTATGTGCAGCCCCGCGGCCAGTTTCTCCTCGGCCTCGCGGGCCGTCGTGCTCTCGTGGTCTGAGTGTATGCCGGCCGCTATGTACGCATAGAGCTCCTTGCCGGAGAGCCCCGGCGCGTGTCCGTCCACGCGCATGCCCGGAATGAGCCTGATCTTGGCGAGAAGATCCTCTCTGCCGGCGATGACGCCGGGAAAATCCATGACCTCGCCCATGCCTATGACGCGCGGCAGATTCGCCAGCTTTCTGAGCTCGGGCGCCCCCAGCTTCTGCGCTGCGCTCTCGAAGTGCGATGCGGGCACGCAGGAGGGAAGCACGATGTAGATGTCCAGCGGCAGGCCCTCGCTCGCGGAGAGCATCCATCTTATCCCCTTGGAGCCCAGGACATTCGCTATCTCGTGAGGGTCGGCGACCACCGAAGTGGTGCCGCGCGGAACCACGCAGCGCGCGAACTCCGATGGCGCCAGCAGCGTCGATTCGATGTGCAGGTGACTGTCAATGAGGCCCGACGAGAGGTATCCGCCTTTGAGGTCTATCTTCCTGCGCGCGCGATAATCTCCGAAGCCCGCGATCACGCCGTCGGCGATCGCCACGGAGCCGGAGAAGATCCGATCCGCGAACACGGATACGATCCTCGCGTTTTGGAGAAGGAGATCGGCCGACGCGCGGCCCGCGGCTACATCGATGCGGTGCTTTAGAGACATTTGATGATCAGGAAACAGTGCCCCGCGTGAATTCGTCCATGTAATCCACAAGCTCCTGCGGATCTTTCACAAATCTGTCCGGCGATGAGTCCTTGAGCGCTTCCGCAGGGTGCCACCCCCACCCGACGGCTATGGCGTGCGCGCCTGCGCGGTGCGCCTCGTCGATATCTCCCACCGTATCGCCGATATAGAACGTCGAAGCCGGCTTGCCGTCCGCGCTCTTCATGCCCTCCTTGATGCGCTCCACCTTCTCGAAATCCTCCTCACCGCCCGAGATCGACTTGAAGCGATCGATCACGCCAAGCCTCGTGAGGACGCTGCGGATCGTGTTCAAGGAGTTGGCGGAGACGACGGCCATGTCGCACTTTGAAGCCAGCGCGCAGAGCATCTCTCCCACGCCGGCGCAAAGCTCTATCTTCTCGCTCTTGGCCCTCTGCTGGATGTGCTCCCATATCGCGCACATGTGAGCCGGAGTCACGCCGTTTTCTATTAACGCTACCGCTATGTTTTCCTTGAAGAGATCCAGAAGGTCTTCGCGGTTCTTTACGAAATCATAGCCCAGCTCGGAGAGCTTCTGCATTGTCTCGCGCGCGAAGAAGTCGCCCGTATCCACGAGCACGCCGTCAAAATCGAATATCAGCAAAGGCTTTGTCATGTGCGCGCGTCCCGCCTCAGAACTGGTAACGGAATGTGGGCGCGATGGTCCATTCGACAACAACCTCGCTGCGCGCCAGGATGTGGAAATTGGACTCGGCACCCACGGACCAGCGCTGCGTCCACTGCCACGAGAAACCTCCGCCCGGTATCACGATGTCGGCCGCAGGATGCTTTCCGTTTATGAGCGCGAGCCCCACTCCGCCCTGGACATAGGCCGACCAGCGCGGGTGGCTGTCGAAGTCAAACACGTAGCGCGCCTGCGGCACGAAGCTCAGGATAGTGGTGTCCTTGAACTTCGTCGCTACTTCGATCCTCATGCCGGCAGAGAGGTGCTCCCAGAAAAAATACTCGCCATCGAGGCCCATCGTCATCATGGGACCCACGCCCCTGTTGGCCACGCCGAAACCCGGTCCCACCAGGCCGACGCGGAAATGGCCCTCGCGGCCGTCATAGAGCGCGCTGGACGAGTAGCGCACCGGCTCCTCAGAAGAGTCCTTGGCCTTTGCAGCGGGCTTTGCCTCGGAACCCTTTTTCGGTTCCATGGCCACGGTCTTCGCGGGCAGCTTCTTTTGAGCTGCCGCGGGCTTTACGGTCTCAGCGCCGGCCGAAGGCATGCCTTCCTTGGACATGGTCGGCGCGGTGCCGCCCAGCTCGAACTCCTCGATGTCAGATGCCTTTGCAGCGAATGGCGCCATCAGCATCGCCGCCACCAGTAGAACCAAAAATCGTTTCATGATCCTCTCCTCCTTTTGTCATGCAAATCTCTTGAAGAAATCCGAAGCCGCCCTTGCGGCCACATCTTTTTCAAAGTCCATCGTGATCACGTGCTTCGATCTCGGCAGTATTATCGACTCCACCACATCTGACGAGATGGATTTTTTCATCAGCTCGACGTTGCAAGGCGGCGCCACGCTGTCGCACCCGCCGTGCAAGAGCAGGACCGGGTTGGTGATCCGCGAGAGATTCGGCAAGAGCTCGCGCTGCAGATCGGCTACCTCGTAGACCGCCTTTGCAGGTATCATCGGCAGCGACAACTCGCTGTAGCGAGCCCGCCCTTCCGGATCGGCGATGCTCCTCCCCAGGTCTTTCCGAATGTTGCGGATAATCCATCTAAGCGGAGAATAGCGCACGAGCTTGAGCGCAAGGCTGTCCAGCGTAGAAAGGCGGAGGGCCGTGGCCATGAGCGCCATAGCCCTCACCCCCCACCCCTCGTCCAGCGCGAGCTTCATGCACAAAAGAGATCCGAGCGATATCCCCGCGCAGAAGACGTGCTCCGTCTCCTGCTTGAGCTGCGAGAAGGCATTGCGAACTTCACCGTACCAATCGCGCCAGGTCACGCAGCCGAGCTCCGAAACCGTTCCGCCGTGACCCGGCAGGCACGGGACCGCAACGCGAAAGCCCGCAGCTGCAAGGGCATCCCTTAGCGAGGCGACTGTGGCGGGGCTCCCGGTGAGGCCGTGTATGACGAGGCAGCCGTTCATCGAATCGTTCCTGTAACACACGCAGCCGGCGTTGACAAGGAAGGCCGTTGATGCGCAAATAGCCGTGATGCTAGACGGCATATTCATACCTATTCGAGGCGAGCTCGACCGAATGGATGCGGTCCTCTCGCGAGAGGCCTTAAGCGGCGTGGCCACCGGCGATGCGGTCGCTCGCCATGTGATAGAGAGCGGCGGCAAGCGGATCAGGCCTGCCGTATTTTTTCTGGCCGCGCGCACAGCTCCAGATGGACACCCTGCGGTTCATGATGTCGCGCGCCTCGCCGAGATCGCTGCGGCACTCGAGATGGTTCACACCGCGAGCCTGTTGCACGACGATGTCGTAGACGGGGACAACCTGCGCCGCGGCAGGGCCAGCGCGAACGCGGCCTTTGGAAATGGCGCCAGCGTCCTCGTGGGCGATTTTCTCTGGTGCGCGGCCTCGAGGCTCATCGTCAGCGCCGGCATTCCCCGCCTGACGGATGCGGTCGTAAGTGCGGTGCGCGCGACAGCGATCGGCG
>Ga0265296_1004272_pt1 | contig 12509 bp, 12 predicted proteins | sample MunlanPumphouse1_FD_189073 | JGI IMG/M metagenome (GOLD analysis project Ga0265296, IMG submission 189073) | Groundwater microbial communities from a municipal landfill in Southern Ontario, Canada - Pumphouse #1 | ecosystem: Environmental > Aquatic > Deep subsurface > Groundwater | place... | reverse complement strand
TCAGTTCTTAGAAGGTTTCTTAACCAGAAAATACATCTCTCCATACTGCTGCATAGCACCTGCAGCAATCTCTGCAAACTTTCCATTACCCCAGAAAAGGTCTGCTCTGCCAGGGCCTCTGATTGCTCCGCCTGTATCCTGGTTGACGACAAATCTTGAAAATCTTTTCCACTCTGTTATTCTATCAGACTGGTCTGTCTCAGGCTTCTGAGTGGTGATGAAGGCAAGCCCTCCTTTTGGGAACAATTTATAGTCAACAGCTATAGATCTTCCTGGAGTTAGAACAACTCCTATGTTTCCAAGTGCGCCCTTGTCGACCTTTTCGAAGAAGACATAGCTCTCATTGTAATTCAGGATTCTGTCTCTCTCTTCCGGATGGTCTTTAAAAAAGGTTTTTATGCTTTGCAACGAGATATCCCCTTTAGGAATTATGTTTTCATCAACGAGTTTTTTTCCTATACTCTGATATGGCCTTCCATTGGATGCAGCATAATGTACCCTCTGTACCTTCCCATCCTCCAAAACGATAATTCCTGAACCCTGAATCTGCAAAAAGAAGAGTTCTACAGGGTCAGATACCCATAACAATTCCAGCCCCTTACCTTCAAGGGGTTTTTCTACGTCAATCTCCCTCCTGCTATAATAAGGAACAACCTCGTTACCATTGTATCTTGCTACTATCTTTTCCCCTTCAAACTCTGGACAAAATTGCCCCAGGTCAATCACCATTAAATCACCGGGTTTTGTGAATATAGGGTACCTATATTCACCATATCTGATTAAGCTGCCTTTAAGCACCGGTTCATAGTATCCTGTAAAGAGTACAGCGCCTTCTCCATCAGCCCCAACTGATTTATAGGTATAAAAGTGCCTTTTAACCTTTTTGTTTAAGTCTTCTGGACTGGTAGAATTTGCAAAGATATCTAAAAATGTATTCATGGACTCTACTAGATATCCGGCAGTGTAGGTATGGGGACCATAGACAAATTCCCTGTCTGGAGGTAGTCTTTTGAGGTACTCAATGCTTCTCCCAACGGCTGTTTTCAGAGAATCCTTGTCCATATCATCTGTAAAATCAGGCATCCCCAAGCCCTCAGACAATACAAGAGCATTATCAGGCTCTTTTGCCTTTACAGCCGCACTCTGGAGGTATCCACTGAGGAAAAGGGTAAGTATGAACAGGATGAAAATCCTTTTCATTATTTTAGTACCGGTTTGCTGCATTTATACTGCCTTCCCAAAGCCACCCATCATGGAAAACAATAACCACATAACCAGCATTTGAATGATCCAGCCAATGGTACATACACCTATGGCGCGTAGTGTACTCCTATAATCAAGGGCTTGTCTGACTGCTATGACCATTGCCACCAGCATCCAGATTCCGGCAGCAAAAAAGACAATCCCTGTAAACCCTGGGATGAGACCAAGCACTCGAATCAACCCTGGAGAGCTCGAGAAACCTATAGTTCGCAACAGCTCGCCAAGATCCGCTTTGGTTTGTGGCTCCGGAAGGAGCTTTGTTCCAATAAGGTAAGTTAGCCATGCCCAGACATACCACCCCGCAAGGGCTGCGATGGTGCCCATAAGAATCCCGACAAACCCTCCCGTTTGAAAGCTTCCTATCCCGGCTGCTACACTTGAAACAATAACCACCGTAGTAGCCTGGGCCAGAGCCCCCTTGTCAGCCTCAACCTCTTCATACAGGTTAACATCCAGCTTAGATGCACGAATAATGCGATCCTTAAAACTTGTCATTATCTCCTCCTAATTTTGTTGGTTGTAAGTAGCTGTAGGCACAAAGGCACAGAGTACCAAAGGCACAAAGTAGGAAAAACAACGAAACGACCCTGCCTTGCTCTGCTTTGTGCCTATGTGCCTTTGCCACTTTGTGCCTGAGTAGTTACGGTTGTAAGTTCTTCCAATCGTGACAGCATTTCATCCATGATTGTCAAACCCTCTAACCAGAAGTGAGGGTCATCCGGTTTTACTCCGAAGGGTTTCATCAGATTCGCAGGAGAGGCTTTTCCCCCGGATGAGAGAAGACTGATGTATTTGGGTATAAACTCGTTTCCCTCCCTTTCGTAGCTCTTATAAAGGGATAAGGTCAGGAGTTCACCAAAGGCATATGCATAGACATATCCTCGAGCGTGGAGGAAATGGGGAATATAACTCCACCAGATAGAGTAGTTTTCTGTGAGGGTGACCGAGTCACCAAACATCTCTTTTTGGGTCTTTGTCCATAATTCGTTAAATTTCTCATTTGATAGTTCTCCGACATTCCTCCTTTCCCTATGTACAGCATCCTCAAAAAGGTACATGGATATTTGCCTGAAAACGGTTGCAAACATAGCCTCCAGTTTACTGCAAAGAAGGCTTATTTCCTCTTCTCTTTGAAGGGTTCCCTTTAACTGTTTTTTGAAAACCAGCATTTCACCAAAGACAGATGCGGTTTCGGCCATGGTGAGGGGTGTTTGACTGTTAAAATATCCTTGTTTTTTGGCTGCCAGATACTGGTGAATTCCGTGACCCAGTTCGTGGGCAACGGTCTGTACATCACGGATGTTACCTGTGTAATTAAGCATTATATAAGGATGGACATTGGGAATGCAGGGGTGAGAAAAGGCGCCACCCATCTTTCCCAGCATAAGAGGGGCATGCATCCAGTGTTTATCGAAGAACATCGAAGCGATGTTCTTCATCTCTTTAGAAAAGTCACCGAAAGCGGCAAGGACTATTTCTCTGCATTCTTCCCATGGTACAACCCTTTCGGAAGAAAAGGGTAGGAGGGCATAACGGTCATAATCGAAAAGTTCATTGTACCCTAATATCTTCTTTTTTAATTTATAGTACCGTATAGGTATGTCATAACGGCTCCTGACTGCATTGGTCAGGGCATTGACCGTTTTTTCATCCACTTCGTTCGACAGATTTCTGGAGCTTATCCATTCAGGATACTTTCTAAGCCTGTCTGTAATCATGTGATCGGTCAGGATGGTATTAAAAATATGTGTTAATATATGTGAGTATTCTGAAAGACCGGCGGTTAATTCTTCAGATGCCTTTTCCCTGACCTCGCGGTTACTGTTATACAGGTCTGCCAGAACCTCTTCTTCTACCCCCCCCCTTTCTCCGAACTTTTTCTGGGAGATAATCTTATCGAAGAGCTTGGTCCAACTGCTTAGCCCGGCAGGCTCTTTTTCCGCCAGGACTCTTTCTTCGGTCTCGCTTAGCTGGTGAGGCCTGTATTTTTTTAGGACGTTCAGGAAGTGACGGTATTTTTCCATTTCAGGGGCATGTAACAGCTTTTCTGAGGTCTCGTTATCCAGGTTTGCCCACTCCAGGTTAAAGAAGATAATGTCTCTTTGGAACTCGCTCTCCAGTTCATGAACCTTCTGTAGAAATGCGCCGGCTTTTGCATCCTGGGACCTGGTCGAATAATTCAAGAATGCAAAGCTCTCTATTTTGCCCAGTAATTGGTTGAGTCCCTCCAGTTCACAAACAGCCGTAAAGAGACCTTTGGGATCAAAGTCTCTGACTCTTCCTCTGTATTCTTTTGAAAAGTTGGATATTCCCTGCCTTAGTCTTTCTATATCTCCTTCTATACGGGAGTCTTCTATCCCCTGATAGAGATCGGTCAGATTCCATATGATATCTTCTGTCTTCAGTCTTTCATCCATTTAGAAAGCTTACCTGATTTAGTTTGGTTAAAGGGGAAGGGAGATTTGTTTGATCAAAAACCTGTTTAAATGTAGCCCTTAATCTTGAGATTATGGATGATTACCTCTGCTATTTCATCCAGGGAATTGAGGGCACTGTTGACCAGGATGTGAAAGTTGTAAGGGTCCTTTATGGACTTCAACGTATACTTCTCGACAAAAGCCTCTCTTTCATTTTCCGTTCTGGTAACTAATTTTACTGCTTCATCTTCTGAAATCCCCATTTCATCTCTGATCTTTTCTTTACGGAATTCAAAAGGTGCAATCAGACGGACATGAATGCCCCTTTCGACATTTTTTGTAATGATACACCCCCCTCTTCCTATCAAGATTGCATTCCCTTTCTCTGCCAAACCTATAAGGACTCGGGTAAGGTATTGGAAAATTTTGTACTCGTTGGGTCTGCCGAGAAATATGTGATCCATGTACTGTTGCATTTGTGAACGCTGATTTTCATCCAGAGAATTGGCCAGGGTTTCAGAGAGGTTGTGCTCCTCAGCTATTTTATGGATCACCTCTTTATCAAAAACGGCCCATGGGTATTCTTTGCCTGTGAGTCTGTTAAGCTTATCTTGCAAGGTTTCTACTATTGGATAGACACGGCAACCGAATTCCCTTGAAATTGTTATAAAAGGCAGCTTCTTTTTCCCCTTACGCATCTTCCAAAGTTCTTGAGTTCTCAATTTCAACTGATGTGCCAATTGTGCCTCAATTCTAGCTTTGAATAAAGCAACCATAGAATCCTCCCTGTAATTATTAGGTTGTTTAGACTGTAGGCTGTTAGACTACAGTCTACAGGCTATCCGTTCAGGTCGCACATGATTTCCCCCTACAGGCTAACTGCCTACAGCCTATCCACCTGAGCAGTTACAATCTAACACAGAATTAGTTGACTTACAACTTTAATTTTATCTTAGCGTCCTCAACCCCCTTCTGTTGTATTAAGACCTTGAAGAGAACTCCCATACCCCCGGGCATAAAAAAGTTTTTCATGGCTAGTTTTTCTTTATAGTATTCCAGTGTTGACATGTTGTGCTTGTTTTTCTCTAAGTCCTCCAGGATATCGAGGAGCCCCAGGGCTATGAGAAACTTGTGCTGTTCTGAATAAATGGTCTTCTTCAAACCCATCTTTTCGCCCGTTTCCATCAGGGTTGTAAAGTCAACATGTGCCGTAATATCCTGAAAGCCTAACCTTGTATAGGGATTGTGATTTATAGTGTGCCTGTAGTAGCAGGAAATAGTGCCATCTTTTCTGTACGGGGCGAAAAGCTCATCTGCTGTGTATCCGTAATCAATGGTTATGACGAATCCTTTGCCCATGGCACTGTGAATTTCTTTCAGCCAGTCAAAAATTCCCAGGTTTACCTCAGCCTTTTGCCCTTCCTCCAGTGTTATATTCAGGTTTGTAAAGTACTGTTCTAATGCAGGGGTGGACAGCTCGCCCAGCTCTTCCATAAAACCACTTTCGTTGAGGATTACATAAACCTCTCTGAGCTTCCCCCCTTCCATTTTGACCATATTGAAAGGAAAGGAATCGAGGATTTCATTGGAGAGATAACACCCGTCGAAGCGGAACCCCCTTTTCTTAAAATCATCAGGAGAATGCCATATAACCCTGTCTTCATGAGAGTGGTTTTTAAGCAGTTCTTTCTGAAAAGTAGGGAAATGGTTGCTTATCTCTATGATCTTATAGGTCAATGATTCATAAAAATCCGGCAATTGTTTCCTGGCGTAGTTAAGCATATCACAACACAAAAACCCTTTCCCAGCCCCGGCCTCCACTATTGTAAAATCAGATCTTTTCCCCAGGATATTCCACATTTGATAGATCAATCTTGCTATAAGATGCCCGAATACCGGGTGGATGTGAGAACTTGTGTAATAGTCACCGTCTTTTCCGATCTTTTCCCTGGAAGAATTGTAGTACCCGTGGATAGGATGGTACAATGCCATATCCATATACTCTGCAAAGGTTATTCTCCCCTTCTTACGGATTGTATTGATGATGATGGATTTTAGTTCTTTGTCTTCCTGTTCAGTAACCATATTGTTGGCTTTCCAGTGACCTATTTGATCTAACTGAGAGCTTTGAAAAAGTACCCCTTTTCGCTTCAGCATCCATTTTTTGACCCATCTAAGCTTTGCAAAGGTTTCTAACCATTATATTTAAGTAGAGGACTTTGTCAATTTATTCATAAAAAACCTCTTGATTGTTGACACGATGAATGAGGTGAATTAGAATAGAAAGAAAGATACGGACTGTAAACCGGAGGAGTAATTGAAGAGACTTTTGAAGATAGCCGAGAAAAAAGAGAGGTTGATTATTGGCCTCATGTCCGGGACATCGCATGACGGGGTTGATGCTGCTCTGGTTAGCATCAGGGGAAATGGAATTAAAACCAAGGTTAGTCTTTTATACCACCTCCACTATCCTTATCCAATTGAAATAAAGAGGAGGATTGAACAGGCATTTGAGGGAGTTACAGCGGGTATCTGCATGCTGAATTTTGAATTGGGAGAGTTATTTGCCAGGGCGGTATTGGAATGTATCACTAAGAGCGAGGTTTCTAAGAATGATTTGGATCTCATTGCGTCTCATGGTCAGACTATTTACCACATCCCCCCGCAAGGGGATATGATAGGCTCTACATTACAGATTGGTGAGGCAGATATAATTGCTGAACGCACCGGCATTGTAACAGTATCCGATTTCCGAAAAAGGGATATGGCAGCAGGCGGTCATGGTGCGCCTTTAGTTCCCTATGCAGATTTTCTCCTTTTCAGAGAGAAGGGTAAGACAAAGGCAGCCCAGAACATAGGGGGGATTGCCAATGTCACGGTAGTTACTGAAAAGGCAAAAGACATAATTGCCTTTGATACAGGGCCTGGAAATTCACTGATTGACGAGGCAGTGAGGATACTTTCTTGTGGAGAAAAGGACTTCGATGTAGACGGTGGGTGGGCAGAAAGAGGTAGTGTAAACCATGCCGTTCTGGATAAACTGATGTCCCATAGTTATCTTGAACTTGCTCCTCCCAAATCTACCGGGATAGAGACCTTTGGCAAAAGCCTGGTAAAAGAGCTGATTGCAGATAATCCAAACATCGCGTCAGAGGATCTGTTGGCGACATTGACATGTTTTACAGCTAAGAGCATCCATCGGGCATATCAGGACTTTATCCTTTCAAAATACTCAATAGACCAGGTGATTCTGTCCGGCGGAGGAAGCCGAAATAGACACCTCTTTAGCCTGTTGAGAGGTTTCTTTAAGGATATACCGATTATTACTATAGATGAATTTGGAATACCGTCAAATGCAAAGGAGGCTATCTCTTTTGCCATCTTAGCAAATGAGACAATCATGGGAATGTCAAGTAACATCCCATCGGCAACCGGGGCTAAAAGGTCTGTGGTGTTGGGGAAGGTAAGCCTGTAAATACTAATCGGGTTTAGTTAGAATCGCTGCGGATAAGGAGCCTAAAAATGACGAAGGTCAAGACTTACTACTCATGCCAATCCTGTGGCTACCAAGCGCCTAAGTGGCTGGGCAAATGCCCGGATTGCGGTGAATGGAATACTCTGATAGAAGAGAAAATCAGCGAAGAATCTTCTTCCCGAATGGACCCATTGGGATTGGATATCAATGAAACACCCAAACCCATAACTGAGATAAGTGTAGATGAAGAGGACAGGCTAAGCACAAACATCGGAGAATTTGATCGGGTCTTAGGTGGGGGAGTAATACTGGGAGCCGTTGTCCTGGTTGGAGGTGATCCCGGGATTGGAAAGTCAACCCTGCTGCTCCAAGCCCTGAATAATTTGGGTTTGTCAGAAAGGAAAGTCCTTTATGTTTCAGGGGAAGAGTCAGCCAAGCAAACCAAGATGAGAGGGGATCGCCTAGGGGTGTCTTCAAAAAACCTGTACATTGTTTCGGAGACATCCCTGGAGAGGATCATTGAGGAGATAAAGGAACTCAAACCCCATGTCATAGTGATCGATTCCATTCAAACAATCTATACATCACTTTTGCAATCTGCTCCAGGCAGTATCTCTCAGGTCAGAGAGACGGCGGCAAGGCTTATGTACATGGCAAAGAAGACGGGGGTGTCTACATTTCTTATAGGACATGTAACCAAGGAAGGGGCTATAGCAGGGCCGAGAGTTCTGGAGCACATGGTAGATACTGTATTGTACTTTGAAGGAGACCGGGGCCATCCCTATAGAATTCTGCGGGCGGTAAAGAACCGATATGGGTCAACCAATGAGATTGGGGTCTTTGAGATGAAGGACTCAGGCCTGGAAGAGGTTATGAACCCCTCTGAGCTTTTCCTATCAGAGAGGCCTATAAATGTCTCTGGCTCGGTGGTGGTCTCCAGTGTAGAGGGGTCGAGGCCAATCCTTGTTGAGCTTCAGGCGCTGGTCAGCCCGACCGGTTTTGCTGTGCCCCGCAGGACAACTATTGGTGTGGATCATAACCGGGTCTCTTTATTAGTGGCCGTTTTGGAGAAAAAGATAGGTATGAGCCTGGTAAACCAGGACGTCTTTCTGAATGTTGCCGGAGGGGTTAGGATAGATGAGCCGGCTGTTGACCTGGGAATTGTAGTTGCAGTGGCATCCAGTTATATGGATAGACCGGTTGATCCTAAAACCGTCGTATTTGGTGAGGTGGGTTTGGGGGGTGAGGTTCGGGGGATAAGCCAGGGAGGTATCAGGATAAAAGAATCTGCCAAGTTGGGGTTTACCCGGTGTATATTACCCCATAGCAATAAGAAGACCTTTCAGGGCAAAGAGGATATAAAATTGGTAGGGGTCAGGTCCGTTGAGGAAACGCTGGAGGTAGTGTTTAGTTGAGACATGCCCTTGGCCCGGGCAATATCGCCTAGAGCTTTAGCAATTAAAGCAGCATCACCATTTGCATCCTCAATGCAAGCTTCGAGAAACAACGTTCCCAAGTTTCCCTACCTTCCATCACCCCGGATACTGCACCCTATATTTTGTGGTAAAAATCCTCTTGACACACAAAATCCTTTTTCATATACTCTCCGTGAGCTATGCCCTATCAAACAAAAAATCAAATCCAACAAACAAATCAGCTTTGAAGTAGTAAAACTCTAAATTTCAGCGAACCGATCAACAGATTTATCGAGGACGTATATTGGCCCACCATTATTCAGAACTCATAGGAGCCTGTCGTGAGCTGTTCGGTCTCGATATTGATCCTTCTGTGCTTTTTTTAAATCACCTGAGGCATGAAGGGTTAAAGGCGGCTTATCGCCGTAGGGCAAAGGAAACTCACCCGGATATCATATCGGGAAGCGACTGCCTGCACGAAGCACGGCCTGTTGAGCAATTCATCAAGGTAAACCATGCTTACAACATATTGAATGACTATATCAGCATCCGGGTGAAAAAAGGTCCGAGGTCTGACGTCTTCAAGGGTACTACCTCCGATTCTCCCTGCAAACCGGTCCGGAGAGAAAAGACCCCCGATTTTCAGGAACATTATTACCGGGGGAATCTTCCTCACAGCCAACTTCTCTTCGGGCGGTACCTATATTACAGGGGAATCATCTCCTATCAAACTCTTCTGGGCGCCCTTGTCTGGCAACGTAAAACCAATCGCCCCATCGGAATAATTGCCCGCGAATGGAGGTGGCTCTCCTATCATGACATTATCGAGATACTCTCCTTGAATTTTGGCGGCAGGTTTGGCGAAAAAGCCGTCCGGCTTGACCTTCTGAAACCCCTTCAGGTCAACACACTCTTACTGCATCAGCTTTCATCTCGCCGTAAAATCGGTCAGTATTTCACCCACCACAACCTTATCTCCCGGCAACGTATGGAAACTTTGCTCAGGGAGCTTTGGAAACACAACTTTCTGATAAAAACTCGTGTATCTGCCGGTCAAATTTAAAATACGGGGTTGAGCAGCAGAAAATCGTTGTCCTGATCCCCTCTAAATTTATTTTGTTAGGTGGAATTGAACAGATGATTACGACGGATTGTTTGAATCACTTCGTCGAGTTGTTGAAGAAAACGGGATCGGTCACGCTTTTTTAGTGGCGGAGGCCCGCCCGTTATCTCTCCTCCGCTACGAAGTTCTGACAAAAGGTTCCGAGTCGCGACTGCCTCACCGATGTTGTTTTCCGTGAATGGTTTTCCGGTTGTACCAATTACACGTGCGCCTTCCTTAAGGCAGCGGCTAGCAAGCAGAATATCAGCGGTGACCACGATGTCGTGAGTTTGTACGTGTTCGACAATCCAATCGTCGGTCGCGTCGAATCCATCCTCTACAACTTCGAGTGCAATCCATCGTTCATCCGGAACTCGCATCCAAGAGTTGGCCACCAATGTGACATCAAGGCGATATCGGCTTGCGACGCGGTACACCTCCTGTTTGACCGGGCACGCATCAGCATCTACAAAGATATGCAGCAAATGAAGATCCTCACCATCAACACGGATTTGGTACGGGTGTCACCTAATGTCCACCATAGCAGAGATGCAGGGTGTTGTTATTCGTAAAATGTGTTCCGAAATTCTCTTCAAGCTATCCAACTCATATTCTCATTTGACTTGTACACGAATTTTTTCATTTTTAAATTCTATGATATCGCCTGAAATGATCTTTTTCCGTTTTCTGGTTTCGACCTTACCATTAACTAAAACCTGACCTTCAGAGATTGCATATTTCGCCTCACCACCGCTACCGACCATATTTTCGAACTTCAAGATTTTATATAGCTCAATGGGCTCTTCCGCAATTTCAATTACTCTCATTTTACAGACAACTCATTCTCCATGCCATTTTTCTTCTGCGTGAGGATGTATAAGTCCTCGACTTTTTTCCTTGCCCAAGGGGTCTTTCGCAGAAATTTTAGGCTGGACTTTACTGACGGGTCGCTGTTGAAACACCGGATGTTGATGCGTTTGCCCATCTCGCTCCAGCCATAAAGCTCAACCAGGCTATTAACGATCTGCTCCAGGGTAATGCCGTGCAGTGGGTTATTCGCTTGTCGTTCATTCATAAACCGGGCTGTGTCCCTCTTTTGGAGAAATTGCATCTACGCATAACGAGTCTGTAGGAAAAGCCATGAATTAACAATTGGGCACTTCGTAACCCACTGTTTTTATTGAATATTATTTTTTAAAAAATCTTAAAAATGGACTTTTCCTACAGACTCAACGACCGAGATAAACCGCCGCGCGCGAGCGCGATCGACTGCAAAGCGTGGTTATCCAAGTCTCTTGGGCTGTAGCCCAATGGCATCAAGACACGCGGCGGAGATGCTTTGGCATACGTTCATACCTTTGCAGCCTCTCGGCTTGATCAATCAGCCCGAATTTAAGGAGGACAAGATTGCCCAGGTCTGTCCAGTAGTAGGAGAACTCAACGCGTGGCGGATCAGCATGCGTGTTCAAGCCAAGCAGACCGCTGCGCTGAAGCTGCCCGATAGCGTCACAGTGTCTCTGAAATACCCTCTCCATATATCTCTTGTCTTGCCCGTGGACCTGAGCAATGTTCTGTTCGTAGTCGCCGGGACCACTCCCACTTGTCGCGACCGCAAAGTTTCTGAAGGGTGCCCAGTGCATAACGATCTCGAATTCGAACGGAGTGATCTTAGCGATCGCGTGGCGGACGATGGCCTCTTGCTCGACTTCCCACTCTCGAAGTGCTGTCTGGATGCGATCCGCAAGTTCTGCGACGGAATCGACAGGCGAGCTTGGGGAGTATTGCATGAAAATCAGGTCTTTCGTGTCAAATGCCGGTGTATATTTCCCTTCTGCTATGAGCACCTGGCGCCGGATGGGCTGTGTGGCGTGCGCAATCCCTAGCTCGTACTGAACGTTCGCATTCACCCGTTCGGTGAGAACACCAAGTACAACCTGCGCTGTGTACAGATGCTCCATAACCTCAATCCATCCAGAAGTTGTCCGTAGGTCGCCCTTCGTACGATATGCCCTAAGCACGCGCTTTAGGCTCTTGGCGACGGAGTCTACATCTGGCTTGACCAAGTCGGTATATATTGGGTCGTAGTCGGTCTCAAAGGGCATGACCACGAACGCCTCTTCCGGATTTAGACCCTTAAGAGTCGGTGTGAAGTCATACGGGTACATGGTTTACCTCACATTCGTGGCTGGATAACACATATTATAAGGACTATTCTCCGTAATATATTGCGGAAAATTAGATTGTATGCTGTAAAACTACTGTGAATTTATATTGTGGTTGTCAAATGAACAGTTGTCAATTTATCCTATACTATTCCACTGTAATTTTTTCAGTTATAATTTGTAAGCCAGAAATTGATTCAAAGTCCTTGCTGTTATGGGTTATCAAAGGAGTGCCATGTCGTATTGCGCAAGCCGCAATCCACGCATCATTGAAAGATATGGGCCGCCCCAGTCGCTGTCGCTCAACCAGTACCTTTCCATATTGTTTTGCAATTTCATGGTCGTAAGGTATCACGACATAATTTTTAAGGACAGTTTCTAATTGAAGCCTTTTCTTTTGCCCCCAGTTGCCTTTTTCTGCCCCATAATAAAGTTCACCCACAGTAACAAAGGAGATTGCGATTAACTTTCCTCTCAGGTGTGAGGTATAAACCTTAGCTTCATGGCCTCCGCGCATCAGATAAGAGACAATGTTTGTATCGATTATGATCTTCGGGGTAGTCATTATCTGTAATTCCCTGCAAGGCTTTGATGACGCAATGTATGAATATCCTCTTCAAATCCATCATCCGGTTCACCTGGCCATGTCCCAAATATCATGGAAATATCATCAAT
>Ga0265296_1004271_pt1 | contig 12509 bp, 11 predicted proteins | sample MunlanPumphouse1_FD_189073 | JGI IMG/M metagenome (GOLD analysis project Ga0265296, IMG submission 189073) | Groundwater microbial communities from a municipal landfill in Southern Ontario, Canada - Pumphouse #1 | ecosystem: Environmental > Aquatic > Deep subsurface > Groundwater | place... | reverse complement strand
TTTCGCGAACGCGGCGGTTATTTTTTTACTGACAAAGGTTCCGCCGCGGCGGGGCGATTCGTGATTGAACAAGATGCCGTTGGCGGCAAAAATTCCGTAGGCCTCGCGATAATTTATGGTCACGTAATAGGCCATGGCTTTCGCGCAACCGTATGGGCTCCGCGGATGAAACGGCGTATTCTCGTTCTGCGGCGGCGGCGCGGCGCCGAACATTTCGCTGGACGAAGCCTGATAGAATTTTATTTTTCCGCGGCCGTCGGCTTCAAAGTCCTTAATCCCTTCCAAAATCCGGAGCGTTCCCAAACCGACAATATCGGCGGTATATTCGGGCATATCAAAAGAAACGCGGACATGGGATTGCGCGCCCAGATGATAAATTTCATCGGGCCCCGCCTGATAAATCAATTTGCGGATATTTCCGGCATCCGATAAATCGCCGTAATGCAAAAAAAACCTGGCGCCGTGAGCGTACGAATCCTGATAAATATGATCAATGCGGCCGGTATTGTAAGACGAGCCGCGCCTGATCAGGCCGTGCACTTCATATCCTTTTTCCAAAAGCAGCTCCGCCAAATAACTGCCGTCCTGGCCGGTTACGCCGGTAATAATTGCTTTTTTCATAGAGTTGTATTTACAAAATATAGTTATTTGCTATAATTAAATTGACTTAACTAACAAATTAATATATTAATATGAAACCAATAGTTGACCAAAATGCGTGCATCGGCTGCGGCGCCTGCGAAGCTCTGTGCTCGCAAGTTTTTAAGCTGAACGATGCCGGAAAATCGGAGGCGCAACCGCGGGATAGCTACGACGCGCTCAAAGATTGTATTGATGATGCAATCCGCGGCTGTCCGGTCAGTTGCATTTCCTGGCAGGAATAATGTTAACTCATTTCTGGTTTTTGGCTAATATCTGCCGGACTTAGCGTAGAAAGTCAGCTCAATTTTTGCCAGCGACAATTCCATACGAAATTACGAAATTTTACGAAAGTACGAAATTTTCGTATTTTCGTATTTTTTCGTAATTTCGTATGTTATAAATAGGTTATAAAATAGACTATCATGAAATTCGGGCATACTTTACGAATGATATCGGAGAAACTCTGTTCCCGCAGTATCTTCTTTTTATCACATCTTGCCCATAAAATCAACTATCCCCTGCGCCCGTTTTTCCCAGGTGAAATTTTTAACTTTTTCTTTGGCATTAGCCGCGATAAAATCGGCCGCCTCCTCATCGCAGAGCGCCTTTAAAATCCCCCGCGCCATATCGAACGGATCTCCCGGCTTCACGATAATCGCGGTTTTTTCATCCAAAATTTCACGGACCGAGGGCAAGTCGGTCGCCACGATGGCGCGGCCGGCGGCCATATACTCAAACAGCTTGAGCGGCGAGGTAAAATAGGCGAAAAACTGACTCCAAGGAGACGGTATCACCAGAATATCGGCGGCCATCTCATACAGCGGCACCGCCTCCGGCTTTACATAACCGACAAAAAATACATTCGTCAAGCCGAATTTTGCGGCTTGTTTTTTATAATCGTCTGCCAAATTTTGCGGCCCGCCGACAATGCAAAGTCCGGCCGAGGGCTCTCTTTTCTGGACATCCGCCATTGCCAAAAGCAAATCATTAATTCCCTTATCAGCGCCCATTGACTCAAGCCGGCCGACATAGGTTACGAGTTTTGAATTTTCCTCGAACCCCAGCTCCCGCCGCAAGACTTCCTTTGATTTGTTAATTTCAAAAGATTTTAAGTCAACCGCGTCCGGCGCTACCAATATTTTTTGCTCATCAATCCCCTTGGCCAAAAGGATCTTTTTCATCGCCGACGTTAAAACAACAAAACCGTTCATGGCCGCGGCCATATTTTTATAAAAATTCCAGTTCTTGGGAACGGCATGAAGCTCCCAAAATAGTTTGTATGTTTCTCCGTCCGCCAGGCGCCGGAGCGCAAATTCGTCCCGCGAATAAACAACATCCGGCGGGTTTCCGGCCAGGTATTTTTTTACCGACAATCCAAAACTCCGGCTTTCAATCAAAAAAGCGATTTTTTTCGGCATCCACCAGAGCCCCAGAAAATCAACGCACGGCAAATACTTTATCTTAAAGCCGGCGCGGACGCCGTAATATTCAAACGGATTTTTATCAATAATTCCTTTTCTCATCGGCACCAAAAGCTCCACCTCGGCTCCGGCGAGGGCAAAAGCGGCGCACATTTTGGCAACGGCGACTCCATGCGCTTTTTCGGTCGGCATTCTGATGTTGGCGATGAAACTTAACTTCATTTTCGTTTAACTATTGGATATCGGGAACCCTACAAGCTTGTAGGGTTCCCGATATCCCCAAGTTATAATTCGTATGAGATTTTTATGGCCCCTTTCCGCGGCAGGGCAAAAATAATTTTATCTCCGTGCCGGCGGTAAAAAAAATTCGTTTTAATTTCCAGGGTCTTGGTTCCCTGGCCGATAGTGTAAACAATTTTTCGTAATTTTGGGTTATCTATTGTAATTTCTTCGGTAACAGCCATCAATTTCGGTTTAAATTTATACTCACGGCGGCAGTTTATTCCCGGAATGGTCTGCCCATCGCGGGAACTGGGCCAAACAATAAATTCTACACTCATCTCCGCATAATTTGTTTTTACCTCCCCGCTCCAGGCGGTAGAATATACCTCGGCGCGGGCGCTCCAAATTTTTCGCAAAAACTCCGCAATCCGCATTAAAAAAGTTTTAAATGCCCCAGCGCGCAATTCCGCCTCGGCATAATAAAGAATAGACTTTAAACTTTCCCAATTGGCGCAAAGAAACTTAACCATCCGCGTTATTGGACGCAGATTAAAATTGTAAAAATCCAAATTAAACGGAATTTCGCTTTGCCACTCGCGGGCGCAAAATTGATTTTTCCAACCGTCTTCTTTCCGGCCAAAGTACAGAATACTTCCCCCGCCGACCGGAGGTCCGTAAAGCGGGTCCATCGGACGCTTTTTGCCGCGAAGGAGCGCGGCATAATCTTTTCCCCAATATTTTACCAAGTCCGCGGATTCAAAATATTTTTTTTCTTCAACATCATCGAGATTTTTATCATCGGGAATTTTATTGATGATCTTTGCGAGCCACGCCGCCTGGCCGTTCCAAAAAACCCGACATTGAAAGTTATCCTGATGTCCGAGGTGGCTGGTAATACCTTTATCACTAAGCTGATGACTCGCATAGCGCGTCAGTCCCAAGCTCGCGGTTTTAATATACCGCTCATCGCGGGTCAATTCATAAAGCGCCGCGAGGGCGTAAGAATCATACGGAAAACCGGCCACCTCGTACGGCGAGAGCCAGTACCAACGCTTGGTATCCGGATAAACGCTTTTCACGCCGTCCTTGCCGTACATCGCGAGCAATATTTCGCCTGCTTTCATCAAGCTTCCGAGATACGCGCCCGGGTCAACATCAAGATTCCGCAAAATATAAATCATAAAAGCGATCTGGCGCGAGTGATAATACGAGGTGGTCTCCTCCATGCCGGAAAAAAGATTTTCCCGCTTCCAGTCCGGATGATAAGGAAATGTTCCGTCCGGCCATTGGCGCGAGAGCGTCCGGCGCACTCCGGCAAGACACGCCTCTTTCCATTCCTCTTTTTTCCAAAGACGGTACGCGGCCGCGAGCGCGGTCCCGCCCCAAAGCCGCTGGTCCGGCAATTCTTTTTCCGCCACGGCTTTTACAAGATATGTATCGCAAACTTTATAAAGCGCGTCCTCAATTTTGGCGCGCAGTCCCGGCTCCAGTTTATCGCGGTAATCCAAAAGAAGGGTGGCGAGCGAATCCCCGGCCCCGCCGGCGTCAATCACCGAATTGGACATATTGCCGCGCACCAAACGGCCGGGATAAAAAATGTAGGCGCCGGTTTCCGGATCCTTATAAAGATTATCCGCCACCCGCCCGGCGCGGCGCGTTGCCCGAGTCCAGTATTTCTCGTCGCCCGTCATTTCAAATAATTTCAAGTCAGTGATGATGGAATACGCCGTCTTGCCGGTATGCTCCACGCCCTTGTGCTTACAACAAAGCAAGCGACCGCTCGGCTCGCTTAGATTATCAAGATAATCCGATATTCCGGAAAGTAGTTTTTTTTTATCAATAGGCATTTGATTTTATTATTTTAATCCCTGCCCCGCAGTGAACGCCCCGCGTTCTACCACTGGGGTTTCTTTTTGCCGCTCTTTTTCTTCGTCCATGGGTTTATGGCTTTAATCTGCTCCTTCGTACCAATAAATCTTGCCCCTCGCGGATCGTGCGTCCATCGCCCGCAAAAACATTTAATTTCTCTCCTTCCTTCAGCGTTAGTTCTCATCTCAAACACAGAATAAGTATACGCCCGCTTTCCGCGTTTTCGTGGAATCCACCCCTTACATCGTTTGCATAGGATATGTAACATAATTTATTTCTTTTTGGGTTTTGGCGGCGATTTCCTTTGGCATAAAATTATTTGAGCAATTGCGTTACCAGCGCCACCATCTGTTCTTTTTTCTTGGGGTCGCTTTCGGCAATAAGAAGTGTCAGCGCGGTCAAACTTGCCGGATTGATACTGCGGCTTCCCTTGGCGCGGTATCTGCGCAGAAACCAAATGAAAGCAAAAGCGCCGGAACGTTTGTTGCCGTCCGTGAAGGGGTGATTTTTCACCATAAAATAAAGCAGGTGCGCGGCTTTTTCTTCCACGCTTGGGTACAGCGGCTTGCCGCCAAATGATTGCATGACATTTCCCGCAATACCCAGAACGCTTCCTGACTTTGTTTCTTGGGCAAACAGCTCCGCTGCCTCGCCTTTTTTGATAAGCTCGGCTCGCAGATTTCCTATGGCGCGGAACAATTCTTCTCCGGCAAGTTTAACCGTCCTTTTGGTCGTGCCGATAACTTTCAGGGCATCCTTGTCGTAGGCGTCAAGCGAAACCCAGGTGCTGGCAAATTCTTTGATAAGTTCAAGAACCGCTTTGGGATCCAAGGCAACATGCTCGGGGAGTAATATCTGAATATCAGAAACTGCTTTCATGAAAGCATCATAATTTTGAGCGATGCGTTTGCGGTTTACTGTGTAACCCTTCGTAATATACTCTCGCAAAGTTTTCGTGGCCCACTGGCGGAATTCAATGGCCCTTTTTGAGTTTGCGCGATATCCAACAGCCAAGATAATATCAAGTGAGTAAAAAGCTGCGGGTTTATCAGAATTTGGAATGTGCATTTTTTGCACATTGCTTTTTTCACTGATTTCCTTGTCTTTGAAAATATTCCGTATGTGTTTAGTCGCCACCGAACGCTCTATTTGAAAAAGATTGGCAATCTGCGCCTGTGTTGCCCAGACCGTCTCCTTTTCCCAATCGCCACGAAATTCAATAGCACCCGAGGGTGCTTGATAAATCACTATTTCGCCTTTTTTTAAATCATCTTTTTTCATAGCGCTATTTCATTAAATCACAAATCTCCACATCAAAAAACCGAGTGTCTTTAATAAGCACCCTAAATCTATCAAGGAGGGTTGGATTCTTTTCGTTTGTGATGAATGTTAAATCAGAGTTCATAAATTTTTTATTCAACAGACCAGTTGGGGGTGTTAAACTTTCGTTTATTGACTTCCTGAAAAGTTTTGAGCGTCATATTGTCAGCGTAAAGTCAGCGTGAGTCGGCGTTTAACATGGACTTACGCAGAAAAATGAATTGTTCAACAGTCTAATCCTATAATTATCATAAATTCCAAATCTACACAAGTATCTGTCAAATCTACCCAAAATTATTACAAGCTACACATTGTGAGGAAATAAACACTTCAGAGACCTATGCAAAACTCAATTATTACCCGCCTTTAGGCGGCTTTTTACGGCCAGCCACCGCATTTTGCGGGGGCCCCGCTTGGAGCGGTGGCTGAAGCTGGGCAATGATATTTTTAGAGTTTTTCAACGGTCTCTCTTAATAATCCATTGCCCCCGCCCTGGCGGGAATGTCTGACTTCAGGTTAATTTTTCGCCTCTCCGCAACCCCCCTCCCATTCGGGCCTGAGAGCCTCGGGGCATCGAACGGCTCGCTCCCCCTTTATGAGGGGGAGAAATCGGGCCGGGGAGGAACTCGTTAACCCGTTTCCGCCCGAGGCGGATCCGCCTTTGCCCGCCTTAGGCGGACTTTGGCGGAAACTTTTTAAAAAATAATTTCTGCCATGTACCCCACGTCACGACCGCCCACAAAATTGCCATATTGTAACGCTTGCCGGAAATGTGGTCGTCAAGCATTTGGCGGATTTGGTCGCGGTTAAAATATTGCGGGTCAAGCGCGGCCACGGTGTCGTAGGCCAGATCTTTAAATTCCTTGCGGAGCCATTTGGACATCGGTGAAAAAAATCCGCGTTTTTTTTCATTCTTGATATGCGACGGCAAATATTTATCCATCGCCTCTTTCCAGATTACTTTGCCGGCGTTGCCGCGAATTTTCCAGGATGTCGGAATTTTATTAGCGAGCTCAATTAAACGCCGGTCCAAAATCGGCACGCGCGCTTCCACTCCCCGGGCCATAGTCATCCGGTCGGTGCGCATCAAAGATTCATCCGTGAGCCAATTTTGCCGGTCAAAATCGCCGAAATATTTTTCGAAATCGACCGACCTCGCTTTCGCGAGGATTCCGTGTTTTTCCCTCGCTTTCGCGAGGACTCCATCTCTGTTTTTGGAATCCCCGCGAAAGCGGGGCGACGGATAATTATATTCCGTGAATTTTTGTTTAAATAACTCCTCGGTGCTCTCCAAATTTAAAATATTGCTATTCAAAACCTCGGCCAAAACATTTTCCTTTTGTCCCAAAAATTCTATCATGCGCGCCGAATCGGCCGGCAGGCGAAACTTGCGGAGCAAATCGTACCGCCCCAAAAGGGTAAAAGCCGCGTTGCCAAACGCGCGGATTATCCCCGGCATCTTCTGATATTTACCGATTATCAAACTCGCCTTGTACCGCGGATATCCGCCAAAAAGTTCATCCCCGCCGTCGCCGCCCAAAACCACGGCCACGTCTTTCTTTGCCTCGGCTGATAAAAGATAAATCGCGCCGGAAGTCGCATTGGCGTTTGGTTCGTCCATGTGCCAACAAATCTTTTCAAAATTATTCAAAAGGTCGGTCCCGGATATTAAAAGTTCATGATGATCGGTGCCGTAATGCTTGGCTGTCTCGCGCGCCAATCGAAAATCGGCATTATATTTCTCTTCTTGCGGGACATCTTTGAATCCGACGGTGTAGGTCTTGGTGATTTGCGGCGCGACTTCACGAATCGCCCCCAAAACGGCCGTAGAATCGATTCCGCCGGAAAGATACACCCCCACCGGCCGCTCGGAAATCACCTGCCCGCGGACGGAGTCGCGGAATAACTCCCGGATTTGGCCGACCGCCTCGTCTTTTGAAGAAAGATTTTCAAAATCCGTAATTTCCCAATATTTTTTAATCTCCATTTTTCCATCCGCTAATTTCGCAAAGTGGGCCGCCGGCAATTTATAAATCCCCTTCCAGATGGTTTTGGGGGCCGGAACATACAAAAGACGAAAATAATTGTTCAAAGATTCCAGGTCAATTTCCCGCGGAATTGGTGCTTCCAAAATCGCCTTGATTTCCGATGAAAAAATAAGCCTCTGTCCGTCCCAAAAATAATATAGCGGCTTCACGCCAACATGGTCGCGCGCCAAAAATAATTCCTTGGTTTCTTTATTCCAAATCGCCAGAGCAAAAATGCCATTGAACCTTTTGACGCAATCCGCGCCCCACTTTAAGAAGGCGGCCAAAATAACTTCCGTATCGCTCGCGGATTTAAAAGGATACTCTGGCAGCTCGCGCTTAATTTCTCCAAAATTATAAATCTCGCCGTTAAAAACAATCGCCAGCTTGTCCGAAGCGTCAAACATCGGCTGATGGCCGGCCGGGGTTAAATCCAAAATTGACAGGCGATTGTGCCCCAAAGATACTCCATCGTCCAAATACAAACCCTGATCATCCGGCCCGCGATGGCGGGTGACCTCGTTCATCTTTTTAATCAATTCCTCGTCGCGGAAATTAAATCCGTTGATACCGCACATAATAATTTCAGATTTCAGATTTTAGATTTCAGAATTATTAAAATTTTTCATCGAGGGCTTCTAACGGGACACATAAAATCAATTCAAAATTTTCTCCCTGCGGGAGATCTCCCGCAGGGAGAAAAATTCAAAACTATGGAACATGTTTTCTTGAAAGCGCCGGCTGTATCTTATTCCAAAATACCGAATGTTTTGATGTAATATCCGCAATAAATATTAATAGAGAATGAATAAAATACCTTTTTGGAAGCAATTTCCTGAAACATTTTTTACTTATTACCCGATGAACAACTTTTGGCAATAGAACGGATAAATCAATCAGTATCTGATACTCTAAAAGCTTTTTTTTGTTTTTGGTAAAAGAACCTTCGTGGAGAAAACTGTTTGAGCCGGACTCAATTGTCTCAATATCCGATTCACTCAAATTTCCATATTCAATTCCTTTTTGAATTATGCTTGTTTTTGGGAAATAGGTCAAAAAATAAGTATATATTATGTCTGCCTTAATTTCTCTAAAAAACTTTATCCCCTCCTCATATTCTTCCTCTGTTTCCGAGGGCAGACCTAAAATAATTTCAACAAGCGATTGTATCTTATATTTTTTGCATAATTTAATGACCTCTTCAACTTGTGAGTTAGAATTAAAAAACCTATTGCAGATATCTTCTCTTACCCGGCCGGACGCGCTTTGCAAACCAAACACCATTTGTATGCATCCCGCATCACCCAACATTTTCAAACGCTCTTCTGTGGCAAAATTAAAATGGCTGGTGATAATAAATGGCAGTTTGATTTCTTCCCCATATCTCTGACAAAAATCTTTCAACCATTCTATCTGATATGGAAATACCTCATCATAAAAATAAACCCTTGAGATATTAAATTTATCTTTAGCCAATTTCAATTCCTCTATCACATTATCTACGCTCCTTACTCTCCGCTTAAAATTATTAAATTTTTTTAATATGTCATTGCAGCAATAAGAGCAGGCGTAGGGACATCCCCGGCTGGCGGCTATAGAATAAGCAACTCTCCTAAATCCGTCGACTTTTTCATAAAAAAGATTGTGATCCGGAAATGGCAGCTTGTCCAAATCTTCCACAATTGTGTATTTTGGAACATTATTTCCGGAATAAATGCCGTCCACATTTTTTTCTAATTTTCCGTTCTTGAAATTATCCAAAAATTCCACGAATGACAATTCGCTCTCCCCGATTGCCACATAATCCACGCAATTTTGTTTTATTACTTTTTCAAATAAAATAGTCGGGTGTATTCCTCCAAAAATTATAGGAATGTCGATCTTGGATTTTAACAATTTGGCTGTTTCCAGGCACCAAGGATAATTGGTAGACATGCAAGAAAATCCGACAATGTCGGGCTTCCATTCAATAACTTTATCAACTATCTTATCCTGCAAATTAAATCTTTTTTCAAGAAATTTAATCTTTAAAAATATTCCGCCGCTAAATGTCTTCGGGTCAAAAAACAATTTGACTTCATGCCCTTTTTCTTTGAGAATGGCGCTAAGATATTCTATGCCGAGTATTTCTTGTCCGGACGCGATAAAGGCTATTTTCATTTTTCGTTGTCGGGCGGTTTAACTTTTTATCAAATTAAACTTATTTAATATAATAAGTTTCAAACGCACCCTTTTAAAATTTATAATATTTCATCTTCTTTAATTTTCTGACCTTGAGAATATCCCGAACCATCCTTAGGCTATCACGGAAAAATTTTACCGTCGTCCCATCCCGCGCGATAAATTTCACCGGAACGTGGGCAACGCGCAAACCATTCGCTTCGGCAATCGCCATGAGCTCAACGTCAAACCCGAATCCGGGAACTGTCACCAATTCGAAAATTTTACGGACAATATCGCCGCGAAAACCCTTGAGACCGCTTTGGGTATCGCGGGCGTCTTTAAGCGCCAAAGACCGGACCAAAAAAACAAATAGCTTGGAGGTGATCATCCTAAAGATGCTCTTTTTTGATCCGACCCGCGAGCCGGGAAGCGTCCGGTCGCCGACCGCCATATCCGCGCCGGCGTCAATTTCCCCGATAATTTTCAGGATAGCGCCCAAGGCGTAAGGCAAATCCGCGTCCATAAATATAATTTTTTCCCCTGTCGCCCGCCCAACTCCTTCTTTTACCGCCGCACCCTTTCCGCTATTTTTCGGCAGGGCTATAAGCGTAACTTCCGGGCCAAAATTGACATTTTGGATTTTTGTGACCGTTCCGTCGGTAGAACCGTCGTCAACGACGATAATTTCAAAATCAACACCATGGTCATGCAAAAAAAGAACCAGTGTTTCCAGATTGGCGATAATTTTTTCGCGGTAATTATAAACCGGGATAATTAGTGACAGTTTAGAACTGGGCATACCCAGTAAGACAACCTTGACAATAAATTTTGTTAGGATGTCTTCCTTAATTTAATAAGAATTATTTTTTGTGATTATACGGAGTTTTTTAGCCCAGTTCAGATTCCGGCGCCCGCCTAAGTTTTGCGGAACAAAATTTTGGCGAGGCCTAAGCAACGAAACATCAAAGCATACGGCGCTTTGCGCCTAAGCATAAAAACAAATTTGCTTTTTTGCTTCGATGCTTTGATGCTTTCTTGTTTTCTTGTTTTCTTGTTTTCTTGTTTTCTTGCTTTTTTGTTTTCTTGCTTTTTTTTCGTTAATCTTTACGGACAAAAATCCAATCGGAGCCTCCGTCATAATACTTCCTGTAATTTTCATCCATAATATTTTTAAAATCGGGGGTAACTTGCCTGGCATTCTTTACGTTGCAAACAACAACCGGCGGCAATTTATCGGGCGGACGCAAAAGCGCGTTCTCGCCCAGTGTTTTTACCGGATTGTAGTAAAAATACTGTGAAAAATTATGCCGTTCAATGCCAAAAGCGAACTCCGGGGAATTTAAAACGAATATTTCCGACGATTGTTTAAAATCATTGTTTAATATTGATATTACTTTGGTTGCGCCGGAAGTGGGAAGGAAACTCTTAAATATCAGCCAATAAAACTGGAAAGCAATCAGGGCGATAATCGCGGCGACCCGCAAAAAATATCCGCCCAAATATGCCCCAAAAATAGTCCGTAAAAATACTTTGAGCGATGCCGGAAAAAACAACAACAAAATAATCTCGGCCGGAAAAAAATATCTGTAATATCCCGGGGTTTTAAGCCACCAAAGAAAACTCAAAAATACAAAAACGTAAAACGGCGTCGCCTCTATGGAAATCCGTTTACCAAAAAATTCTATAAAAAACGCGACTAAAACCACCACAAAAAGGACCAGAAAAAGTATCGCCGAACCGTCGGTAAACAGCCGCTCAAAATTTGGCCAGACATTGGCCAAAATATTCGTATCAACGCGAGAATTGTAATAATAATTAAACATCTCTTTTATCGCTTGAACGGAAAACGGGCGCGGAATAGTCATTACCGCCCAGGCGAGAACCGCCGCAAAAAAACCGGCGATCCAGGCGGCAAAACGCTGCCAATATTTTCCCGCGTGCTCCAGATATTCCAAAAATAGCATCAGCGCAAAACCGGGAATAAGAAGCAGATATGACGGCTTGGAAACAGCGGAAAAACCGGCTAAAAGTCCCGCCAGCACATAAAAAATAATCAGCCGGCGCTTATTTTTCTCTTCATGGCCGCGCTGCCAGACCAAAATTGAAAGAAAAAGATACGCGAGTCCCGGAACTTCGCCCAAAAGAGCCTTGCCGTTTCCGTAAAACGGCGGAAAAGTTACCAGGAGCGCGGTCGCGAAAAACGCGGTCAGGCGCCCGAAAAATTTACGCGCCAAAAGATAAAACGCGAGCGCCATAACCAGCATAAACATCACGGCCGCAAAACGGCCGGCCCAAATAGTGGCGCCAAAAATCTTCATCGCCAAGGCGGCCGGTAAAATTACCGGAAACCCCACGGTAATATAATAGGAATAGGAAGTGAACTGATTCGGCGCAAGTTCAATGCCATATTTTCCCGACATCGTCAAATTTTTTGCCATTTGCATATAGAGACTGTCGTCAAACCAGATGTGCGGCCTTTCGGTCAAATTGGAAAAACCGAAATACGCCACAACCGCGAGCAGGGCGCCCGCTAAAATTATCTCCAAAAGATATTTATTTTTTACTTTTTCCATAGATTACCAATATGTATAAAAGATTATTTGAGTTGTTATTATCTGCAAAAACAACAAGACGAACGTGGCCGACCGGTTTTCCTCGCTGACGATATTTTTTGCCGCCGGCAGAACAAAGAGCGGAAATAAACAGAGCCAGAGCCGTTCGGTCTCCAAACCAAAAATTCCCGAAAATAAAAATATGAATAAAGATGCGCACCCCAAAACAACAAAAATTCCCTGAATATTTCCGGGAATTAGAAACGATCGCCATTTGAGCTCTTTAACATAAT
>Ga0265296_1004270_pt1 | contig 12512 bp, 18 predicted proteins | sample MunlanPumphouse1_FD_189073 | JGI IMG/M metagenome (GOLD analysis project Ga0265296, IMG submission 189073) | Groundwater microbial communities from a municipal landfill in Southern Ontario, Canada - Pumphouse #1 | ecosystem: Environmental > Aquatic > Deep subsurface > Groundwater | place... | reverse complement strand
ATAACTGCCCTGTCCTGCCCAGTATCTTGCATTATCTTCGTATGTGGCAAAGTCCCATGAAAAATTCACAAAATGCTGGTAAACAAAGAAAGTCGTTGACAACGCAAAAAGAATAACAAGCAGCTTGTTTTTGAAAATCCATTGCAATATCATGTATAATTTATTGGACCAAAAGTTAATTAGCGTGTTCTGCATGCTCGTGCAATGGACGGGTTATTTCATATACAGATCTGCCGAATTCTGTTTCTTCGGTTCTTGCGTAGTCAGCAAGATTTACTGTCACATCTTTTTTACAGCCGAGGCAGTATCCTAACAAAAAAACATGTCTGTCCTCTGTTATTGCATTCCTTACAACACGCGAATGTCCGCATTGAATTTCAAAAACCACACGACCCCCAAATATAGCTCACGCTAGACAGTTTAAAATAAAGTTTAGAAACAGTTGATTTTTTCGGATTATTTAGGCGGATCTTGTTACTCTTATCTCGTCACCATTTAGATCGTACATCGAATTCTCTATAATCTCTGCGCGTTAAAAGTCCGCCCAGTTCGAGTAATGCACCTGTCGAGTCATGCAATCACGTTTTAAACAACCGTGTCGATGCAAATTCCGGCAGCCACAGTCTGGCCCATGTCTCTAATAGCAAAGCGAGCCAATTCAGGCATTTCAGATTGCTTCTCTATTATGAGAGGCTTTGACGGTCTTATCTTTATGATTGCTGCGTCACCGGTCTTTAGGTAATCAGGGTTTTCTGTGACAGCTGCACCGGTCTTTGGATCCATTTTCTTTACTATTTCTATGACCGTGCATGCAACTTGTGATGTGTGCACGTGGAACACTGGTGTGTAGCCCTTGCTGATTACGCTAGGGTGGTTCAATACGATTATCTGCGCTGTGAATTCCTTGACAGGCTTTGCCGCATCTTGTGGGTGGCATGCCACGTCACCGCGTTTTATGTCGCCCTTTCCGATGCCGCGGACATTGAATCCAACATTGTCGCCAGGTTTCGCTTCCTGTACTTGCTCATGGTGCATCTCTATGCTCTTGACTTCACCCTGTGCGCCCGAAGGAACGAAAATAAGCTTGTCGTTTATCTTCATCGTTCCTGTTTCAACACGACCCACAGGCACAGTACCGACACCGGTTATACTGTAAACGTCCTGGATAGGCAGTCTCAGCGGTTTACCAGTGGACTGTTCAGGCACCTTAAACATGTCAAGAGCCTCGATTATAGTAGGGCCCTTGTACCATGCCATGTTTTCGGATTTCTTCGCGACGTTGTCGCCCAAGTAACCTGAAGTTGGCACGAACTGCATGTCGTCGGTCTTGAATCCTATACCCTTTAGAAGTTTTATCACGCTTTCTTTGGTCTCGTTGTATTTCTTTTCATCATAGTTTACCGCGTCCATCTTGTTTATCGCGACGATCATCTGGCCGACACCAAGAACCTTTGCAAGGTATGCGTGTTCTTTTGTTTGCTCCTGAATACCGTCTTTAGCTGAACAAACAAGTATGGCACCGTCCGCCTGACTGGTACCGGTAATCATGTTTTTTACGAAGTCCCTGTGGCCTGGTGCGTCTATGATTGTGAAGTAGTATTTTGGCGTATCAAAACGCTGGTGCATGATATCTATAGTAACACCTCTCTCACGCTCTTCTTTTAGCCTGTCCATGATGAAAGCGAATTCAAAGGTTTCCTTTTTCAGTTCCTTTGCCAGATCCTTTAGTTTGCGCATCTGTTCATCGCGTACAGCTCCTGTGTCGTAGAGCAGTCGTCCTACAAGTGTTGATTTTCCGTGGTCTACGTGACCAATCGTTACAAGATTCATGTGTGGTTTTTTATCAGCCATTTCAATACCCCCAATTATTATGTCCGAATTGCATTCGTACAAATATTATAAGTTCTTTACTTTCTAAACCTATAAACAAATCTTTTTAAAGGTTTATACTTGGGGATTAACAAAACAAATAATAACAGGCGGTATTTCATCTTTTCTTACTATTAATCAGATATTTTCTCGTGCAATCTCTGCGCTAAAACAACACTTTTCCTGTCAAATATGCCTTTGGTAATTCCATACAGTAAAGCATAATCATCTACATGACTGCTTCCAATACCATAATCTCTAACGTTATTCAGAGCGTCTATTGCTGCGGTGGAATGCTTTTCGTGTAGATATTTTAGTTTTCCTGTTGCAGTGCGTCGAAAAACGCCTATTGGATAAGTTTCTCTTCCGGAACCCGCTGGAGCACCAGCACCCGGTACGTTCGCATATCGCCATAAAATTCTTTCATCTTCACACTGATGCAATGCAGCATCAACAATGAATTGATCCTTTTTTGTAGCAAGAATTCTTGTTAGCCAAACTTGGTCTGTCACACCATATACAGTCAACGCTTCTGGTGACTGATAACCAAAAGAGTAATCGTCCGGAACTCGTTCTACCAAAGCTATTAAGTAAGCCTGGTTGGTTATACCCATTACAGCGTCGGCCTTTTCATGCCAATTGGCTAAACGCCTTTCTCTTAATTCTGAGAAAGGTTCTTCTGAGCGTGCAAGTCTATCAAAAGTTTCCTCAAAAAATTCAGAAGGTTGAGAACCGTGTAGATATCTGATTGCATGAGGAACAGGATATGGCCCATATCCATCTGTAAGTGGTTGATGTGAAAAAAACCCATTTATTACACCGATCAAAAATTTTGGATCTTCTTTATGCTGTTCAATTAAGTCTAACTTTTCATCACTCATACCATCTACACCGTGTAACAAATAACAAGGAAAACTATATAAAGGTTTCAATAGTTACCACTTCTAAGATATAACACTAAGCTGCTGAACTGTCTCGAAGAATAATATGCTGTTGTTATCTAAGAATGCATTGAATACTGATATTCAGTAACATGCGAGCGGGCTTCTAATCTGAGGATCTCTGCGATATTCTGTTCTGTGCGCATCCCGCAGTGCTCTTGCAACTTCCTCTGGAACCGGCGAACAGGCAACACCTGAACCGTATTCTGTCACACTGTCAGGACTTGCCACTTTGTACGCCCCAATAGCTTTTCTGGTTGCCACAACAGCCGCGACCGCTGCAACCGCCCCAAGAATTACTTTTGTTGATGTCTTCATTTTTTCACCAAAGATAGTTAAGACAAAATGTTTTTAAAGCATATAATTATATCTGCGGAATATCTTTTGAAAGGCCCTTTCTTTCGCGCAGCTTTTGTATTACGCCCATCTTCAAGTCCTCAGGTATCTTCTCGAATTTCACGTCTATCAGGGAATAGAATCCTTTGCCGCCAGTTGCGCTCTTCAACTGACCCTCGAATCCGAACATTTCAGCCACTGGCAGCTTGCACTGTATTACAGCAGCGCCCATTTCCGTTTTCACGTCTAGTACCTGGCCACGTCGGTTCTGCACCTGGTTCATGGCATTGCTCATCAGTTCGTCAGGAACGTCTATGCGAATTACCTGTACCGGTTCCAGCAATGTAGGCTTTGCCCTTAAGATAGCTTCTTTTATAGCATCGCTTACTGCCGGAAGCACCTGGGCAGGGCCTCGGTGTATTGCGTCTTCGTGCAGCTTAGCATCATGCAGCTTTATTTTTAGCGCAGTGCAAGGTTCGCCGCACAGCGGTCCTGAGTTCATGACTTTTTCAAATGCCTCTATTACGAGTTCCATGGTTTCATTCAGGTATTGTATACCTTTTGTGGCGTCAATAAGACTGTTCCTGTTGTAAATATCCTGTAGTTTTTTAGCTTCATCTCTGCCCATGCCCGCATCCACGAGCTTTGGAATGAGATCTTTTAGATATTTTCTTACGTTCTTCTCGCTTATCTTGCCGTTTGAAATATCCTCATACAGCTGTGACTCTATTGGCTCGACGGTCACATAGAATCTGTTGTGCTTGTTTGAGGATTTTCCTTCTACCTCCGGGCTTTCGGCTCTTGCGGTTTCGCGGTAGATAACAATGGGCGGCGATGTTGTTACATTTATTTCCTTCTCTATCAGCGGCCTCTCTATCTTTGCGTCTATGTGCAGTTCGCCCAGGCCTGAGACAAGGTACTCACCGGTCTCCTCGTCTATCTTTACAGCCAGTGTGGGATCCTCTCGGCTGACCTGGCGCAGGAACACGATTAATTTTGGAAGGTCCTTTGGATCCTTGCATTCTATTGACTTTGTAACAACCGGCTCGAACATATGCTTTATCGCTTCGAACGGTTCTATTTCTCTCTCAGGATCGCAAAGGGTCTCGCCGGAAAAAGTATCAGTGAGTCCAACTATTCCTACGATATTGCCCGCTGGAATTTCCTCCATCTGTACACGCTGCGGCCCCTTGTATATGGAGACCTGTTGAATTCTTTTGGTCATGTGTTGGTTGACCAGGCGTACTTCCTGGCCTTTCTTCAGTGTGCCAGAAAAAACACGCCCCGTTGCGACAAGGCCTGCATGTGGATCAGGAACAACCTTTGTTATTATTACTGCCAGAGGACCGTTCGGGTTCATGTGTTCCATGCTCTTGCCAATTTCGCTTTCTGGTGACCCGTGCCATATTTTTGATATTCTGTATTTTTGTGCATCAGCCGGATTCGGCAGGTGCTTGACAACCATGTTAAGAACTACGCGGTGCAGTGGCGCGCGTTTTGACAATTCATCATCACGGCCGTCAATTGTGTATTCTATTATATCCTTGAACGTTATGCCTTCCTTTTTCATGTAAGGAATATTGATTGCCCATTTTCTGTACCCACTGCCAAAGGCCACAGAACCATCCTCAACCTTTACTAGCCATTTTTCTGCAAACTCTCTTTCAGCGTATTTTTGTATGAGCCGGTTGACCTGTGTTATTATTCCAACAAATCTTTCCTGCATTTGTTCTGGCGTAAGCTTAAGCTCGCGTATTAAACGATCTACTTTGTTTATGAAAAGAACCGGTTTTACTCTTTCGTGAAGAGCCTGACGAACAACAGTTTCTGTCTGCGGCATTACGCCCTCCACCGCATCTGTAAGAATGACTGCGCCGTCTACTGCCCGCATGGCTCTTGTGACGTCGCCGCCGAAGTCAACGTGACCGGGCGTGTCTATTAAATTTACCATGTAGTTCTGCCCTTCAACTTCATGAACCATGCTTACGTTGGCAGCAAAAATTGTTATTCCGCGTTCCTGCTCTTGCTTGTCAAAGTCCGTGAACAATTGCGTGCCTGCGAGCTGCTCTGACATCATGCCAGCGCCTGCAACCAGGCTGTCTGTAAGTGTCGTTTTTCCGTGGTCAATGTGGGCTGCGATAGCTATATTTCTTATGTGCGTCGGCTCTTTCATCAGAGCTGCCATTTCTTCGATTCGGTCTTTCGCCATTTACATCACCAAGTGCCAAGTGTGGGTCGTCATTGACTTCAATTTATAACAAGAAGAAAACGACCGCTAAGCGTTTCGCCTATTCATGAAATAAAAGAACACCTGGCATCACAATTCTATTGAGCAGAAAGATTAAAATAGGTTTCAGATGCCGTACGAGTAGCATCTTCTGAGCGTTTCCATCGGGTCTTTTTTTGCCTGCTCGACTTCTCTCTTCTTTTCTGAAATGAGCGTGCCCAGAAGCTCCTCGGTCCAGACGCCACTTCTTAGCAGGAAGTCATGGTCCTTTTCGAGTTCTTTTACAGCTTCTTCCAGTGAAGCCGGCATCGTTACAAGTCCATACTCTTCTCTTTCCCTTTCATCCAGTTCGTAGAAGTCTTTCTCCAGCGGTTGCCCGGGGTCTATGTGCCTACTTATTCCGTCCATGCCTGCGAGTATCATTGCGCTAAAAGCGAGATACGGGTTGCACGTTGGACCCGGCGGCCTGAATTCTATTCTTCTTGCTTTCGGGCTGTCAAAGTATACAGGTATCCTGTTCGGCGCGCTCCTGTTTCTTGCCGAGAAGCCGCGCGCAAGGTTTGGCGCCTCGAAGCCGGGCCTGTACCTTTCGTAGGCAAGCACATTCTGCGATATGATAGGCGCAAGCGCGCGCGCATGCTCATTGAGCCCGCCAATGTACCACAAAGCCTCGCGGCTGAGCCCGCTGTATTTCCTACCGGCGAACAGCGGCCTTCCGTTTGCCCAGAGGCTCTGGTGTATGTGCATGCCTGAGCCGTTGTCATCTGGCAAAGGCTTTTCCATGAATGTTGCTGTCTTGCCTCTTTTGCGTGCTTCTGTCACAACGAAGTTCTTGTAAATCTGGAGAAAATCACCCATCCTTGTAAGTGTCTGGTAGTGCATGTCGATTTCGTTTTGTGCGCGCGCCACTTCGTGGTGGTGCGCCTCCACATCCACACCGACACCCTCCAGCTTCAGAACGATTGCGGTCCTTATGTCCTGCAGCTTGTCTGGCATCAGCGGAAAATAAGCGCCCTTTTTCACTTGCGTATGGCCGTGGTTTTTTCCATCACTTTCAATTTCTTCCGAATAAACCTTCAGTACAGGATCTCCGTTCCCGCCCTTTACAAATTCGACTTCGTCAAATACAAAAAATTCCGCCTCAGGCCCGAAAAAAGCTTTGTCAGCAAGCCCGCTTTTCCTGAGGTACGCTTCTGTTCTCTGCGCGACCACGCGCGGGTCCTTTGTGTATTCATCTCCACCGTTAGGATTGTATGTATTTGCAAATACGGCGAGAGTAGGGTGTTCTGTGAATGGGTCCATGAAGTAGGGCGCATTTGGGTCGACTCTAAGCACCATGTCGCTCGACTCGATCAACTGGTAGCCACGTATGCTCGACCCGTCATAGCCAATGCCAGTTGTTACGGCCCCATTAAGATAGCTTATCGGCACAGATATATGGTGCCATGTCCCCCACAAATCCGTGAACCTTACGTCAGCGATTACAACCTTATTTTTTCTCGCAAAGTTTGACATCTGCTTGTAGCTCATTTATCCACCTAGTCATAGTATTCGCATTCGCCGCAGTACGCCTTGTTGTTTGATATGAAATACTTGTACGAGCCGCATTCAGGGCACGCGCCGCGCATTTTTGTTATTGATATCATACCGACACCCCTTCCTCCTGTTGCTATCATGGTTTAGTGTGTTACTTGCGTTAAAAGTGCTTTCTTAATACTCTGGTCTATTTCGTCAATGTGCATCCTTCGTTCATCGCCGTATCTTCTACTAACAACACAATCAGGACTTCCATCTAGGCTATATATCCAGTTGTCGTTTCCAATTACGCCCCTAGGTATTCCTATAAGTTTGCCGTCCACCTGCCTGTAATCAAACAATACGTTCATACCCACCGATGCTATTATTTGCACTAGAATATGTATATAGTTATTATGGTTTTTTGTATACATTTGTCTGAAAAATTAATGAATATTTAAGCTTTTGTTTAATATCACTTAATTATATTGAACTTTATTGAACATTTGTGTGGTCATTTATGGCGATAGACGAGCTTGACATCAAAATTCTGAACATCCTTCTGGAGAATTCAAAGCTTTCCTACAGAAAGATAGCTAGAAAGCTAGGCGTAAGCGTCACTACAGCCATGAACAGGATAGTAAAAATGGAAAAGGAAAAGATAATCCAGGGATACACGGCGAAACTGGATTACGAGAAGCTTAGGTACGACATCAAGGTTGTCATAGATGTGCGCGTTTCTAAGGGCAAGTTATTTGAGGTTGAAAGCAAAATCGCACACCATCCTAATGTTTCTGCTGTTTTTGATGTGACCGGCTCCTTCGATACTATGATAATTGCAAATTTCAAGAGCCGCAAGGAAATGGATCGCTTTCTCAAAAGGATACAGACTTATGACTTCGTGGAGCGTACCGAAACAAAGCTCGTTCTCAACACCATAAAGGAAGGGCAGATAGTACCAAGCTTGTAGACTCTTAAGTTTTTCTCATGATATTATTTTCATCATGCAGGAAATCATCACGCAGAAGCAGTTTCTCGATTTGTATAAGGGTGGTCAGCGTCTTTTCTCCAACTGCCTTATGCAGTTTTTTGACATAGCTGACGCGACCTTTGAGAATATTGTTTTTCGTAACTGCAAGCTCTTACTTTGTACGTTCAGGAACTGCTCTTTTAAGACATGCACATTCGAGCAGTGCACTGTTTACTCCGGCAGCTTTTACAATGGAAGAGCAGATGACCTGATATTTGACATGTGCAACATAGAGATGACATTATTTGACAACTATCAGTTTTTCAAATCTGCTATGAAGAGATCCAACCTGCGTTGGTTTGGGATGATAAACAGTCCGGGCATTGATATATCATCTTCTACACAATTCAAAATCATAACAGATCTATCACAGGTTTCTGAGGCGGAAATAGAAGAATTATCAAGAATGTTGATGGGTACCGTTGAACGTATGGATTTGGGTGCGAGGCTTAAAGTAAAAGACTTGATTCGTGAGAGTATCGATCGTTATAATCTTGCTCAGCCAGAAGAGAAAAAAGATAAGTACGCATCTCAGGCAGACTACAGCGACGCTCCGCTTACCTACGGCGAGGCAAAAGGCGCAGTGGAGGCCTTTTTCTACGGTATGAATACAGACCCCTACAAATCAAAAAAGCCGTACGAAACAGCAGGCGGCTATAAGAAAAATAATGAACCAAATAAATAAACAGAACATGATTTATTTGGTTCATATATAGCTCAAAAGGAAATAATATCAACCGTTTCCTTGTAGAGCTATAAAAGCCGCCGAATCAAATTTAATTATGCGCAAAAGGACAATGTCACTTGTTTTCGTCATTATCATGGTTGCGGCCTATTTGATTAATTCTTCTATCCCGCCTATAAGGGAAGAAACCTATGTTACAAAGGTCGTGGACGGCGACACCATAGTTATCGAGGGCGGCCAGCGCGTCCGCCTTCTGAATATTGACACGCGCGAGAAAGGAGAGAACTGCTATGCCGAGGCCAAGGAGCGCATGGAAGAGCTTGTTCTGCTCAAGAACATAACACTGGAAGCTGACAAGGAAGACAAGGACCAGTATGGCCGCCTGCTCAGGTATGTTTATCTTGACGATGCGAACATCAACATGGAGATGGTTGCAGAAGGTCTTGCTGTTGTCCATATCTACGAGCCAAACGTAAAATACCGCGAGCAGTTTGCCGAGTACGAGCGTCAGGCAAGGGAGAGAGGCGGATGTGTGTGGACGACTACACCCTAAAGGAACTTGTGAAGGATTTATTTACAAAGTTACTCCATGAGATTCAAAAACAAAGTTGTTCTTGTCACTGGTTCTAGCAGGGGAATCGGAAGGGCTACCGCTATTGAATTTGCAAAGGAAGTAGATGGCGGATACTGCTAAAGTATTTTAACATCTTTCAGGTTTTTGAAATCTGTATCTTTTGTGAGCAGGACGAGTTCATGCATCTGTGCCGTTGCATAAATCATGCAGTCTATTAGGCCTATTTTGCCGTTTCTTTTCCTTTCTTCATGATAAATTCTGCCGCTTTCTGCCAGGATATCCTCGCTCATATCCATCATGACTGACAGTTTTTTTATTGATGTTATAAAATCCTTGGGTAGTTTATTGTTTTTATGACACCAGACGGATATTTCAGCAATAGTTATGGGACACGTGTAGAATACTTCCTGATTCTCCATGCGCTCTTTTAATTTTTCGCCTTTTCCTGTACCTTTGAAATATTCTATCCAGCAGGAAGTGTCGAGCAGCATCAGAATTCTCTTGTTTTTTTGTCACGTTTGAAAGGTTTCGAGAAGCCTTTTGCCATCCCAAAGCCTCTTTCTATATCCTTGCCTTTTCTATGCCTGAGAAGCACTATTTCCACGTCGTCGCCTACATCTGAGCCGATTGCGTTGAGTTGCTCGCTAGGCAGCAATATACCTATAGAAGTCCCTATCCTTCTGAGTTTGGCTTGGAATGGCTGTGGCATTCTTATCACTATTATAATACATTATAATGAATTTAAATAGATCAAAAGGTATGAAATTACGGAATATCACAAAGCTTGAATGGTAATTTCTGGGTATATTTTTGCCGTTGTCATCGATTTGCAAGATTCGTGGATTTCTCGCACGCACCCAGATTTTTACATCGGGAAAAGCGCTTTATCGGGCGTAAAGAAGATTTTGCACCCTTCAAACCCTCTAATTTCACAGAGTTTTTCGGGAAAAATAGGCCTTTCATTCAACTTTTGAGGAGATCCGAAATTACCTTGCGCCGGTTGCCTCGCGCTCTACACGTTCCTTTTCCTTTATCGCGAAGCTGTCGCCGCTGTTCTTGTACGCAGCCAGCAACTCGTCTGCCAGTGCCTCAGCGAGCCCCTTGTTTTTGTTGAACGCACGCCTGTAGGCGCTTTGCGCGATAGCACGCAGCGTCTTGTCAACGCGTCTCTGCGGCGCTGTTATCACGGACTCACGCGCCATTATACTCCCCATCTGGAAAGAAATAACCTCTTCGCGCAGTGCCGCATTTTCTATTGCCCTGACGAGAATTTCTATCGGGTTTTTGTTTTCCTTCTTTTCTATTATTCCCAGCGCTCGCTCGACTGCATCCAGCACGTTTATGTAGTTGCCGGAGAATTTGCCTGATGTTAGTCGGTGTTTCTTGCCTACGTGGCCGGAAACAAGCATTTTTAGTGCAAGCCTTTCGACTATGTGCATTCTTGATTTGTGGAATCGCCCGCGCTGGGTGCCTGCGGAGCGCGGTAATATTTTTGGATCAAGATTTATGTAGCCCTTGAGGCTGGGATCATTTACAGCAACATTGGAATCCCATCGGTTAAAGAGTTTAACATCAAATACAGTTTTTTCCCTTTTCTTGACTTGCTTTACAATTCGCGGTTTTCTTTCCCGCCTTTCATACGGTCTTCTTTCATCAGTCCTGTCTCTTCTTTCGCCATCTGTTCTATCTGTTGTTCTGTTGGACATTCTCATATATTACCACTTATTTTAGGGATTTCTGCTTCCTGCCTGTTCTTATCATTTCCAGAGAAATATCATTGACCTTTACGACCGCGTATTTTACGCCGGACATGCTTCCCACTGCGCCGCCCTGGCTGCCTCCGATGCCCTCGACTATCACCTGGTCGTGCTCGGAAACGTGGTTTATTGCGCCTGTTCGCGGCACATGAGCAGTTATCTGCTTGCCGTTTTTTATAAGGCGGACACGGACACATTTTATGAGCCCCGAGTGCGGCTGTTTCTGCTCGACTATTCGCTTCTCAAGAACTATGCCCTTGGCCTGCGGTGAGCCTTCCAAAGGATCTTTTTTCTTTTTGAGTTGGAGAATCCTATTTCTATACTTAATCTGCTTCCACTTGTACTTCTTTCTGTCTCTTTTCAGTTTTCTTGCTGCAAATTCTCCTGCCATACAAACCCTTCTTTTTGAAAAAAGAAGTTTTTGTATTCCCAAGAAAAACATGGGATCTACAAGAACTTCAATTCAATATTATCTTCGTTATCTTCGGTAAATTATGATGTAAAGCTTAAAAACGAACCTCTGGCTATTTTATTTTGAGCGACGCTACGTCAAACAGGCGCTGGAGGAACTTGTTTATTACTTTTATATTTTTGCCGTTCTTGCCGATTGCCCGCGCCCTTTCCGAAGGCTTGATTTTTACCGTGATAGCATTATCCTTAAGCGTGAATTCCTGTATGCCAGGTATGATGTTTTTTACGAAATCCTCCAGAGTTTCCGCGTATTCAAAAACCTTTATGCTTTTTTTGAAAACACGCTCGGCATTCTTTATCTTTGATCCATTCTTGCCGACCGTAGAGCCGTATTGGCCCTGAGCGATAACAAAATAAATCTCATCCTCTTCGTTTATGGCGTCCATTACCGAAGCGCCGGTTAGAGTTTGAAATATGTTCATCGATTGAATGGCATTCTGGTCAAGGGTTACTTTCATATTATCCTCTTTGATTAATCTCTTCTTGTTTAATATGTTTCTTTTGTCTTATAGTTAACCCAGTAAAGATTCTGGATATGATTTACTGGGTTCACATATAGCTCACAAGGAAGTAATATCTTGTTTGTTTCCTTGTAGAGCTATAAGGATTTTCTTTTTCAAAGAAAAGCCTTATTTTAATTCACTGTATATGTCTTTGAAGCCGACCATAGCGACCGGAAACGGCTTTCCCAACTTCGTGCCGAGCTGTATCTGGTCGCCGTCGAAGACTTCCACCTTAATGTTGCCCAGTTTTGCTATGATGGTCTTTGGGCAGTTCTTCGCAACGACCACTTTCTTTACCTTTCCATTTTCTACCGCAACAGCTATCTGTCTGGCGCCTATTATCATTTTATCGTCTTTAATCATGTTCAAAATTCAACTCCGTTTAATTTTGACATCCCAAATAACTTAATGTTATTTGCGGATAGTCAACTACTCTTTTTTGCGCATCTTCTTCATCCTGTCCATATCAACAGCCAGCTCCACCATTCCTGTTCCAACAGGAGCTATCTGGCCTACCAGTATGTTTTCAATTATTCCTTCAAATTTGTCCGTTTCACCATAGAACGAGGCATTTATCAGATGTTTCTTTGTTTCCTCAAAGTTG
>Ga0265296_1004269_pt1 | contig 12514 bp, 13 predicted proteins | sample MunlanPumphouse1_FD_189073 | JGI IMG/M metagenome (GOLD analysis project Ga0265296, IMG submission 189073) | Groundwater microbial communities from a municipal landfill in Southern Ontario, Canada - Pumphouse #1 | ecosystem: Environmental > Aquatic > Deep subsurface > Groundwater | place... | reverse complement strand
GGAGCGCAGGCGGCGACGCCGAAAACACATCACGGTCCCCGTAACGCGAAAGCAGGGGGCCACATTCCGGTTCCGGGCCAAGCCGCCCGCGCTCCGCGACCTCCCCACCTTTCCGGCGGCGACGCCGGCGAGACGATGACGCACGCCTGCATTCTCCCTCCCCCTTGGGGGAGGGTGGTCGCGCAGCGACCGGGTGGGGGCGGCTTCGCGAGCCAGACACCGGCGCCCGCCCCGCCGAGCCCCTCCCACCCTGTCGTCGCCGGCGCGCCGACATCCCTCCCCCGGAGGGGGAGGGAGAAACGACCGACTCGCGCCGGGATTCCCGCCCCCGCCAGCGACCCTTCGCCACGCCCCCGCTACAGGGAAACAAATATGCGGAAAATCAACGCCGTACAGCACGCCCGCGCCGCCTTGACCTGCGGGGGTCTCGCCTATAGGTTCCGCGCCGAATTCAGACCCCCTTCGAGGCCCGCCTTCCGGCGTCAGCATCGAGGCGCTGAGGCCAATCATGTCCCTGCCAACGGAATCGCGCGAAGAGGCGATCAAACGCCTTACTGCCAGCGCATCCGATCTGGAGGCGCGCACTGCCCGGCAGATCTCTCACGAGGCCGCGGGTCAGGCGGCGGCGGGGCAGGCCTGGAAGATTCTCGCCGATCTGTTCGGCGGGGTCTTCGTCGGTCTGGCGATCGGCTTCGGGATCGACCGGTTCGCCGGTACGACGCCCTGGGGAATCATCGGCGGCGTCCTTCTGGGCTTCGCCGTATCGGTGTGGATGGCGTGGCGCACGGCGCAACGTCTGATGGCCGAAGCGAAACAGTATGGGGAGCCTGAGTCGGTTCCCTTCGACGACGACGAAGACCAGGGAGTCTGATCGCCCGATGGCCGATCCGCTACACCAGTTCCAGGTTACCCCTCTGCCGGGTCTCGACTTCGGCGAAGTGACTCTGCCGCTCGTCGGCACGGTCCATCTGGCCTTCACCAATTCGCACCTGGCGATGACCATCGCCTTCCTCGTGGTGGTGATCTTCTTCCAGCTGGTCACCTCGGGCGCCAAGGTCGTTCCGGGCCGGGGTCAGGCCGTGGGCGAGACCCTGTTCGGCATGATCGACGGCATCGCCGAGTCGATCATCGGCCACGACGGCAAGAAGTATTTCCCGTTCGTCTTCACGGTCTTCACCTTCATCCTGGCGATGAACCTGCTGGGCCTGTTCCTCAGCTTCACGGCCACCTCGCAGCTGGCGGTCACCGCCACCTTCGGCGTCATCACCTTCCTGCTGGTGGTGATCATCGGCATCAGGAAGAACGGCCTGAAATTCCTCGCCCTGTTCTGGCCCACCGGCGCGCCGCTGGTCATGCGTCCGATCGTCGGCCTGATCGAGTTCTTCTCCTTCCTGCTGCGGCCCCTGACCCTCACCCTTCGTCTGTTCGGCAACATGATGGGCGGCCACGTGGCCCTGAAGGTCTTCGCCGGCTTCGTCGTGTCGCTGGGCGCCATGGCCGCCGCGGGCGGCTGGGGCTACCTCGGCCTGCCGGGCGCCGCCCTCTCTCTCAGCCTTGTCACCGCCCTGACCGCGCTGGAGTTCCTGGTCGCCTTCCTCCAGGCCTTCGTCTTCGCCGTCCTGACCTGCGTCTACCTGAACGACGTGGTCAACCTGGGCGACCATCACTAACCCACCCGTTTTTTCTCCAACCAACCAACTCTCACAGGACTGAACACCATGGTTGATCCGCAAATCGCCGCCGCCAACGCCGCCGCCATCGTCTCGGCCGGCAACGCCATCGGCGCCGGCCTGGCCATGACCGGCATGATCGGCGCCGGCATCGGCGTCGGCAACATCTTCGGCAACTTCCTGTCGGGCGCCCTGCGCAACCCGTCGGCCGCCGGCTCGCAAATCGGCAACCTGTTCGTCGGCGCGGCCCTGGCCGAAGCCCTGGGCATCCTGTCGTTCGTCATCGGCATCCTGCTCTGGACGTCGGCGAGCTGATTTCGTCCTTCTGATCGAGGGGGCGGCCCGGTTCCGGCCGGGTCGCCACTTCGTTCGCTGACCGACGTATCGACCGCTCCAACTTCAGGCGACAGATGACCGTATCCGCTCAACCCGCAGTGACTCACGACGCGCCCCCCTCGGTCGCCGTCGCGGACACGCACGCCTCGACCGAAGCCGCGCACGGCGAAGGCGGGGGCGGCCTGCCGCAGTTCGAGTTCCAGCACTGGTTCGGTCAGATCGTCTATCTGATCATCCTGTTCGCCCTGCTCTACTGGCTGATGGCCAGGGTCTTCGTGCCGCGTCTGCGCGGCGTCATCGACCAGCGCGCCGCCACCATCTCCGACGCCGTCTCGGCGGCCCGTCAGGTCCAGGCCGAGGCCGCCGGACAGGCTGAAGCCGCCAAGGCCGAGGTCGAGGCCGCCCGCGCCTCGTCCCGCTCGACGGCCGCCGCCGCCAAGGCGCGCGTCACTGAACAGGCCAACGCCCGCGCCGCCGAGGAAGAAGCCGTCGTCAACGCCCGCATCGCCGAGGCCGAGACCGCCATCGGCAAGACCCGCGACGCCGCCATGACCAACGTCGCCTCGATCGCCGAGGCTGCGGCCGGGGCCATCGTCGAACGCCTGACCGGCAAGGCGCCCAGCGCCGCTGAAGCCGCTGCCGCTGTGAAGGGCGTCGCCTGATGGAATTCTTCAACCCGCATCTCTACGACCTGGCGAACCCGGAGCTCTGGGTCGCCGCCGGCCTGTTCCTGTTCCTCGGCCTGTGCGTCTTCGTCGGCGTGCCGAAACTGGTCGCCGGCCAGCTCGACGCCAAGGCCGCCAAGATCCAGTCCGAGCTCGACGAGGCCGCCCGCCTGCGCGCCGAGGCCGAGGCCCTGCTGGCCCGGATCCGCATCGAAAAGGCCGAGGCCGAGGCCCAGGCCGCTGACATGCTGAAGGCGGCCGAAGCCGACGCCCGCGTCATGGAGGCCGACGCCAGGGTCAAGCTCGAGGAAACCCTCAAGCGCCGTCAGGAACTGGCCGAACGCCGCATCGCCCAGGCCGAGGTCCAGGCGTCCGCCGAGGTGAAGGCCGCCGCCGCCGACCTGGCCGCCCGCGCCGCCGAACAGATCCTGGCCGCCCGTCTGGCCGGCCAGACGTCCGACCCCCTGCTCGACGCCGCCATCGCCCAGATCGGCTCGCGCCTCAACTAGGCGTCATCGGCGCCAGGAAGAAAAACGCCCCGCCGGGAACCGGCGGGGCGTTGTCGTTTCAGTGCGCCGGCGCGGCGCCCTCCATCGACCGGACCCGCTTGTCCCGCTGGACCAGCCGTCCATAGACGTTGCCCAGCACGATCCCGTAGACGGCGTGCGTGGCGATCATCCAGGCGAAGGTCCCGAACCCGGCCTGCATGAAGAACATCCCCACGGGCCGCCCTCCAAGCGCGCCGACCATGGGCGCCACCGTCAGGCCCACCAGGATGAAGGCCCCGATGGCGAAGACGATGCCCTTTGACTCCGGCGTGTCGGTCGGCAGCCGGGGACACAGGATCCCGAAGGCGGGACCGAGCACGACCGTCCCCACCAGGAAGTGGGCGACCCAGCCCACCGCCATGGTGTCCGGCATCTGAAGCATGACGGAAAGCAGCCTCGGGAAGCTGGCGGCCCAAGGCCCCAGCATCAAATTCGCGATCTCAAGCACTGACACCGCGATCGTGGCCACGAAGCCGGCCACCAGACCCTTTTGTACGCGTGACATCATGACCGTTAGCGCCTCCCAAACGCTTGTTGTGGCTCAGACTACGCAAGGGAGAGCATACGCCTGCTGCGGCAGGCGGCGTTCACTTTGCCGTGCTTCGCATCTGCGAAGCCGGACCTATTCGGCGGCGATGTTCGACCCTTCGGGGGCGGTCCAGCGCAGCACCGGGGACCGGGCGGCGCGGGTCTCGTCCAGCCGCCTCATCGGCGCATGGAAGGGCGCGCCCTTGAAGCGGTCGACCTCGCCGGCCTTCGCCGCCGTCGCCAGGGCCCGCATCGCCTCGATGAAGCGATCCAGCTCCTGCTTCGACTCGGTCTCGGTCGGCTCGATCAGCATGGCCCCGTGGACGACCAGCGGGAAATACATGGTCATCGGGTGGAAGCCCTCGTCGATCATCGCCTTGGCGAAGTCGAGCGTGGTCACCTCCGTGCCCTTCAGCCATTCGTCGTCGAACAGGGCCTCGTGCATGCACGGCCCGTCGGGGAAGGCCGGGCTCATCAGGTCCGAAAGGCGGGCCTTGATATAGTTGGCGTTCAGCACCGCATCCTCGGCCACCTGACGCAGGCCGTCCGAGCCGTGGCTCATCATGTAGCTGAGGGCGCGGGTGTACATCCCCATCTGGCCCTGGAAGGCGCACAGCCGACCGAAGGCCTGGGCGGCCTCGTCTTCCTCGCGCTCGATCAGGCGGTAGCCGTCGGCATCGTGCACGACCCACGGGGCCGGGGCGAAGGGCGCCAGGGCTTCGGACAGCACCACCGGACCCGCGCCCGGACCGCCGCCCCCATGCGGCGTCGAGAAGGTCTTGTGCAGGTTGATGTGCATGGCGTCGACGCCCAGATCGCCCGGACGCACCCGGCCGACGATGGCGTTGAAATTGGCCCCGTCGCAGTAGAAATAGGCGCCGGCTTCGTGGGTCAGACGGCTGATCTCGAGGATGTCGCGCTCGAACAGGCCGCAGGTGTTCGGATTGGTCACCATGATGGCGGCGACGTCGTCGCCCAGCTTGGACGCCAGATCGGCCACGTCGACGCGGCCGTCTTCCGTCTGGGCCACTTCCACGACGGTGTAGCCGACGAAGGCCGCGGTGGCCGGATTGGTCCCGTGGGCCGAGGTCGGCACCAGCACCTTGCGGCGCTTCTCATGCTCGCCCGAGGCCTCGTGGGCCGCGCGGATGGCCATCAGGCCGCACAGTTCGCCATGGGCGCCGGCCTTGGGCGACAGGGCGACGGCGGGCATGCCGGTCAGGGTCTTCAGCCAGTGCGCCAGCGTATCCATCAGCTCCAGCGCGCCCTGCACGGTGGAGACCGGCTGCAGCGGGTGGATGTCCGAGAAGCCGGGCAGGCGGGCCATCTTCTCATTGAGGCGCGGATTGTGCTTCATCGTGCACGACCCGAGCGGATAGATGGCCAGATCGATGGCGTGGTTCTTCTGCGACAGCCGCACATAGTGGCGCATCGTCTCGGGCTCGCTCAGCCCGGGCAGGCCGATCGGATCGCGACGCACGAGATCGCCGAGATCGGCTCCGTCCGTCTTCGGCTCCGGCAGGTCGACGCCGGTCTTGCCCCAGCCGTCGCTCTCGAAGATCAGGTGTTCGTCCTGCAGCAGGCCGCGGCCGCCTGTCAGGGTGGCGGGCTTCGTCTCGACCCGGTTCGGGGTGGTCGGGCGGCCGACGGTGTTCATGCTGCTCATGATCCGGGCTCCTTACGCGCAGACCTTGGCGAGCGCGCTCGCCAGGATTTTGATGTCGCCGTCCATGGTCATCTCGGTCGCCGCCACCAGCAGGACGTCGTCCATGCCGGCGTCCGGGGCCAGACGGCTGTAGGGCACGCCGGCCAGAATGCGGTGCTGGGCCAGTTGCTCGACCACCTCGGCGGCGGGCTTCGGCAGGCGGACCGCGAACTCGTTGAAGAAGCGCGGGGTCAGGACCTCGACGCCCGGAATGGCCGCCAGCGCATCCCGTGTCGCCAGCGCCTTCTCGTGGTTCAGCAGGGCCATCTTGCGCAGCCCCGTCTCGCCCAACAGGCTCATGTGGATCGTGAAGGCCAGGGTGCACAGGCCCGAGTTGGTGCAGATGTTCGAGGTCGCCTTGTCGCGGCGGATGTGCTGCTCGCGGGTCGACAGGGTCAGGACGAAGCCCCGCTTGCCGTCGGCGTCGACCGTCTCGCCGGTCAGGCGGCCGGGCATCTGGCGGACCAGCTTTTCGCGGCATGCGAACAGTCCGACGTACGGCCCGCCGAAGTTCAGGGCGTTGCCGATGGACTGGCCCTCGGCGGCGACGATGTCGGCCCCCATCTCGCCCGGCGATTTCAGCAGGCCCATGGACACGGCCTCCGTGACCACGACGATCAGCAGGGCCCCGGCGGCGTGGGCGGCCTCGGCGATTTTCGTCACGTCCGTGGCCGTGCCGAACACGTTCGGGGTCTGGACGACGACGCAGGCGGTGTCCGGTCCGATCTGCGCAATGACGTCCGCCTCGGCGTCGACCGCGGCGGCCAGCACCTCGGTCTCGACCCCGACGGCGTGAACCACCGTCTCGGTGGCGCGGACATAGTGCGGATGCACCCCGCCCGAGATCACGGCCTTGTTGCGGCGGGTCACGCGGGTCGCCATCAGCACGCCCTCGGCCATCGCCGTTGACCCATCGTAGAGGCTGGCGTTGGCCACCGGCATGCCGGTCAGGTTCGCGACCTGGGTCTGGAATTCGTACAGATACTGCAGCGTGCCCTGGGCGATCTCGGGCTGGTAGGGCGTGTAGCTGGTCAGGAACTCGGACCGCTGGATGACATGGTCCACCGTCGCGGGAACGTGGTGCTTGTAGGCCCCGGCGCCGCAGAAGAAGGGGACCGTCCCCGCCGAGGCGTTCTTCGCCGCCATGGCGCCGAGCGCCCGCTCGACCTCCAGTTCCCCCGCCACGCGCGGCAGGTCGACGAAGCCGTCGCGCCGCGCCGCCTCCGGCACGTCCACGAACAGATCATCGATGGATCTGGCCCCGATGGCCGCCAGCATGGCGGAGCGGTCGTCGGGCGTCAGCGGGAGGTAGCGCATGGCGGGGAAGTTCCGTGCGTGAAAGGGCTTAGAGCGTGGCCAGGAAGGCGTCGTAGGCGGCGCGGTCCATCAGGCCCTCGGTCGAGGCGTCGGACACGCGGATCTTCGCGAACCAGCCTTCGCCTTCAGGGTCGGCGTTGACCGTCTCGGGGGCCGAGGCCAGGGCGGCGTTGCCTTCGATCACCTCGCCCGACACGGGGGCGTAGACGTCGGACGCAGCCTTGACGCTCTCGACGACGGCGAACCCGTCACCCTTCGAGACAACTTTCCCGGCTTCCGGGGTCTCGACGAAGACAACGTCGCCCAGGGCGTCAGCCGCGTGCTTCGAAATGCCGACGGTGGCCACGTCGCCGTCGAGGCGAACCCACTCGTGATCCTTGGTGAAATGCATCGGTCTGTCTCCGAAAGGCTCAGACGGCCTTGGGTTTGCGATAATAGCGTTGGGCGACGAAGGGCATGGCGACGACCTCGGCGGCGGCGGGCTTGCCGCGTACGATGACCTTCAGGTCCGTACCCAGTTCGGCGAAGGCCGGCGGGACATAGCCCATGGCGATGTTGCGGCCCAGCGTCGGCGATGGACCGCCCGAGGTCACATTGCCAATGACGGCGCCGTCCATATCGGCGATCTCGGCGCCTTCACGGGCCGGGGCGCCTTCCTTGACGCTGAGGCCGATGCGGACGCGCGACGGGCCGTCGGAGAGTTCCTTCAGGATGCGGGCGGCGCCGTTGAAGTCGGCGCGTTCCTTGCGCGACTTCGACAGGGCGAACGTCAGCGCGCCCTCGACCGGGCTCGTCGTGGCGTCGATGTCGTGGCCGTGCAGCGGCAGGCCGGCCTCGAGGCGCAGGCTGTCGCGGGCGCCGAGGCCGATCGGCTTGACCCGGGCGTCCTGCAGCAGGGCGTTCCAGATGCGCTCCGCGTCGGCGTTGGGAACCGAGATCTCGTAGCCGTCCTCGCCGGTGTACCCCGAGCGGGAGACGAAGCAGTCCACCCCGAACAGCATCAGCCGGGCGCAGTCCATGAAGCCGAATTCCGCCATGACGGGCTCGTGGGCGGCCATGACCTCGGCCGCCTCAGGGCCCTGGATGGCGATCAGCGAGCGGTCGTCGAGCACCGTCAGCGTCGCGTCGCCCTGAAGGTTGGCTTTCAGGAAGGCGAAGTCGGCATCCTTGTTGCCGGCGTTGACCACGACATAGAGGCCGTCATGGTCCGGCTTGCCGGCCATCAGGTCGTCCATGATCCCGCCCTCGGCGTTCAGCAGCAGGCTGTATTTCTGCTTGCCCGCTTTCAGGATCGCATAGTCGCCGGGGACGAAGCGCTCGAACTGCGCCACCGCGTCCTCGCCGGTGATCTTGCACTGGCCCATGTGCGACACATCGAACAGCCCGGCGTGTTCACGGGTCCAGCGGTGTTCGGCCAGCACGCCCTCATACTGAACCGGCATGTCATAGCCGCCGAAGCCCACCATGCGGGCGCCGGCCGCGCGGTGTGCGGCGTTGAGGGGGGTGGTCTTCAAGGGTTCGTCGGTCATGTCAGGCCTTCAGAGTCGCGTAACGGGGCGGAAAGCTCCGCCGTCCTCGCGCCCCCGCTGTCCTGAAGCCTGAGAGATTCCGGCGCCTCAAAGAAAGGCGTCTTGCTCCGTCGGCGCATCCCGGGGGATGACTTTCCAGCGTCCGAATGTCCTCGCGGTCCGTTTGCCTGAGCGTTTCCGGGGCGGTTGCGCCTTCGGCTCCGGAGCCTCCGAAAAGGCCCCGATCTCTCCCGCGAGAGCGACCGGACCTAGGCCCCGACTCCGGTGTGAAGTCAAGCGGAACGGGCGGCGTAGGCGTCCAGTTCTGCGATCCGTTCGGCCTTGCCGGCGTCGTCGAGGAAGGATCCCTCGAAGCTGTTGCGCGCGATCTGCGTCACTTGCTCGCGCGTCAAACCGACCGCCGCGGCCAGGGCGCGGTAGTTTTCGTTCACATAGCCGCCGAAATAGGCGGGATCGTCCGAGTTCAGGGTGACGTGGAGACCCCGCCGCAGCATTTCGGGCACGGGGTGGTCCTTGAGATCCTTCACCACACAGAGCTTGAGGTTCGACAGCGGGCAGACCGTCAGCGTCATGCCTTCCGAGGCCAGTCGGCGCACAAGGGCCTCGTCCTCCATCGACCGGTTGCCGTGGTCCATGCGGTCGATGTGCAGCAGGTCCAGCGCCTCATAGACATAGGCGGGCGGACCCTCCTCGCCGGCGTGGGCGCAGAGCTTGAGGCCGAGTTCGCGGGCGGCGGCGAAGACGCGCTGGAATTTCGACGGCGGGTGTCCGACCTCCGACGAATCCAGCCCCACCCCGACAAAGTGATGCAGGTACGGCTTCGCCGCCTCGAGGGTCGCGAAGGCTTCCTCTTCCGACAGGTGGCGCAGGAAACTGAGGATCAGACCCGAAGTCACGCCCAGCTCGACCCGGGCCCGGTCCATGCCCGCGATCAGCCCTTCGACCACGACGCCGAAGGGCACGCCCCGGTCGGTGTGGGTCTGGGGGTCGAAGAAGATTTCCGCGTGACGCACGTTGTCGGCCGCCGCCCGCTGGAAATAGGCGAAGGCCAGATCCTCGAAGTCGCGCCGCGTCAGCAGCACATTCGCCCCGGCGTAATAGATGTCGAGGAAGTCCTGCAGGTTGGAAAAATCGTACGCCGCCCGCACCGCCTCGACGCTGTCGAAGGGAATGACCACGCCGTTCCGCCGGGCCAGTTCGAACATCAGTTCGGGCTCCAGCGAGCCCTCGATGTGGAGATGAAGCTCGGCCTTGGGCAGGCCGGCGATATAGGCGTCGAGGGACATGGGCGCTCCGGAAACGATCCGGCAGTCTAGCCTACATCCGCTCCGGCGTGTCGATTCCCAGCAGGCGGAGCGCGGTTTCCAGCTGATCCAGCGCCGCCTTCGACAGCGCCAGTCGCGAACCCCTGGTCGCCTCATCCGGCGCGATCAGCACCGGGCAGGCGGCGTAGAATTTGGAGAACGACTGCGCCAGCCGATAGGCGTGTTCGGCGATGACGTGCGGCATCCGCTTGTCATAGGCCTCGGCCACCGCCTGGGAGAAGGCGTCCAGCGTCAGGGCCAGGTCCCGCTCGGCCGGTTCGGCGATGACGATGGATCCGGGCGCGGCGCCCTGATCCGCGCCCTTGCGCAGCAGGGATTTGATGCGCACCGCCTGATACAGAAGATAGGGGCCGGTCTTGCCCTCGAAGCTCATGAACCGGTCGAGATCGAAGATGTAGCTGGTGGTCCGGCTGTTCGACAGGTCGGCGAATTTCAGGGCCGCGACGGCGACCTTGTGGGCGATAGCCTCGAACTCCGCTTCGGGCAGGTCGTCGCCCAGCTTCGCCTCGTGCAAGCGCTCACGCGCCTTTTCCACCGCCATGGTGATCAGGTCGTGCAGCTTCAGCACCCCGCCGGCGCGGGTCTTGAAGGGCTTGCCGTCCGGGCCGTTCATGGTGCCGAAGCCGAGGTGATCCAGCGACCCCTCGGCCGCGTAGCCCGCCAGATACGCCGCGCGGAACACCTGTTCGAAATGCTCGGCCTGACGTTCGTCGACGACATAGAGGATCAGGTCGGGGTCGATCGCCTTGCGACGGTCGAGGATCGTGGCCAGGTCGGTCGTGCCGTACATGGCCGACCCTTCCGACGAGATGACCAGCAGGGGCGGGGGGCTCGGGGCCTCGATCACGCTGCCGTCGGCCAGCTTGCGTTTGCGCGTCTCGCCGGGTTTGGCGACGTGGACCACGCGGGCGCCGTCATCCTCGACCAGCAGGCCGGTCGCTTCCAGGTGGGCGATCATCTCGGCCATCACCGGGTCGGCGTCGCTCTCGCCGTTCCACAGGTCGAAGGTCACGTCCAGGGCGCCGAACTCCCGTTCCAGCGCCGTGCGGCTGACGGCGACGAAATGCGCCCACAGCGCGCGGTAGCCCGGACGTCCGCCCTGCAGTTCTGCGGTCGCCTTGCGGGCGCGGTCGCGGAAGCCGGCGTCTTCCTTGGCCCGGGCGGCGGCGGCCGGGTACAGTCTTTCGAGATCCTCCAGCGTCACCGGGCTCCCGGCCGGGAAGGGGCCGACACCCTCGACCAGGAAGCCGTCGGCCCTGCCCTCGTCGCCGACGGCGACGATCAGCAGGCCCATCTGGAATCCCCAGTCGCCGAAATGGGCGTCGCCCCAGACGGTGTCGCCGCGGAAGCGGAAGATGCGTTTCAGGCTCTCGCCGATGATCGAGCTGCGCAGGTGGCCGACGTGCATCGGCTTGGCCACGTTCGGTCCGCCGAAGTCGATGACGACCTTGCGCGGCGTCTCGACCGTCGAGGCCCCGGAATGCCCGGCGTCGGCGGCGACCTCGGCCGCTCGGACCGAAAGGGCGGCGTCGGCCAGCTTCAGATTGATGAATCCCGGTCCCGCCACCTCGACCGAGGCCAGGCGCGGATCGCCCGTCAGCCGGTCGGCGACCCGGGTCGCCAGTTCGCGCGGATTGGCTTTCAGCGCCTTGGCGGCGGCCAGGGCGCCGTTGGACTGGAAGTCGGCAAGGTCGGGCCGGTCGGAGGTCGTGACGCGCGCCAGCGACGGGTCCACGCCTTCGGCGGCGAAGGCGGCCCCGACCGCTTCGCCCAGGACAGTTCTGAGGTCGGTCATTTACTGGGCCGGGGGAGGGGTGGCCGCCGGCGTGCCCGCATTGACGCGGAACCGGCTGCCTGAGCGGTTGAACTCGGCCATCTGGGGGGTGACGTCGAAGCCGACCAGGATCTCGAAATGGTCGCCGCTGGTCGTGGCGGCGGCGCGCGGGATGACGATGGTCTGGTCCTGGGTCACCGTGGTGGTCTGGGCGCCGTCGAAATTCACCGGCAGGTCGAAATATTCCTTGGCCAGGATCGCCCGGTTCCGCTCGGTCACGGCGATCCAGTAGCGATAGGTGCGGGCGTCGCCCTGGGCCTGGGGCCCCCGACCGAGGTTGAACAGGATACGCGTCTCGACCGTGATGGGTTGATCGTCCTGGTATCCGCAGTCCGACACCAGGCCTTCGATCTCTCCGGTGAAGCCGACGTTGGCGGCCGCGACCCGGTCGCCGGTCAGTTCCACATAGCGGGCGGCGTCGTAGAGGACCTTCACATAGGGGCAGGGACCGGCGGCCGTCCTGCGGCTCAAGGGCGCGATGCGCGGCGGGCGCGGCTTGTTGTCCTGCTCGCCGGCCTCCGGCCGCTCCTGACCCGGACGGCCGGTCTGGCTCTGCTGGCCGCTCGAATACTGGGCGTTGGCCGCCGTCGGAATCGTCGCCACGGAGAGCGCGGCGGCGACGAGGGCCGGGGCCAGGGAAACCTTGAGGACGCGACGCATGAAAGTCTTCCGGAAACGAGGAGGTGCGGCGACAGCCCGACGCAGGCGGCACGCTCGCCGCTGATAGCGGCTAAACGGAGGCGCGGCAAACCCGCGCCGCGGAAACCGCGGGCCTGATGCAGGTGGCGGGACGGGCCCCGAACGACTAGGTTCCGGTCATGACCGTTCACGCGCCCATCCGCCCGGCCGACAAGCGCGGCCTGACAGTTCGCCTGGCCACGCCGCGCGGCTTCTGCGCCGGTGTCGACCGGGCCATCCAGATCGTCGAGCGGGCGCTCGAGAAATACGGCGCCCCCGTCTATGTGCGGCACGAGATCGTCCACAACCGGCATGTGGTCGAACGGCTCAAGGCCATGGGCGCCGTCTTCGTCAAGGAACTGGACGACTGCCCCGATGA
>Ga0265296_1004268_pt1 | contig 12516 bp, 16 predicted proteins | sample MunlanPumphouse1_FD_189073 | JGI IMG/M metagenome (GOLD analysis project Ga0265296, IMG submission 189073) | Groundwater microbial communities from a municipal landfill in Southern Ontario, Canada - Pumphouse #1 | ecosystem: Environmental > Aquatic > Deep subsurface > Groundwater | place... | reverse complement strand
TCAAAACGGACGCTTGCCAAATCTTTCCCCTTAATGGAAACAAAAAATATTTCCGACATTACTAAAATAATAACGGAAAAAATCGCGACGTAAATTATAAGCTCCAAAAGTGAAATGCCCTTATTATGATTTTTCATTTTGTTTTATAATATGCCCTGTTTTCCACTCGAAAATCGACGTATTCTATTTTATTTAATCCGTATTCTTTAATCGCCTGAATTGCCGGCATGCTAAACACAGGGTCAAATCTCAAGCTGAAATAAATTTTTGGTATCAAAGCGTTTACCGGTTCAATTGTCGTTTCCTGCAAACTCAAATCTTTTATCTGCAATGTCCTAACATTCAAATCGCTTTGCTCAAGAACATTGAAAATTTTTAACAAATTGGCGAATAAATCTTCTTTAATGACTTTGTCGCCGATTATTAATTGCCTTTCGGAAAAATCATCCACTTTATAAATCATTTCTCCTTCTGTTTTAGGAGCATATTCAAAAACCACGCCATTTTTATCAAACCACCAGCACACTGACTCGCGCGGACTAAACACGGACTTATACTGACTATTTTCCGCGTTGGTCTGTGTTAAGTCCGTATTAGTCAGTGTTTGAAGGCACCAAATGCCGAATCGCTCTCTTTTTTGAAAATTAACATTAACTTCTCTGCGAAAATAATTTTTTTTAACGGACAAATTTATAATTTGCGGATTCTGTTTTAAAAAATCCCCGACATCATTGTTCCAAACCAATATATTATCCGCTCCCAAAAATTTCGCTATTTTTGAACGGCTGCTGAAAAAACTTTTGAGTCCTTCTATATCTGCGTCAGCATCAATCCGCGTAATTTGAAATAATGGCGAATAAACAACAGCGTAAAAAATTCCGGCCAATAATAATAAAAAAACCGTCAATCCGATATAAATTTTTATTTTAAAAATCCGCCGGCTTTTTTTTCTTTGTTTTTCATCAATGTAAAATTCCATTTTGAGGGATTATTTTAAATCCGGTATATTTTTGCAAAACTTCCGGTATTAAAATTGAGCCGTCTTTTTGCTGATAATTTTCAAGGATGGCAACAATAGCCCGAGAAATCGCGATAGCGGTACCATTAAGCATATGTAAAAATTCCGTAGCGCCGCTTTTACGCTTAACTTTGATATTAAGGCGGCGGGATTGGTAGGTCGTCGTGTCTGAAGTTGAAGTCACTTCTCCCCAGCCGTTTTTGGAAACCATCCACGCTTCCAAATCGTATTTTCGATAAGCCGGTCCGCCCAAATCGCCGGTACAAATATCAATTACCCGAAACGGCACCCCCAAATCCTTAAAAATTTCCACTTCTATATTTTTAAATTCCGTATGTATTTTTTCCGATTCTTCCGGCAAAGCGTAAGCGAACATTTCCACTTTTGAAAATTGGTGCACGCGATATAAACCGGCGCTGTGTTTTCCGTATCCGCCGGCTTCGGTCCTGAAACAATGAGATAACGCCGCGTATTTTAAGGGCAACTTTTCTTCCGGAATAATTTCGTTCATATGATAGCCGCCCATTGTGATTTCCGCGGTTCCCACCAAACTTAAATCAGAATTTTCAATTGAATAAACCTGCGTTTCCGGGCCGCGCGGATTAAAACCAATTCCCTCTAAAACGGCGTCTTTTGCCAAATCCGGAGTAATAAAAGGAATAAATCCTTTAGCAATTAATTTATCAAGCGCGAACCTGATTAAAGCCAATTCCAACAACACGCCTTCATTTTTAAAATAATAAAATTTTGAACCACTCACTTTTGCCGCTCTTTCAAAATCAGCCAAATCAAGATTTTCCATTAATTCTTCGTGCCCCTTCGGCTCAAAATCAAATTTTGGCGGTTCGCCATATTTTTCAATCTCTCTGCTTCCAGTTTCTTCTTTTCTGACCGGCGCCGCTGAATGCGTCATATTGGGAATTTGCATTAAAAGCGTTTTCCATTCTTTTAATGTTTTATCCAATTCCGGCTCCAATTTTTCTTTATTTTCTTTGATAATTTTTCCTTTTTCAATAATTTCATTTTTATTTCCGCCGGATTTTAAAATATCGTTTAATTTATTTTTTTCGGATTTTAATTCGTCAATTTTTATTATCAATCCCCTTCTCTTGTCGTCTAATTCCAAAAGCCGCTCAACATCACATTGAAAATTGCGGTTTTCGCAATTTTGCTTCACTAATTCCTTATTTTCTCTGATAAATTTAATATCTAACATAAAATTATAATACCAAAATAACCAATTTTCGGCAAATAAAAAAGCAGAGTTGGACAACCCCCTCTGCTCTTAATTACGCTAAAATTTAATTTAAAATTTTTATAGAAAGCCCCGCTTGCTTCAGTCTTTCTATAAATTTTTTCTCAAAAACTTCTTCCATCATCTCCTCTTTTCCACTTACTAAATACGTACAAGATTTTATTTTTGATATTTTTACTCTGTTTGTGCTGATTTTTAATATATCCTTTTCCGTAAACTTAAAAATACTTACCTTGAAAAACCATCCTTTGGGGAAAATTATCTCTATTTCCTTCATTTTCCTCCTCCTTCAAAAATATTTTTTATTCGTTGAACTGTTTCTTTAACTCGCCATGGCCGCAGAATGGCAATAGACCCAAGAGATACTGAGTCAGCGCCGGCTTTATACATCACATCAACATCTTCTTCTGGCGCCAAAATTCCTCCTCCCGCGTTTATCGGTTTTTTAATGCCGATTTTCTTTGCCTCTTTCACCCATTCTGCCACAAGCGGCAAAAGTGGTTTCCCGGATAATCCGCCTCCGCCAAAGCCGTATTTTTCCAAAGGAGAAATATCTGTACCGAATAATCCTTGCCAATCAATTTTATCCGGCAATTTACCCCATGGAATCGTATTTGAAACGCAAATAGCATCACAATAAGTATTACGACTTATTGCTGCAACAGCATCAATGGAAACCAAAATATTAAACTTTGGCATTAAAGGAATTTCAAGGCTAGAAGCAATACCCAAGCTTCCATTAACTTCGTCGACCAAATCGTCGAATTGCACTCCAACATTAGGACAAGAAAAATTAATCTGTAGCCCTACCGGTGCTTTAAAATCAGGCAAGTAGCGAAGGAATATGTCTGTAAATTTTCTCAATTCATCCCACCGTTCATGCTTATTTTGGCCAACAGCCATAAATGAAATAAAAAACGGTTTCATTCTTTTTTGCCACAATCCGGATTCAAAAAGATGAACCGCGCCGGGACCGCTAAGTCCGACTGAATTTAAAACGATTCCCTTAAATGGTTTTACCACAATGCATTTGGGAAAATATTTTTTTGGAGTCAAATCTTTTTTCAAATCCATATTGCCGCTGCGCCTGTTAAGAGTGGTTGTTTTTGCCACAAAAGTCATTCCGTTAAAATCCAGCCCGAACGGCTTTAGATATTTGTGAAACCAATATCCTTCGCCGAAAAAACCCTGTATTCCGCTTGCTCCCAAAACACATCCAAAATCAATTCCTCTTAATTTCATATTAATTACCTCCTTATGTTTTTGTAAAATAAAACTAATTTATAAGTTTTTACTAAAAAATATTATAATAAAATATATTGAATAAGTAAAGAGGCACCGCTAAAAGCTAATGCCTCTTTTTTAAAATTTATTCACTTTTTCTTATTGGCTAGATATTCTCTGCCCTTGCCGACATCCGTATTTATCGGCACATTTTGAGCGCAAAGCGGACAATCCGCTTCGTCCCACGCATCGAGCTTCACATCCACGAGCGCGATAAGTTTTGGCACATTGGCCACATCTTGCGGCGTTATTCCTCCGCGATTGCAGAGAACGCCGAGGCCGACAACATTGCCGCCGAGAACACGAGTGGCTTCTATGACTTTTTTTGCCGAGCCGCCGGTGGTTAGAACATCCTCCACCACCAAAACGTTTTTCCCAGCCACAATTTTATCGTAGCCTCGTTTAATAATGAAAGTGTCAATCTCCGTTTTCTCAGCATAAACACCTAACACCTCGTAGCTACTCCTATTAGCTACTGAAAGTCGTATTGAAGATCCATATAGCTTATGGCCTTTTATCTCGGTAAGATGATGTGCCGTCCACTGCGAAAGAATTACGCCGCCGATCGCCGGAGCAATAACCACTTCTATATAGTCGTCTTCAAACCGCTCGGCAATCGCGTAGCAGAGACGAGATGTCTCATCGGTATGCGGATAGAGCGCATCTTTGTTAACGTACGCCGTACCATGCTTGCCCGAAGTGTAAACGATATGGCTGCTTGTAATTACCGCACCGACCTTACTAAGTACCCGTAATACTTCCTGTTGGTTCATAATTTCCCCTCCTTTTCTAATACTTTCACTGCATTACGAATTTGTTTCCATAAATCAAAAGCTGCTCTTGCGGCCGCCTCGGCGAAATCCGACCCCGTACTGGCAAACGTAATTCCAGATGAAGAGTTTATTGCTATTGAACCTGGTCCCGCATATGCGGCTTTTACAGTTTCCTCAATAAATCCTTGTTGAGTTCCAATTCCAGGAATCAAGAACCACAACTTATCACCAACAATTTCCCGCCCGCGTGATAAATGCCAAGAGAAAATTTTTCCTGATCCTTTTTCTATCTCGTAAGCAGCTGCCATAACTAAACCAGCATTACAGGTAATTCCCAATTGCCAAGCCCAGTGTAAAATAGTTTCCGCTACGAATTCCCAATAATGCCTGCCGTCAGCGAGTTTCACATCTTGTATTTCTCTCGCCGACTTATTACTTGTATAGCATAAGCCAACAATAGCTCTGCCGAGATTGTCTTCATCAACCAACTGTTCCATACAATCTTTACCCATGTAAGGGCTAAAATTCATGCCGTCGACTCCGTCAATCTCGAAATGCGCAATGCGATAACGTTGTTGGGTCCTGTCAATATCACCCCGTTTGCAGTCTAGAAACACCGGGATATCCGGGTGTTTATAATGAATATGATCAACAATAGCTTGAAGCGCTTTCTGCCCTTCGGGAATTGCCTCGTAATGAGCCTTTTGCGGCTTAAACATTGAAGCATATTGCGCCGTCGCATCCACAATTTCAATCATCTGAATCGCAACTCTGCTCCACAGCGAACCCCCTTTAATACAGTCAGGAACCTTCTCGGGAAGCGGATCAAGTCCTACACACACAAAGCTCTTTTCCTCTAATTTCTGCCTCTCTTCTAATTTCTTTCTAAAACCTGTTGTCATTCCAATTTCTCTGTTCATTTTACCTCCTTATGTTTTTGTAAAATTTTTAGTCTAAAGACTAAAACTGATATAAGTTAAACATAAAAACATATAAGAAGTCAAATATTTAAAATCCGGATAAAATAAAAATAACTAATACTATTATTAAAATCTGCGAGATAACGCCCCAAAACGGCTTATTTATAAAAACTCTTTTTCCGTGAATCGCAAGATGAAATTTATGCAGCGATTCCAAAACGCGCCATTTTTTAATCACAAACAACGCTTCCAATATGTCCGGCAAAATAGCGCCGAAAACAATTAAGCCGAATAAAACAAATTCCAAAAAATCTTTTGGAAAACCGATTATTAAAATCGCGCCCCCTAGTCCGATGACGCCGTCTAATAAATTTTTAAGCAAATCTTTAGTTAAAAAATATTTTTTAAAAATAAACTGTCTTTCTCCATTCTCTTTCGGAAATGACAACATTTTATAATCCCAATGCGGCAAAGCATCAAGCGCAAAATGGCTTAAAAACGACGCAAAAAAAATAAGCGCCACATTCGCAAAACTTAAAGGTCTATTTAACAATGGCGCCACAACCGCTGAAGCGGCAATTATATGGGAAGATAAAATCACTTTGGCCTTAATGTCGGAAAAATAATTACTTCTTTTATATTGTGTTTTTTCGTTATTAAAGACACGAGCCGATCAATGCCGATGCCTAAGCCGGCTGCCGGCGGCATTCCATAATCCAAAGCTTCCAGGAAATCCTCATCCAGCCGCGAAGATTCCGCGTCTCCTTTGCGATAATTTCGTTCTTGCTCTTCCATTCTGGCGCGCTGGTCATTCGGGTCATTTAATTCCGAAAATCCATTAACGATTTCCATACCGTCAACAATTAATTGAAAACGTTCCGTCAGCGCCGGATTATCGGAACAAGATTTCGCGAGCGGTGAAATTGATTTCGGATAATGAGTGATAAAGGTCGGCTTAATGATTTTGGGGCGCACTTCTTTCTTAAAAATTTCGTCGATTTCTTCTATCTTCATATCTTTTAAATTTTTTCCGGCATATTTTTTAATCGCTTCTTCATATTTAATTTTAGACCATGTACCGCCGATAAATTTTTTAAGAAGCTTTTCCGTAAATTTCATCAATCCTTCCCAATCCTGATAAGCCCAATAAAGTTCAAGCATTGTAAATTCGGGATTATGGTCCCTGTCAATTCCTTCATTTCTGAAAACCTTGCCGATTTCAAAAATTTTCTCAAAACCTGCTACCAATAATCTTTTAAGATAAAGCTCCGGAGCAATACGCAAATAAAAATCAACATCCAGAGCATTGTGATGGGTAATAAAAGGCCTTGCTAAAGCGCCGCCGGGCAACGCCTGGAGCATCGGCGTCTCCACCTCGTTAAAACCAACCATTAATAAATCTTTTCTTATATTTTGAATAATTTCCGAGCGTTTATTTATGGTCTCTTTAACGTCGGGATTTAAAAAAATGTCCAAATATCTTTTGCGATAACGTTCTTCAACTTCTTTTAAGCCGTGCCATTGTGAGGGCAATGGCCTTAAACTTTTTACTAAGAGCCGCAGATTTTTGATTTCAACGCTTTTTTCTCCGGTTTTTGTTTTGAATAAAATACCGCCAACTTCAATAAAATCTCCGATATCCAAATTATCCTTAAATAACGCGAATTCATTTTTTAAATTATCTTTTCTAAGAACGCCCTGAATTTTGCCACTTTCGTCGCGCAAATCGTAAAAAGCGATATTGCCCATCACGCGCATCCCAAAAATCCTTCCGCAAATAAAAATTTTCTTGCGCGCTTTTGATAATAATAAGAAGCCGTTCAACGCTTCCGAAATTTTATGAGTCCGCTTTGATTTTTCCGGATATGGGTCAATTCCAGCTTTAAGGAAATTTTCCAGCTTTTTTTTGCGCTCTTTTATAATATCTTCTATCATTTTATAATTTTATTCCCATTATTCGCATTATTTGCCTAAAATTCGCATTATTCGCGATTACTCAATCTTCATTATTTTATATTCAACTTTTCCTCCGGGAGTTTCTATTTTCACAACGTCGCCTTTTTTCTTTCCCAAAAAAGCTTTTCCAAGCGGAGATTCATTGGAAATCAAATTAGCTTCCGGACGCGCCTCATTAGAACCGACAATGGTATATTTTAATTCTTTGCTTCCTTTTTTAACTTCAATTGTGGAGCCTATTTGAATAATATCTTTTCCGCCTATTTTTTTAATAATACTGGCGTTCCTTAAAATGTTTTCCAATTCAAAAATTCGGCTTTCAACGCGCGCCTGTTCTTCCTTAGCTTCAGAATACTCGGCGTTTTCCGAAAGATCGCCGTATTCTTTGGCGCGTTTAAGGCGCTCGGCAACTTCCTTGCGAGCTTCTTTTTTTAACCTTTCCAATTCTATTTTTAATTCTTCATATTTATCTTTTGAAAGATATTGCATGATATAAATTTTTAATTTTTATATTTCCCCATCGTCAACCAGTACCGTATTTTAACCACTTCCCATAAAACTTGTAAATAATCCGAAGCCTTAACTTTAGAAAGCGGATTATTCACCCAAACGACCGGAATTTCTTTTATTTTATAACCGAACTTTTTTGCCAAAGACAAAATTTCCACATCAAATCCCCAACGTTTAATTTTAATCAACGGGAAAATTTTTTCAGTCGCTTCCGCGGTAAAAGCCTTAAATCCACATTGAGTGTCCCAAATACCCGGCAAAAGCAACGCCTGAATTATTAAATTGCCGACATTGCCGCCCAATCTTTTATACCACGGCTGAGGCGGCACCAATTGCGCTCCCTTAACATCGCGAGAACCGATTACAACGCCATATCCTTTTTCCCCTTCCTTAATGGAGAAATAAGAAATCATCTTATTGAACTGGTCAATGGCAGTAGAATTATCGGCGTCCATAAATAATCTAATTTGTCCCTTTGCTTCCAACATTCCGTGTTTTACCGCTCCGCCCTTACCGGTATTTTTTTGATTTATTAATTTCAGATTTTCCATAATATGCGAAAACCTTTCAACCACTTCTGCAGTTTCATCAACTGAACCGTCATTAACAATTAAAATTTCATAAGAAAAATTCGCCTTTTTCAAATGCTTATCAATATCAACCAGAGTGAGCGGCAATTTTTTGGCTTCGTTATAAGCCGGAATTATGACGGATAAAAATGGTTTTATATTCATTGATTTGTTGTTATTTTACAGACTTTTACATCTGCGTCAACACTTCCGGCCCCTCATCGGTAATCGCAATAGTGTGTTCAAAATGAGCGGATAAGGAGCCGTCGGCCGTTGCCCAGCTTTCATCTTTTTTTTGAATAATCTTTTCTGTGCCGATAGCAAACATCGGTTCAATCGCCAAAACCATTCCAGATTTCAATTCAATCCCCTTGCCCCTTTTTCCAAAATTATAAATAGTCGGATCTTCGTGAAGTTCACGGCCAATGCCGTGTCCGGTGAGTTCTTTTATGGTTTTTACTCCAAATTTCTTGGCGGTTTTTTCAATTACCCAACCAATATCCCCTAAAAAATTTCCTGGTTCCGCGATTTTAATCGCTTCATTAAGGGCGTTTTCAGCGGCTTTTATTAATTTTCCGGCTTCCGGCGAAATCGTTCCAATACCAACAGTTATGGCGGCGTCGGAATAAAATCCTTTATATTTCACGCCAAAATCAAGCTTTAAAACATCTCCATTTTTTAATTGATAATTATTCGGCAAGCCATGCACTATCACATCGTTAACCGAAGCGCAAATCGTCGCTTGATACGATTTTAACGCGCCGTTCGGACGATAATTTAAAAAAGCCGGCTCGGCGCCTAATTCTCCAATAAGCTTAAAAGCCAATTTATCCAAATCTTTCAAAACCGTTCCAACTCTCACCTCTTTAATCACCCTTTTAAAAACTTCTGCCAGAATCGCTCCTGAAGCGGCGATGAATTTTATCTCAGAAGAAGTTTTTATTTTAACACCCATTTTAAAATTGATTGGTTTACTTTTGACGGCAACGGCCTGCCATTAATATCAATAATTTTATATTTTCTTTTTTTCAATTCCGCAAAAATCGGCGCGGTTCTTTCTTTATATCCTTTTAATCTATTAGCAATTATTTTTTTTGTGTCATCAAAACGGTGCCTTAAAACGCCGCCGCAAAAAGGACAAATTATAATATTTTTAAATTTTACCATATCAATAAATTTCCCCAATATAGGCGTTCCGCAAGCTAAACAAACTAAACGATGAGTATTCCTTTTAATAGTTTCATTTTCAGAAATATTGATTTTGAAAATAAAAATGTTTTTTTTGCCGAATATTTTTCCCAATTTTTCCACCAATCCGACATTATTATCGTCTCCAAAAGCTTCAAACATTGTTCGCGGAGAGCCGCTTAAAACAACGCCTCTGTGAAATAATTCTTTGATTTCTTTAACTTTATCAGAAACAATTTTAAATACCCATGAAGGCGTATTTAATCCTCCGGCTTCATTAAGTTTTCTTTCTTTCTGAATAATCTTATTGCTCTTATATTTCGGGTCATAAATCAATCCGCGAATATATTTTCCGGTATCAAAATGAACTAAGCCAAGTTTATCGGCTAAAAGCTGGGCCTGGGTGCCTTTTCCCGAACCGGGAGGACCGTAAATTATAATGGCAATCATAATTAAATCTCCTCGTATTCCCTCATCGCCAATTGGGAATTTATTTGTTTCATTGTTTCTAAAGCCACTGAAACAACGATAAGAAGCGCGGTACCGCCAATGGCAAATATCGTAATTCCGGTAATCATTTGGGTGATATTCGGCAAAATAGCGATTAATCCCAAGAAAAGAGCACCGCTGAAAGTAAGACGGCTGATTATTTTTGACAAAATAGCGGATGTTGATTCGCCCGGCCTGACTCCGGAAATAAAACCTCCGGCGCGCTGAAGATTTTTAGAAATCTCTTTCGGGTCAAAAGTAACGGCTGTGTAAAAATAAGTAAAAACAACGACTAAAATAAAATAAAAAAGCGAATGAATATATTGGTTGCCAAAAAACATATTCACCCAATCATTGAGCTTTAAAGCGAAATCCTGGGAAAAAATAGAAGCGATTTGAGCAAAGAATTGGGGAAAAAGCAAAATGGAAATCGCGAAAATAATCGGAATTACGCCCGCTTGATTGACTTTCAACGGCAGATAACTGGAAGCGCCACCGTACATTTTCGTTCCCCTCACTCGCTTGGCGTAAACAATCGGTATTTTTCTTTCGCCTTCCTGAATAAAAACCACGCCCGCGATAACCACCACCGCGACCGCCGCGAAAATAACATAAGTGAATAATTGCGAAGGATCGTACGAAATAACGGCATTCTGAATTATAGTCGGCAATCTGCTCACAATGCCGGCAAAAATTATAAGAGAAATACCGTTGCCGATTTTTTGTTCGCTGATTAATTCTCCGAGCCAAACTACAATCATTGTTCCGGCCGTGACCAGAAGAACATCAATTACGATATCAAACAGTCCGGTTTGCGGAATTACCGCTTTTGAACGCAAAATATTCAAGAATCCATAGGCCTGTAAAAATGCCAACGGAACCGTTAAATATCTTGAATAACGGTTAAATTTCGCGCGGCCGGCCGCTCCTTCTTCATAATAAATTTCCTTTAAATGAGGAAAAATCATGGTTAAAAGCTGCATTATGATTGTTGCCGTGATGTACGGCGCGACACCAAGCATAGCGATTGACAAATTTTCCAATCCACCACCGGAAAATATACTTAAAAAACCGAATAATTGGTTTGACCCGAAAAATTCTTTTAATCTTAAGACATCAATATTCGGCAATGGAACGGCGGTTAAAATGCGGAAGCAAATCAATAAAAAAGCCACAATAAAAATCTTTTTGCGAAGGTCTTTGATTTTAAAAATTTGAAGAAAACTGGTCATACTATTTTGCCACCGGCGGCTTCAATTTTTTTCTTGGCGTTTTCGGAAATCTTTAATCCCTCTATCTGAAAAATTTTTTTAATTTCGCCATTGCCTAAAATTTTTATTTTCTTGTCTGATTTTCCCATTAAGCCCGCCTTAATCAAAACTTCCCTGTTTATTAATCCACCTTCAATTTTTTTATTTAAATCTTCAATCTTAATAATTACAGGTTTCTTTTGAAGTGATTTATTTTTAAGACCCTTAAGTTTAGGCAAGCGTTGAATCATTTCTCTTTCGGCCGGCTTAATGCGGTGCCCGGCTCTTGATTTTTGACCCTTTTGCCCTTTTCCGGAATAAGTGCCGCGTTTGCCTCCGCGTCCAACACGCTTTTTATTTTTCTTTTTAAATTGTGATTTTAATTCGTGCAGTTGCATAATTTTTAAACTTTTAAACTTTGATATTTTTGAACTTTTATCTTTTTTAACGCCTCTATCGTCGCCATCGCATTTGTTAACTTATTTTTAGTGCCACCAAGACATTTTGCGGTTGCATCCCTAACGCCGACTAAAAGAAGCACGGTCCTGACTGAACCTCCGGCCTTCAATCCATGGCCTTCTTTTGCTGGCTTTATCAACACTTTTGCGGCGCTGAATTTAGCTTCAATCTCATGCGGTATTGTTTTGCCTTTTAATTTCAACGCGATTAAATGTTTTTTGGCGTCAGTCTTAGCTTTATCAACGGCCTGCATAACATCCGCTCCCTTGGCAATTCCTATACCAACGCTACCTTTTTCATTTCCAATAACCACCGTTGCTCTAAATTTAAAACGTTTTCCGCCGGCCATAACCCTGGTAACGCGCCGCAAATCAATAACCTTCTCCTTAAATTCAGAAGGCTGTCTCTTTATATCTCGCGACACTCTTGAAAATCTTTTTTCAGTTGTTTGTCCTTGTTGATTCATTGTTTATAATTAAATTTTTAATCCCGCTTTCCGCGCGGCATCGGCAATAGCTTTAACGCGGCCGTGATATTTATAATCGCCCCTGTCAAAAATCGCGCTTTTTATCCCGCTTTCAACCGATTTTTTTCCGATAACTTCTCCTAATAATGCCGACGCGTCTTTTGAAGAAACTTTTGACGCGCTAACCAATGTTTTACCGGTTGAATCATCAATTAATTGCGCGTAAATATAACGATTGCTTTTAAAAATAGAAAATCTCGGCTTCTCCGGCGTTCCTTTAGTTTTAGCGCGCACGCGCGTTTTTCTACGCTCTCTTATTTTATTTAATAATTTCTTTTTATTCATAATTTCATATTTTAATTTTATTTAGTCGCTCCAG
>Ga0265296_1004267_pt1 | contig 12517 bp, 12 predicted proteins | sample MunlanPumphouse1_FD_189073 | JGI IMG/M metagenome (GOLD analysis project Ga0265296, IMG submission 189073) | Groundwater microbial communities from a municipal landfill in Southern Ontario, Canada - Pumphouse #1 | ecosystem: Environmental > Aquatic > Deep subsurface > Groundwater | place... | reverse complement strand
TTCCCGGCAAACCTGCTGACACGCCCAGCACCCATATGCAAATGCCAAAGCAATAAACAGGCCTACTGCCCAGAAGGACGGCATGAAAGGCTCGGCGGCCACCCAAAGCAGCCAGGCTGCGAGGGTGCCCCAGGTGCCGGAGGCAGGCCTGATCAACCCCGAACCGAAACCAAAAACGATGATGCGCGCGGGTTTGCGCATCATCCAGGCAAGCGTCGGGTAGGGCTCGCGCTGGCGCTCTTCGATGGAATGGGGTTCGGTGCCGGGAGGAGTGGGTATCTGGGTCATAATTCTGAAAAGTGGTCAAAGCCCCGAACGCGCGGCAAGGCCCGCGGTGCGCCGGCCTCGGACAATGATATGCCCGAACCCGGGCGCAGCACGCCCACACGTGTAACGGGCACTGCGCAAGTCTGGCCAATTGCCAGGATGGCATCGCGCCTGCTGGGGCACGCCGTGAAGCAAAGTTCGTAGACATCGCCACCGGCCAGCACGGCATGCGCAACGACGTCGGCAGGCAGACCCTGGAGGGTGGCGTCGATAGGTAGGGCGTCGTACTGGAGATCGGCCCCCAGGCCGCTCGCCTTCAGTATGTGGCCCAGGTCCTGGAGCAATCCATCGGAGATATCCAGTGCGGCACGCGCGACACCCGCCAGGGCCTGCCCCAGAGCAATGCGCGGTTCGGGCCATTCGAGCGCACGGCGCGTGGCAGCCAACCGTGCCGGATCGCTGGGGATCAGACCTGCCAGCAGACGGTAGGCGATGTCGGCCCGGCCCAGCGTTCCGGAGACCCAGATGTCATCGCCGGCCTGGCCGGCACCGCGCAGTAGGGCCTGACCTGGCACGACACTGCCGAATACGGTCACGCTGATGACCGTGCCCTGACTGCTGCGGGTGGTGTCCCCGCCAATCAAGTGGCAGGCGTGACGCGCGGACAGTGCCAGAAACCCTTCAGCGAACGCGGCTACCCAGGGCTCATTGACGTCGGCCAGGCCCAGGCCGAGCACGCAGGCCACAGGCGTGGCGCCCATGGCAGCAAGGTCTGACAGATTGACGGCCAGCGACTTGTGACCCAGCGCACTGGGGTCGACATCAGGGAAAAAGTGACGCCCCTGCAGCAACAGGTCGGTACTGGTGGCTATCTGCCGACCAGCCACTGGCGTGAACAACGCACAATCGTCGCCCACACCCAGCATTCCGGTCGGAGAAGGTTGCGCAAAATAGCGCGCGATCAGATCGAATTCAGATGCCATGCGCTGATCGCGTACCAGGGCCTCAGCGCTTGGCCGACGCCTTGATTTCCACGCCGCGCGATTGTGCTGCGACCTTGTCCAGCACACCGTTGACGAACTTGAAACCGTCGGTGCCGCCGAAGGACTTCGCCAGCTCGACCGCCTCGTTGATGGCGACCTTATAAGGCACTTCAACGTGGTGCACAAGCTCGTAGCTACCGATCAGCAAGATGCCGTGCTCGATAGGCGAGAGTTCGACCAGCGGGCGGTCGATGAAGGGCGTGAACCGTTCGCGCAGGTCGGCCGCTTCACGCGTGACACCATGCAGCAGCGTTTTGAACCATTGCGCATCGGCTTCGGAAAAGTCTTCGGCATCACGCAGGTGGGCGTCGATCTCTCCGGCATATTCGTTGCCCACGCCGCCACGCAGCAGCCAGGCATACACGCCCTGCAGTGCGAACTCGCGAGCACGCCGACGGGCACTGCGACCGGCAGCGCGCGCCGGATCTGGCGTATCAGCGCCGTTTGTCGGATTGTTTGTCGTCAAAATCTTCGTCCTCTTCTTCGTCGTCTTCGTCGTCTTCGTCTTCGTCGTCATCCTCACCGTCGTCTTCCTCGGGATCGAGAGCGGCGATGAGATTGGCCATTTCAACAGCCACGCGAGCGCAATCACGCCCTTTTTCCGGGGCGCGCTCGACAGCCTGTTCGTCTGTTTCCGTGGTGAGCACACCGTTGGCAACCGGCACGCCGGTTTCTAGCGAGACGCGGGTGATGGCGCTGGCCATCTCGTTGCTGACGATCTCGAAGTGGTAGGTCTCGCCGCGGATGACTGCGCCCAGTGCGATCAGCGCGTCGAATTCGCCCGATTCGGCCATGGTGGCCACGGTCAGGCCGATTTCCAGTGCACCGGGCACCGTCGCCACGAGAATGCTTTCCTCGTCTACGCCCAGTTCGCCCAGCTCAGCCAGGCAGGCTTGCAGCTCGGCCTCGCCGATGGCTTCGTTGAAACGTGCCCGGACGATACCGATATGCAGTCCGGCGCCGTCAAGATCGGGTTGCACGATATAAGGATTCATGGCCTTGCCTTTTCAGTAGGACATGTGGGCATCTTGCCCCCATGCGTAAGAGTATGCGTTGGTGATCAAACCGGGTCGCAATCGTAACCCGTAACGGTCAGGGAAAAACCGGTCATGCTGGGCATCTTGCGCGGGCGCGCCATCAGGCGCATCTTGCCCACGTTGAGCTGGCGCAGGATCTGCGCGCCCATGCCGTAGGTGCGCAAGCCGTAACGGTCGGCATCGGCACCCGGCTTCTGGGTCGTTGTGCCCGCCCAGGAGGCGATTTGCGCGAACACATGGTCGTGCGGTGCGTTGCAGTTCATCAGCACCAGCACCCCGGCAGGCGCACGCTTGAGTGCCTCGAGTGCGTCGCCCACACCCCAGCTGTGCAAACTGGCACCGGTATCCAGGACATCCAGGACCGATGCCGGTTCATGCACACGCACCAGCGTTTCGACCGACGGGTCGATATGGCCGTGCACCAGTGCGAGATGGGCGCAGCCGGTGGGCGTATCGCGGTAAGCGATGGTGTCGAATTCGCCCCACGGGGTTGCCAGCTTGCGCCGTCCGATTTCCTGAATGATGGATTCGTGTTCGCTGCGGTACTGGATGAGGTCGGCAATCGTGCCGATTTTCAGATTGTGTTCGCGCGCGAACACCGCCAGATCGGGCAGACGCGCCATGGTGCCATCGGGCTTGAGGATCTCGCAGATCACCGCAGCCGGGGTCAGACCGGCCATGGCGGTCAGATCGCACCCGGCTTCGGTATGACCGGCCCGCACCAGCACGCCCCCCTGCACCGCGCGCACGGGGAAGATGTGGCCAGGCTGGACCAGATCGTCGGGGCGGGCATCGCGGGCGACCGCCACGCGGATGGTGCGCGCCCGGTCGGCTGCGGAAATGCCCGTTTCGACGCCAGTCGCCGCTTCGATGGACTGGGTGAAATTGGTGCCATAACGGGTTCCGTTGCGGCTGGCCATCAGCGGCAGATCGAGCTGCTTGCAGCGATCTTCAGTCAGGGTCAGACACACCAGGCCACGGGCGTGGGTGACCATGAAATTGATGTCGTCGGGTGAGACGAACTCGGCCGCCATGACCAGGTCGCCTTCGTTCTCCCGATCTTCTTCGTCCACGAGGATGACCATGCGGCCGGCACGCAGCTCGGCAATGATGTCGGTGACGGAGGCGATATCGAAACTGTCGGTTTCGGTGCTGGAAGAGAGGGGAAGTGGCGAAGACATGAGCCGTACACAAAAGGCGGGAAAACAAAGAGTTTACCGCCGACTGCGTCAATCCACTGCATCCGCGTGCCCGCAGGGCGTTTCGCTTACAAAACGCCCGCTCCAGGCGCGCTAAACTGGGGCATTGCGCCGCGTTGGTGCCCTGCCCCCAGCCATGCGGGGCCGCGGCACGAACCGGCACGATCGTTACGTCACAAAGCCACGTCTGCCGCCCTTCTGTTTGGAACATCGCCCCCTCATGACTTCTCCCGCTGCCCCCTCTTATGACTACGACGTCGATCTGATGATCGTCGGCGGCGGCATCAACGGCGTGGGCATCGCGCGCGACGCGGCAGGGCGCGGGCTTACCGTACTGCTGTGCGAGCAGAACGATCTGGCCAGCGCGACATCGTCAAACAGCAGCAAATTGATTCATGGCGGCTTGCGCTACCTCGAGAACTACGAGTTTCGCCTGGTTCGCGAGGCGCTGTCCGAACGGGATGTGCTGCTCTCGAACGCACCGCACATCGTGCACCCGTTGCGTTTCGTTCTGCCGCACAACCGCCACCTGCGTCCGGCGTGGATGATCCGTATCGGCATGTTCCTCTACGACAATCTGGCGCGCCGCAGCGCCCGTCTGCCCGGGTCGCGACGCCTCGCCCTGCGCAGCGCGGCCCAGGGCGTTGCCCTGAAGACCGACATCACGACCGGGTTCGAGTATTCCGACGCCCGCGTGGATGATTCGCGACTGGTCGTGTTGAACGCCATGGACGCCCGCCAGCGCGGCGCCACCATCCTCACCCGCACCCGTTGCATTGGCCTGCAGAAGGCGAACGGCCACTGGCTGGTTCGCATGCGCGCCGAGAACGGTGAAACCGTGACGGCCCGGGCACGCGTGCTGGTCAATGCAGCAGGCCCCTGGGTCGAGGCATTGCAGCGGCTGACCAGCCCCGCCGGTACGACCGACAAGCCGGCCAGCAAACTGCGCCTGGTCAAGGGCAGTCACTTCACCGTGCCACGCATGTACGAGGGTGACTGGGCCTACATTCTTCAGAACCCCGACGGCCGCATCGTCTTCGTCATTCCCTACCAGGAGCAGTACTCGCTGGTGGGCACCACCGATGTGGCATTTGAAGGCGACCCGGCCACGGTGAAGATCAGCGAGGAGGAAATCGCCTATCTGTGCGACACGGTCAACGGCTACTTCAAAACGCCGATTTCCGCGGCGGACATCACCTGGACCTATTCCGGGGTGCGACCGCTTTACGACGATCAGGCGGGCCGTGCGTCGGCCGTCACCCGCGACTATGTGTTCGATGTGAATACCGGTCAGCAAGGCGACCCCGTGCTGCTGTCCATCTTTGGCGGAAAGATCACGACCTACCGACGGCTGGCCGAACACGCGCTTGAGAAACTCGCGCCTCACACCGGCAAAGCGCTTGCCTGGACCGCTCGCGCGGTTCTGCCAGGCGGCGACATGCCGCAAGCCGATCCCCAAGCCTATGAACGCACATTCACGTCGCGCTTCCCCTGGCTCGCACCCGCACTGGCGCACCGCTATATCTATACCTACGGCACGCTGGCCGAACGCATTCTCGGTGGGGCGTCGTCGGTGGCCGATCTGGGTCAGGACTTCGGTTGTGGGTTGTTCGAATGTGAAGTGCAATGGCTCGTGGACCACGAGTGGGCACGCACCGCCGACGATATACTATGGCGTCGCACCCGGTTGGGCCTGACGGCCACGCCGCAAACCGTTCAGAAGCTGACAGACTGGCTGGGCCAGCATGCCGCGCCAGGAAAGGAACAAGCCATCCCGATTTCGTGACACGTATGTCTGTTTTATGACATGTCATCAATTTGCCATCCATGGCTCGGTATGATCGCGATCTTTTATTTCGTTTAAAGGCTCCACATGTCGGAACAGGAAGTGAAGCTGAACGTTGCGCCAGCAGCTCGAGCCGGCGTAGAGCGGGAAATGTCCCGAGGGGACTCGCGCAGCATCCACCTTCACGCCATGTATTTCGACACGCCTGCGCGCGAACTGGCACGCGCGAAAATCGCGTTGCGCCTTCGTCTGGAAGGCGATGTCTGGATACAGACCCTGAAAATGCCCGGCAAGGACGCCATTTCACGGATCGAACTGAACCACACGCGCCCCGGCCCTATTCTGGATCTCTCGGTCTATGCCGGCAGTGAGGTCGAGGCCGCATTGACCAGCGTGCAAGGCGAATTGGGCTTGCGATATGAAACCGATGTGCTGCGCATCATCCGCAAACATCGCTCGCGTCAGGGCGCCGTTGAAATCGCTTTCGACAGAGGCGAAGTGCGTGCCAGCGGGTTCACCCTGCCGATCTGCGAACTGGAATTCGAACTGCTCTCCGGCCGTGTGGCCGCGATTTTCGAGGTGGCACGTGCCTGGCACCATCGCCACGGTCTGATCCTGGATGCACGTTCGAAGTCTGAACGTGGCGACGCCCTGGCCAGCCTGGCCAGCGATCTCGACTTCAAACCCCTGGATGACACGGATCCTGCCGATGCACGCAGTGCCACCGTGCGCAGCAAACGCGCTGCCCGCATTGCCGCATTCTGGGCGCCTCGCCCCATTTTGAGCGTGAAGCTGCAGGCCGATCAAACGCCAGCGCAGGCCTTGGCCACCGTCACGGCCGAATGCCTGGACCAGATCACGAGAAACGCTGCGGCCCTGGCCGAAGTGGACACGGCATCGGTGAACTATCAGGCGGGTCACCCGGACCACGTGCACCAGTTGCGTGTGGGCGTGCGACGGTTGCGTTCAGCCTGGCGCCTGTTCGATGGCATTGCCGTGCTGCCGCCAGCCGAACTGCAGGACGCCCTGAAAACGTTTTTCGGCAACTTCGGCTCGAACCGTGATCGCGACGTGCTCAATGCCAGCGTGTTGCCCAAGCTTCTGGCCGCCGGCATGCCTGTGTTTGCCGACGACACGCCCGATGAAAGCGATGACTCCGCCACGCTGGCGCGTGCAAAGGGCTTTCAGGGCTTGCTGTTGTCGCTGCTGGAATGGAGCGTCACGCCCCAGCCTTCGCTGGCCGCTGCCCAGGCGATAGATGCCGCCGCGCAGGCCAGTGTGCTTGCGGCTGGCGCAGGCGCTGCGTCAGCCACGACATTGGCAACCACTGTCGCTGCAGGCACCGTTTCAGGTGAACAAGGCGACGTGCCGGCCCAGGGCACCCATCGGGCGTCCAGCCACGCGCCGGCCCCGATGCCCGGCGCGACTGACGTACCGGCCGATGCTTCCACGAGGGCATTGGCAGAAGCATCCAGCGCAGCACACCCCACGTCGTCACACATCGTGCCGACCATTATTCCGCTGGGCGCCGCCACGGCGCAAACCCGCCTGGATACGCTGCTGATGGATCGCCTGCACCTGTGGCACAAGCAGATCGTCAAACGCGGCAAGCACTTTGCATCCATCGACATCGAGAAAAAACACAGCCTGCGCAAAAAGGTCAAACTGCTGCGCTATAGCTTGGGCTTCTCGGAATCACTGCTGGGTGCTTCGCGTCTGCGCGCCTACCGCAAGCATCTGGCGGTGGTGCAGGATCTGCTGGGCGAGTTCAATGATATGGCGGTCGCGCACGACACCTACCTCGCGCGCGCGGCCACGACAAATGAAGCCTGGTTTGCCGTGGGCTGGTTGTCTGCGGAACAAAGCCGCATCGTGTTGCGCGCACAGACGGCGCTCACCGATCTGGGCGGCGCGCCGGGCTTCTGGAAGTAGCTTTCTCGGTCAGTCGCCCAGAAGGGCCTGCGCGAATTCATCGGCGACAAAGGGTTGCAAGTCCTGCATCCCTTCACCCACACCGATCCAGTAGACAGGAATAGGTCGCACACCCTGGCTACCCGCGGCCACCGCCGCCAGCGTGCCACCCTTGGCGGTACCGTCGAGCTTGGTCACCACCAGGCCGGTCAGATTGATGGCGGCGTCGAAGGCGCGGATCTGCGCAATCGCATTCTGGCCTGTGTTGCCATCAACGACCAGCAAGACCTCGTGCGGTGCCTTCGGGTCGGCCTTGGCCACCACGCGGCGGATCTTTTTCAACTCTTCCATGAGATGCAACTGCGTGGGCAGGCGCCCGGCGGTATCGATCATCACCACGCCGGTTTCGCGCGCGCGACCGGCGTTCACCGCGTCAAACGCCACGGCCGCAGGGTCGCCCCCTTGCTGTGAAATCACGGTGACGTTGTTGCGACGCCCCCACTCCACCAGTTGCTCGCGCGCTGCCGCGCGGAAGGTATCGCCGGCGGCCAGCAGCACGCTTGCGCCCTGCTGCTGGAACGTGTGGGCCAGCTTGCCGATGGAGGTCGTCTTGCCGGCACCGTTCACGCCGGCAATCATCACCACCAGCGTTTTGGCCTGGCGGGTGTCGAATTTCTTTTCCAGGGGACGCAGGTGGTCGGCGAGAATCTCGCGCAGCACCCGCTTGACGCGCGTGGCGTCCTCGATGCGCTCTATACGAACACGTTCGCGCAGGGCGGTAATGAGCTTGTTGGTCGCCTCGACGCCGGCATCGGCCATGATCAGGGCGGATTCGAGTTCTTCGAAGAAGTTTTCATCGACCGGCACATCCACGAACAGGGCGCCGATCGACTGCCCGGTGCGCGCCAGGCCTTGCTTCAAACGGCTCAGCCAGGAGGCTTTCTTGGGCTCAGGTGCGGGTGCCGCAGTCGGAGTTGGAGTCGGGATCGGCAGGGGCGCAGGTGCCTGCGTCGGTGCCGCCGCTGGTGCAAAAGTGGGTACTGAGTTCGATGCCGGCGCGGGCAGTGTCGCGGGCGCCGCCGGGATGATGGCATCGGCAGGCCGCGCAGGCTGATCCGCTGGCGTATGGGCCGGCGTATCCAAACCGCTGGCGGGCAACTTGACAGGGGGTTCGGCGCTGGGTGGCGCAACGGGTGCAATCGGGTTGCCTGACGCGCCTGGCGCCACGCTCGGGGCGTGCGCATCGGGTGTCGTGACGGGCGCCGCCACAGGGGGCGTCGCGGGAGCGCCGGCACCTGCCGAGGTCAGCGCAGCCGTCTCGGGCCTGGCAACAGGCGTTGCGACACGCACGTCCGAGTCGGGCGCGCCAACAGGCGTCGAGGCAGGCGAAACCCGCGCGGCAGGCGGCGCGACAGGCGCGTCGGCGACAGCAACATCAGGTTTGGTTGGCTCGGGTGCAGGCGCAGCAGGCGCCTTTTTCTTGAAGAATCTGAACATGGTCGGAAAGTATAGCCCGTGCTACGCTTTGCGCCCCTTTCTTCACGACCATGATCATGGCCAAACATTCACCACGCATCGTTGGCGGGAGCTATCGACGCACCCCGATTCCGGTCGTGGACGCGCCGGGTCTGCGGCCAACGCCCGATCGGGTGCGTGAAACGCTGTTCAACTGGCTGAATCACTTCTGGGGCGGGTCCTTTACGGACAAGCAGGTTCTGGATCTGTTCGCGGGATCTGGGGCTCTGGGCTTCGAAGCGGCGTCGCGCGGGTGCGCTCATGTACAAATGGTGGAGAACAACCCTCAGGCGCTGGCAGCCCTGCGCCTGCTTCGCGACAAGCTCAATGCCCAGGGCGTGCGCGTACACGCCGGTGATGCGATGGCGACGCTGGCCCGCATGGATGCCTCCCGCTTCGATCTGGTGCTGCTCGATCCGCCCTTCAACCAGGACTGGCTGCCGCGCCTGTGGCCCGCGCTGCCTGCCATCCTGGCCCCCCATGCGCTGGTCTATGCCGAAAGCGAACAGCCGTTGTTGGCACCCGACGGTTTCGAGCTGCTGAGGTCGGATAAGGCCGCAAGTGTCCACTATCATCTTCTCCAGTTTGCTGCATTGCGCAAATAAGCAATAATCAACGTTTGGAGGATGGTGAACCCATCAAGGTACGGAGCACTCATGATTACCGCAATTTATCCCGGCACGTTCGATCCGCTCACGCGCGGCCATGAAGATCTGGTCAGGCGCGCGGCCACGCTGTTTGACAAGGTGGTGGTCGGCATTGCTCTGAGCCGTAACAAGAAGCCGTTCTTCGGTGTGGACGAGCGCGTCACTATCGCGCGCGAGGTGTTGGGCCATTACCCGAACGTCGAGGTGGCCAGCTTCAACGGGCTGCTGAAGGACTTCGTACGCGAGAAGGAAGGCCGCGTCATCGTGCGCGGTCTGCGTGCCGTTTCGGATTTCGAATACGAGTTCCAGATGGCTGGCATGAATCGGCACCTGCTACCGGATGTCGAAACGCTATTCATGACGCCATCCGATCAGTATCAGTTCATTTCCGGTACCATAGTCCGGGAAATCGCCCAACTGGGCGGCGATGTGAGCAAATTCGTATTTCCTTCCGTCGAGCGCTGGCTCCACGAAAAAGCCAAGGAACGCCGCGAGCAATCCTGGCCGGGCTGAAATACGCGTTGGGAAGGACAGGTCATGGCGCTGAAGATCACCGACGAATGCATCAATTGCGATGTGTGCGAACCGCCGTGCCCGAACCAGGCGATTTCCATGGGCGAGGATTATTACGTCATCGATCCCGCCCGGTGCACCGAGTGCGTCGGGCATTTTGACGAACCGCAGTGCCAGGTCGTGTGCCCGGTCGAATGCATCACGCTCGACCCCCTGTGGAAAGAGGGCCAGGATGCGCTGATGGCCAAATATCAGCGGCTCACGAGCGCCAATTGAACACCCCCTTCCTGAAAGAAATCTCCCTGTCGGCTGTGCTGGCAGGGCTGGTGGCCGTGCTCGTGAGCTTTGCCAGCACAGCCGTGCTGATGGTTCAGGCCGGCCAAAGCGCGGGCCTGGATGTGGCACATATTGGTTCCTGGGTCGGTGCAGTCTGCCTGGCCATCGGCATCCCAGGGGCCTGGCTCAGCCTGAAATGGCGCACACCCGCCGTGTTTGCCTGGTCCACCGCAGGCGCGGCCATGCTGATCACCGGGCTACCTGGCGTGCCTTTCGACCAGGCCATTGGCGCATTTCTCGTTGCCGCCGCCATGACACTGGCATGCGGGCTACTGGGCTGGGTGGACCCCATTTTGCGCCGCATTCCGCCGGAGATCGCCGCAGCCATGCTGGCCGGCGTGCTGCTGCACTTCGGTATCGGCATATTCGGTGCACTGAACGTGGATACCGCCCTGGCGCTGACAATGATTGCGGCCTACCTGCTGGGCCGACGATGGTTGCCGCGCTATTCGATTTTTGTGGTGCTGGTGACCGGACTTGTGGTGGTGCTGTCAGGCGACACGAGCCGATTCCAGGGCATCGCGTGGACCATGACGCAGTTCCACTGGACGACACCCTCATTCACCTGGCAGGCGACGGTCAGCATTGCAGTGCCTCTTTTCATCATCGCCATGGCCTCACAGAATTTGCCCGGTCTGGCCATTCTTCAGGCGGCCGGCTACCAACCCAGGGCGAGTCGCTCGGTCGCTGCCAGTGGTCTGTTCGGCATGCTCTCCGCCCCTCTGGGGGCTCACAGCATCACGCTGGCGGCAATTGTGGCGGCGATCGTGTCCAGCAAGGAGGCCCATCCGGATCCGGCTCGACGCTACTGGGCCGCAGCGACCTACGGACTGGTGTATATCCCGCTGAGCCTGGCGGCGGGTGCCGTCGCTCTTTTTTTTCAGGCACTGCCCCTCACGTTCGTCGCCGGGCTGGCCGGCCTTGCACTGATCGGCCCCATCATGGGCGGATTGACGACTGCCATGGCCACCCCCGAGAAACGGGAGGCCGCGCTGATCACACTGCTGGCCACTGCATCCGGGTTCAGCCTCTGGGGCATCGGATCAGCGTTCTGGGGGCTGGTGGCCGGACTGATCGCCAACGCGATTCTGACGCCGCGTAAACGTACTTAGTTGCCCGGCCACTGCACCGGTCCTGCATCGGGGTGCACTTTCATCAACCCGCAGGTTTTGCCGGTCACGTTGGAAAGCCAGGCAGCGGCCAGTTCGCCTTCGTCCACGACATCCACGGATTGGGCTGCGCCCAGCTTGACCGTGAACCGCACGCTGTCATCGTCCTCGATCACATCCAGCGGGATGTCCATGCGCAACATGCCAGGCGCCCTGAGCACCAGATAGCCCAGCTTCAGTTCGACGGTAATGGTGGACAGCGTCGGGCACTGATCCACGCTCAGCCAGTTGCCCTCCTCATCGGCAATGAGCCAGCGCTTGTCGTAATCACGTGCATCCGATTGAGTGGTTCCGGCCGCACCGACCAGCGGGAAATACAGGGGCGAATTCATTATTTCAACAGTCCTTTAAGCGCATCGCGAACGACCTGTCGCTTGTCATCATTCTTCGCGCCCGCTTTACCACCGATGGCATCGAGCACTTTGTTTTCAAGCTTCTGCTTCAGGGCATCATTGGCCACGTTCTTCCACTGCACGCTATACAGCGGCCGGCTCAACGGACCGGCGAAATGCACGGGGATGGTGACGTTTTTCAGGTCAGCCAGGTCTTCCCCGCCCTGCCCCTGCGTGGTGTTGACCACGCGGATAAGCGTCACCATGTCCAGGGTGCTGTCCACCAGATTGATGGATGCCGGGCTGCCTTGCGTGATGCGCAAAAGCGGCGAAGCAATGTTGAGCGTGGTGACCGTACCCATCCCATCCTTGAATGAGAAGGCCGTATCCAGCGAGGTGAAGTCGGTGGAGAGTTCGGTGCTGGTGCGAGCCGGCGTGCCGGTGGCAGCCTGGGCGGTGGCCGCAGCAGTGCTTTGCTGCGCATCGGGTGCGGCTGCTCCCTCGACGGTTTTGGCCGCTTCAGCGGCTTTGGCTGCGTCGGCGGCTGCAGTCGCATCTGCTGCCTTGACCGCCTCAGTCGCATCTGCTGCCTTGGCCGCCTCAGGCGCTTTGGCGGCATTCGCAGCCTTGGCCGCTTCAGCGGCTTGAGCGGCATCGGCTGCCTTGCTCACTTCAGCGGCTTGGGCTGCATCGGCTGCCTTGCTTGCGTCAGCCGCCTTGGCTGCCTCGGCGGCTTTGGCCGAGGCCGACGCGGTTGCAATC
>Ga0265296_1004266_pt1 | contig 12518 bp, 12 predicted proteins | sample MunlanPumphouse1_FD_189073 | JGI IMG/M metagenome (GOLD analysis project Ga0265296, IMG submission 189073) | Groundwater microbial communities from a municipal landfill in Southern Ontario, Canada - Pumphouse #1 | ecosystem: Environmental > Aquatic > Deep subsurface > Groundwater | place... | reverse complement strand
TTTTTCCCTCTGTAAAACAGTTCAAGTTCGCGCTGGGATGCATAGGGGATTTTTAAAAAATCGAATTCTATCTCGAGACATTCCTGATAAACTGCCTCGAGAAAGCCGCACCCCAATTTTTTATAAACTTCAAAACATGCCTTTAAAATTAAAAAAGACTCATCTTTGTATAATAAATCAGATTCCACTCACTACCTTCATTTTATGCATGTAAAAAACCTTCCGTGTGATCCGTGGGAAAGAGAAAAAGAGAAGCCCGCGGAATCCCGCAAAGTGCGGGGGAATACGTCCCGAATAGTATCGGGATAAACTCGAGGACACGGAAAATATTTACAGAAGATTTTATAACAGTACTTTCTCTAAACATAAAAAGACTTTCCGTGTGATTCCGTGTGATCCGTGGGCTGTTTCTCCCTACTCGATTGACCCGGAGACCTGAATATAGACGCTGTTTTTTTCGTTGGCATTTTCGATTTCCTGCGTGACATCAAATTCTTCTTTCCGAACCTGCTTCAAATAACCGGACGCAACCATTGGGAAAAGTTCAAGCAACAATTCGTCTTTTTCGCTTTTCGCCAACTTCACGAATCCGCAATCCGGCAAAACGGGATTTTCCTGTTTCTTGTAGGACGAAGTGTCGTACGGAATTTCTGTGGCTGAACCCGTGATCTTTTTCCGGAATTCGGGATCGACGGGAATGGGCGTCTTGCCGTAACTTCCTTTGACTAAATTGACGAATTGATTCGACGTCGTTGTGTAAAAAGGTTCGAGACCTTTCGCTCCGTCTGTTACGCAGTTGACGGCCTGCACACCGACGATTTGACTGGTTGGCGTAACGAGCGGAACGCATCCGGCATCGAGTCGAACGCGCGGAATGATCTTTAAAACTTTCGGCAGAAGCTGGTCGAGTTTTGCGGCTTGCAACTGGGCGAGCATGTTGGTGTACATACCGCCGGGGATTTCGGCGTGTTTGACTGCTTCGTTTGCAGGTGGATATAGAAAATATTTCTCGATCTGCTGGCAGGTTGATAACAACTTCTCGATTTTGTCCGCTTTAGCGTAATCGATTGCCTCATCGAACAAGCGGTTGATTTCCTTCGGCAAAACATCTTTCGTGATGTCAAATTCGAGGGGGAATTGCTTGGTTTCATCGAATTTGGCGAGTTCCTGACGAATTTCTTTCAGATGCTTGTTGATTTCGACGACGGCAGAAAGATTGACGCCGGTATCGATTCCAAGTTTGTTGCAGAAAATCTGGATGAGATCGAATGCAGGCGCCGCCGGTCCGCCCGCGAAATTGCCGATGACCGTATCGACAATATCGATGCCGTTAACGATAGAAATCAGAACGGTCGCCAGCCCGTATCCCGGCGTACAATGCGTGTGCATATCGACAGGAATGGAGAGTTCTTTTTTAAAGGCTTTGACTAACGGCGATGCGAAACCGGGATGAATGAGTCCCGCCATATCTTTGATCGTGATCATGTCGGCGCCCATTTTCTCGAGTTTCTTCGCTTTTCGGAGGAAATATTTGACGGTGAAGACATTTTTCGGAAGTTTTTTCCCGTTGAAAAACGCTTTGAACCGCTCGCTTTTGGTGAATTTTGGATCGACGGTATAACAGATCGCACAATCGGCAATGCCGCCGTTTTCTTTGACGAATTTGATCGTCGAACGCATGTTGTTCAGGTCGTTCAACGCGTCAAAAATGCGCATGATATCGACGCCGGATTGCAGGGCATTGCGGCAGAAACCTTCGATGACTTCGTCGGGATATGGATTGTAACCGAAGAGATTTCGTCCGCGTGACAATGCCGTTAATTTGGAAGAATCGCCGATGCCGGTTTTGATGCTTTCGAGACGATACCATGGATTTTCACTCAAATAGCGCATGACGGAATCGGGAACGGCGCCGCCCCAGACTTCCATCGCGTAAAAGTTTGCCTGGCGATAAAGTGGAAGCAGACGATCGACCTGTTGTTGATTCATGCGGGTTGCAAATTGAGACTGTTGTCCGTCTCTGAGTGTTAAATCGCGAATGCGTAATTTTTGGGTCATAAAATTATCCTGATAACAAATGTTCGGTTATCGATTTTGATGAGATGACGATGATATGAAAAAGCGATTGAATTTAATAAATAAAGTGAAAAGAGTTTAGGGAAAGTTGGGAGAGGGAGAACGCAGATGACACTGATGGGCAGAAAATCACAGATAGGAAACTCGGTATTTTTGTTCTGTGAAAATCTGTGTTCTGTTCAGTGTTATCTGTGTTCCATTAGCACACCGCCGATGGCCTACTCCCTCAATTTCCTCACCGCGTCGATCACGGTTCCGTCAACCCATTTGATGACGGCGACGATCTGATCGTCGAAAACGGGATCCTGCGGCTTGCCGCAAATCCGCTCGGCTTCGTCTTTCAACTGCTGAATGGTTCTGATCGGCAAACCTGAGTTTTTGACTTTGTCGATCAAATCGGTTCTCAGCGGATTGATTGCGATGCCGCGTTCGGTGACGATGACATCGATCAATTCGCCCGGACCACACAACGTGGTGACTTCATCGCGAATCACGGGAATCCGGTCGCGGAACAAAGGAATCGGCAGGATCGTGCATTTGGCATGAAGACAATTTTGCCAACCGCCAATACCGTGGAGCAAATATCCGTCGGAATGCGTAACGACGTTGCCGTTGAAATTGACATCGACTTCGGTAGCGCCGAGAATCATCACATCCATCATCGTCGTGTAATTGCCTTTCGCATGAAAATCGTAGCAGTGGAAAATCGAGATGTCGGGATGATTTAAATTTTTACCCATCGAGCGAACGGCGTCGAGATCGAATGATTGTGCGTCCAACAAATACTCAAGACAACCATCTTCGATCATCTTGACCGAATATTGGGTTGTGCCGCCGACCGCGAATCGCGCCTTGATTCCGCGTTCTTTGAGGATTTGGTGGAAGAAAATTCCAATCGCGAGCGACGTTCCGCCCGCTCCCATCTGAAACGAGAAACCGTCTTTGATCAATCCGGCGGCGTCGCAGAACTTTGTCGTGAGTTCGGCAATGAGCAATCTGTCCGGACTTTTCGTGATTTGAGTCGTCCCGGAAACGATTTGCTCGGCAATGCCGATCTTATCGACTTTCACAACGTAATCGACATAGTTACCGACGATTTGCATTGGAATCGCAGGAAACTGAACGAGATTGTCGGTGACGACGACGACCTTGTCGGCGTATTGATAATCCGGCAAAGCGTATCCCAAACCGCCACAAGCGGAAGGTCCGGTTAAACCATGCGCGTTGCCGAACGAATCGGCAGTTGGCGCGGCGAGCACGGCAATGTCGATCTTCACTTCGCCGTCCTGAATTGCCTGATAACGTCCGCCATGCGAGCGCAGAATTCCGACGCCTTTCATTTTTCCCTGCGAAGTAAAACGCCCGAGCGGTCCATTCATCGAGCCTTCGATATGATGGATCGTTCCATCTTCCAAGAATTTGATCAGCGGTTCGTGGCAGGGAAACGAAGCGGACGGAAACCAGACGAGGTCTTTGACGCCGAGTTCATGCGCGATCGCGAAAATCTGGTTGGCAATCAAATCACCGTTCCGCATGTGGTGATGCGTCGAAATCGTCATGCCGTCTTTCAATCCGCATTGTATCAGCGCGGTTTTTAAATCGGGGAGAAGTTTGTTCCCGTCGGCTGGAAAATCGAGAGAAGTCGAAATTTTCGGCGCGTATTTTCGTCCTTCGGGACGATGTTTTCCGATGCCTTGAAACGGAATTTCCGGTTTGCCGTTGACTTCCGTCGGCACCCAGCGTCCGGCGGCGTTTTTAACTAAATTATTTGACATCTTCAGACCTCCAATCGGCGGACAATTTTCCGGATTCGATCGCATTAGCGATGGTTCTCTGCGCCCTTTTCACGACAGGAGCGTCGATCATTTTAGATCCGAGCGCAACGACGCCGAGACCTTTTTCAGCGGCGTCAAAATAGGCGTTAATAATTTTCTTCGCTTTCATGATTTCGTCCGGATTCGGCGCGTAATTTTTATGAATGGCCGGAATCTGACGCGGATGAATACAGCCCATTCCATCAAAGCCGAGCGATTTGGATTCCAGAACGACCTGTTTTAAGGCGTCCATATCTGCCACGTCGGAAAAAACCGAATCGATGGCTTGAATTCCAGTGGCTTTGGCGGCATTGACGATCTGGCATCGAGCAAAGAAAGTTTCGTGTCCCTCTTTCGTGCGTTGAATACCCAGATCGGCGGTGTAATCTTCCAGTCCGACGGCGAGTGCGACGACATTTGGCGACGAAGTCGCAATTTCGGTGGCATTGACGACGCCCAGCGCGCTTTCGATGATCGGCATGAGGAAGATGGGTTGAGTTACGCCGAACGCCACGGAAATTTTTATAATCTCCTTTTCAAGAACGTGAATTTGATCGGCGGACTCGCACTTCGGAACGAGGATCAGGTTCACGTTGTGCGGGATGATGAATTTCAAGTCGTCGAGTCCTTGCGGGATTTGATTGATTCGCACCATGCGTTCGGCGCCGTAAAAATTCAGCGCGCGAAGCGTGTTTCTGACCAGATAACGCGCTTCCTCTTTTTTCGCGGGCGCGATGGAGTCTTCCAGATCGAGAATGATTCCGTCGGGACTGTGCAAACCGGCGTTGATGGCGAGTTTCGGCGTATTTCCTGGCAAATATAGGCGCGACCGACGCGGGCGGTCTTTTTCGGTCGAATACCGGTTTTCCGGCAACATTTCCGGTAAAAATTCGCGGTCGGTTTCGATGATTTGTTTGAGTGCGGCTTCGATTCTTGCCGTTAGAATATATGGAAGCGCGCCGCTGTCGTCGATTTTGACGTGCGCATCGGAGATACCGAAAAACGACATCTCTTCCCGGCAGAGTTCCTCGATGGAATCGCCGTATAGCTTACCGACTTTGCTGTTGAGTTCGACGACGATGCCGCCGCATGATGTCCGGATGATTTCGACGGCGCAATCTGAGCGGTCGTCTTTGCCATAATTACCGGCAGAGCCAATGGTATTCAATCTTGCCCCCTTGGTTTTACGTGCTGAAAAGTAAACATCGGTCAGAATTTGGCTCTTTCGTGGGAAAAATGCAAGGCGCACGGAGAGATGAACCACGAAGTCACGAAGATATGAAGGACAAAAGAAGAAAAGGAGATAAGGGGAATAGGGGAAATAAGGGAAAATGTAGAATGAAAAATGTAGAATGAAAAATAGAGAATATGTCCACGAATCCCACGAATTAAACGAATTAAAATCAGAGTTCAACCTGTGGAATAACTGACGCCCTTTTTTCGGTAAATGATCGGTAAATAAAAGAAATCTATTCCACAGGGTAAATTCGTATAATTCCCGCACCTTTGGCGGGGTCCCGTAGAAAAAAATACTTCCTTCTCTCTTTCCTCTGCGGTTAAAAATATTTTTCTTCCCCTTTCGTCTTCTTTTCGTCTCTTTTCGCGGTCTCTGTTGATTTCTGGCTGGAATTAGCATAAATTTTCCGCATGTTATTACCGTTGAAAATTTAAATAATTTAACCTGCAGTCGAACAAGATGGAGCGAGTATGATAACAGATATTTTACCGGAAGTCAACAAAATCAACGACGCGGGATTGCGGTCGAAAGTCATAGCGGTTTGGGAAGAGGCGATGGCATTTCGCGGCTGGACACCGGAGATTTTGTCTTCGATCCCTTTTACTTTACTGGCGGAGAATGTCCGGATCACTTTCATCGAACACGTCCGCACAGTCTGTAAAATGTGTATAGCGTGTGATGAAGTTCTTACATCGGCTTACAGAAATCGGAAAACGCCGATTCAGCGTGACTATCTGATCGCAGGCGCTTTGCTCGCCGATGTCGGTAAACTCTTTGAATATGAAATTGTCGATGGCAAAGCGACCAAATCTGACTTTGGGAAAAAACTCCGGCATCCGTTTAGCGGCGTCGGACTAGCTTTCAAGCACGATTTGCCGCCGGAAGTGTTGCATATCATCGCGACACATTCCAAAGAGGGCGACGCGGAGAAACGCTCGCCGGAGTCGATCATCTTCCATCATGTGGATTTTATCGACTTCGAAATAGTGAAGTAGAGAAACCGCGAATGGACATGAATAAAGTGAAACCGCGAATCCCGAACAATATCGGGACAAGTTCCCGCGAATGAACACTAATGATTTTTATGGCTGAATTAATTGAAAAAGACTTGGTTCATAAAATTGTCGGGTGCGCAATGTCAGTATCGAATGAACTGGGACACGGTTTGCGTGAAAAAACTTACGAAAGAGCGCTGTGTATCGAATTGGGTCGTCAAAATCTGGCGTTTAGCCAACAATCTAAATATCCGGTTTATTATAAAGGGGAATTGATAGATGAATATACTCCGGATCTTCTAATCGACGATAGAATAATTGTTGAAATCAAAACAGTCGATGTGATCCTGGACGAACATCGCGGCCAATTGTTAAATTATTTACGGATCGTGAAAAAGGAAGTCGGAATTCTACTTAATTTCAAACATGCACGATTACAGTGGGAAAGATTAGTATTGACTAAAAATAAGTAAAATTGGCGTTTATTTGTGTTCATTCGCGGTTGAAAGGAAAACTATGGGTAAGACATTCAGCGAAAAGATACTCGGAAAGAAAGCCGGAAAACCGGTCGTTCCCGGCGAGATCGTCGAGATCGAACCCGACGTGGCAATGTCGCACGACAACACAGCGGCGATTTCTTCCACATTTTACAAAATCGGCGTCGAGAAGGTTTACGATCCCGAAAAACACGTCGTCATTCTCGATCATTGCACGCCCGCGGCGAATGAAAAGTTCGCCCAAAACCACAAAGACATTCGTGAATTTGTGGCGAAGCAGGGAATTAAGAATTTCTACGACATCAACCAGGGAATCTGTCATCAGGTAATGCACGAAAAAGGCCACGTTTGGCCGGGAGCGCTGATCGTCGGCGCCGATTCGCATACGACTTCTTACGGCGCATTCGGTGCGTTTTCGACGGGAATCGGTCGTAGTGAAATGGCGGTAATCATGGCGTGCGGAAAGATTTGGCTGAGAGTGCCGGAAACGCTGAAGATCGTTTGCCATGGCGAATTTCAGCCGGGAATTACATCGAAGGATTTGATGCTGAAAATCGCAGGCGACATCGGCGCGGATGGCGGATTGTACCGCGCAATCGAGTTTTGTGGCCCGGGAATCGAGAGGATGAGTCTCGCCAGCCGGTTTGTTTTGACGAACATGGCGGTGGAAATTGGCGCTAAAAACGGCTACATGATTCCGAATGACGAAGTGATAGCGTACGTCAAAGCGCGCACGAACCGGAAGTTTGAAGTCGTCGAGTCCGATCCGGATGCGAATTTCGACGAAGTATTGAGCTATGATTTGTCGAAGATCGAACCGATGGTGGCGAAGCCGCATACGGTGGATAACGTCGCGCCGGTTTCGGAGGTCAAAGGCACGAGGATCGATCAGGTGTTTTTCGGCAGTTGCACGAATACGCGGGTCGAGGATTTTGCGGTTGTCGTGAATATTTTGAAAGGAAAAAAGGTACATCCCGGTGTTCGGATGCTGGTTTTTCCGGCGTCGCGGGAAATTTACCTCGAAGTTTTAAAGCGCGGCTGGATTACCGATCTGGTCTCTGCGGGTGCGGTAATCATGAATCCCGGTTGCGGTCCGTGTATGGGCAATCACGAAGGCGTTCCGGCGAAAGGTGAGGTCACGCTGTCAACATCGAATCGGAATTTCAAAGGTCGGATGGGCAACAAAGATGCGGAAGTTTATCTGTGCAGTCCGAGAACGGCGGCGGTTTCGGCGCTGACCGGAAGGATTGAGGATTTCCGGGAAATTGAAAATTGTAGATTGTAAGTTGGAGATTGAAAATTAAAAAGAGGGAAATGAAATGACGCCGGATGAGTTGGCTGAAATGTTGCTGAATTTCGCGGTGAAAATCGTCAAAGTTGTCGATCAACTGAGTCAGACATTTGTCGGAAGGCATATTAGCGGCCAATTGTTTCGATCGGCAACATCAGCAGGCGCGAATTATGGCGAAGCATGTGCCGCAGAAAGTCGGTCGGATTTTGTTCACAAAATGCTGATAGTCCTGAAAGAACTAAACGAAACGAAATATTGGTTGTTGCTGATCAAAAAATCCGAACTATTGCCCAGTTCCGAAATTGATTTGCTAATTAATGAATCGACAAGTTTATCTAATATCATCGGCAAGTCAGTCGTTACCGCCAAGAAGAAGGGAATTTCTAAAAATGGCAAATGAATCATCAACTGCGACAACAATTTTCAACCTCCAATCTCCAACTTTCAATTTACAATCAATTAAATGGAGGTCTCTCTCATGAAAATAATCGGACGAGTTTGGAAATACGGCGACGACATCAACACCGACGTCATTTTTCCCGGTAAATACACCTACACCGTGACCGATCCGAAGGAAATGGCGAAAATCGCGCTCGAGGATCTGGATGCGGAATTTGCGAAAGATGTTCAGAAAGGCGATGTCATCGTCGGCGGGAAGAATTTTGGTTGCGGGAGTTCGCGGGAACAAGCGGCGTCATGTCTGCTTTACGCCGGCGTCGGCGCGGTCATCGCGAAGTCCTTTGCGCGGATATTTTACCGGAATTGCATCAATTTCGGTTTGCCTGCTTTGACATCGACTGAAGCGGTGGAGAATCTGAAAAACGGCGAACGTGTCGAGATCGATATGGAAAAAGGCGAGATCAAAACGGAAAGCGGCGTCTATCATTTTCCGGCTTTACCAAAGGAAATCGTCGGCATTTTCGACGCCGGCGGTTTGATTCCCTACACGAAACGGAAATTGGGACTCGACACTAAAACGGAATGAATCATTTAGAATAAACCTACAGAAGGAGTTTTTATGGCAAAATATCGTATTGCATGGCTACCGGGCGACGGCGTCGGAAACGACGTGCTGATCGCGACGAAAATCGTGTTGGACAAACTGCAATTGGATGCTGAATATATTCACGGCGACATCGGTTGGGAATTCTGGAAAAACGAGGCGAATCCGTTACCCGACCGTACGATCGAAATGATGAAAATAACCGACTGCGCACTGTTCGGCGCGATCACTTCCAAACCGAAAGAAGAGGCGGCGAAGGAACTGATTCCCGAACTTCAGGGCAAAGGTCATGTCTATTTCAGCCCGATCGTCAACCTGCGGCAGAAGTTCAATCTTCACACCAATCTGCGTCCGTGCAAAGCCTATCCGGGCAATCCGCTGAACTACAAGGAAAATATCGACATCACGATCTTTCGGGAAAACACCGAAGGCATGTACGGCGGCGTAGAGTTTTTCCCGTTGCCGCAAAGCGTTTACGATGCGTTGGACGCGGCGCATCCGAAGATGAAGAAATTCAAGGACGCCGGACTCGAAAATATCGCGATGTCCACTCGGATCATGACGAAACAAGCCTGCGCGCGGATTGTACGGAATGCGTTTGAATATGCTAAAAAGTATGGCAAGAAAAGTGTCACCGTGGTCGATAAACCGAATGTCCTGCGCGAGACCGGCGGGCTGATGATCCGCACCGCCCGCGAAGTGGCGAAAGATTATCCCGATATCTATCTGGACGAAACGAACATCGATGCGCAGTGCATGTGGTTGGTCAAGAATCCGGAAAAGTACGAGATTCTCGTCGCGGAAAATATGTTCGGCGATATTCTGTCAGACCTGGCCGCGCAATTGGTCGGCGGACTGGGCTTTGCCAGTAGTGGAAATATCGGCGACAATTATGCCGTTTTCGAGCCGACGCATGGTTCCGCTCCGAAATACACCGGTATGTTCAAGGTTAATCCGATCGCGACGATTTTGACGGCGAAATTGATGCTCGATTGGCTCGGTGAAACCGACAGCGCCAATCGGATCGAAAAGTCCGTCGCGGCCGTCGTCAAGGAAGGCAAGTTTAAGACCTACGATATGGGCGGTACGAATACATCGCTGGAAGTCGCGCAAGCGGTAGCCGAGAAAGTTTGAGGAATTAATTGGACAGGATTAACAGGATCGACAGGATAATCATTTGGGAGACATCAGAATTATTTCAGTCATTGATTCTTCTTTGTATTTATCATGTAAATCCTGTCTAAAGTCAAAATGAGGTGTTAATGGATACAATTTCACGAAAAATCGCCCGCTTTTCGGTTCAATTGAAATATGAAGATTTGCCGCCGGCAGTCGTCAACGAAGTTAAACGCTATCTTTATGATTCGCTCGGTTGCGCATTCGGCGCGATGAAAACCAAAGACGTAAGCGCGATTTACCGGATCGTGCAGGAAATCGGTGGTAAACCGGAAGCGACGGTCATCGGTTTCGGCGATCGTTTGCCCGCTACAAACGCCGCTCTGATCAATTCGCTGATGATCCGTTCACTGGATTTCAACGACATTTACTGGAAACAGGACCCGTCGCATCCGAGCGACCTGATTCCGGCCGCTTTGGCGATGGCTGAACGTCAGAGCAAAACGGCGAAAGACACAATCGTTGCGATCGTTCTCGCGTATGAATTTGAACAGCGGCTGTGCGAGTTTGCCGTTCCGGGTGTCCGCGAGCGCAAGTGGCATCACGCGACGCTGACGCAGTTCGTCTCGCCGATCGTCGCGGGAAAATTGTTGGACCTGAGCGAAGACCAGATGACGAATGCGATCGGCATCGGCGGCTGTCACAATTTCACTATCGGCTGTCCGACCGCCGGGAAACTGACCATGATGAAAAACACGGTCGATCCGATGGCGGTTCAGTCGGGCGTTTTCGCGGCGTTGATGGCCAGGGAAAGTTACACCGGAACCGAAGCGATCTTCGAAGGCAAAGAAGGTTTGATGGATGTTTTTGGTCCGGATTGGGATGAAGAGAAACTCATTGGTGGACTCGGTGAATCGTACCGCATTCTGAATTGTTCGATGAAGGCCTTTCCGACGGAGGCGCTGACGCACACGCATTTGACCGCGACGTTACAACTCGTCAAAGAATACGACATCCGGCCGGAAGACATCGACGAAGTCGTCATTACGACGATTGCCCGCGCCTGCGACATTCTCTTCGATCCGCACAAGTACGAGCCGGATTCGCGCGAAACCGCCGACCACAGTTTGCCGTACTGCATCGCAGTGGCGATCGTCGATCGGCAAGTCACAGTCAATTCTTTCTCGGATGAGAAATTGAAAGACCGGCGCATCCGCGACGTCATTCGCAAGATCAAAGGCGTGGCGAGCGTCGAATTCGAGAAAATGTTTCCGGCCAAGCAACCGTCAAAAGTTGTTATCCGGACGAAAGACGGCAAAACGGTCAGCCAATATCTTGAATATCCGAAGGGCGATCCGCGCGAGCCGATGACGGACGAAGACATCACCGTCAAATTTAATGCATTGTCGGCCGCGGTGTTTGCGAAGAACCGGCAAGATGAAATTCGCGACGCGGTCTGGCGGTTTGAAACATTTGAAACTGTCGCCGATTTCATGAATTTGCTCAAGGTTTGATCGCGGAACCAGCCGCAGGCAGAAATGTTGAATGAGTGATTAAAAAATGTATTAGATTATTTGGAATTTTGAAAAAGGAGAAAATAAAATGAAAAAAGGTTGGATAATTCTTATTGCTGTCGTTGTCGTTTTACTTCTGATCATCGGCAAAATCGTCGGCATGTACAACAATTTGGTAACGCTCGAAGAGGGCGTGAATCAGTCGTGGGCGCAAGTCAGTAACCAGTATCAGCGTCGCGCCGACCTGATCCCGAATTTAGTCGAAACCGTCAAAGGTTACGCCAAACACGAAAGTCAAACGTTCGAAGCCGTGATTCAGGCGAGAAGCAATGCGACCGGTCTGAAAGTCACGCCAGAAGTTTTGAACGATCCGAAGGCGTTTGCCAAATTCCAACAAGCTCAGGGCGAGATTAGTTCCGCTCTTTCGCGCTTGATGGCGGTTGTCGAAAACTATCCGAATTTGAAAGCCAACGAGAATTTCCTCGCGTTGCAGTCGCAGTTGGAAGGCACCGAAAACCGGATCACCGTCGAAAGACAGCGGTTCAACGAAGCGGTTCAAGGTTTCAATACGAAGATTCGCAGATTCCCGACCAACATCATTTCGAGTATGTTCGGATTCGAAAAGAAACTGTACTTCGAAGCGCAGGAAGGCGCCGAAAACGCTCCGAAAGTGACGTTTTAACACGACTGCGTCCGGCTGAAGTTAAATGAACAGATTAAACATCAGGAGAAAACTCGCCGGTTGGCTGACGATTTTGTCGGTTCTCGCGCTTATGGCGACGAGCATCTTTGCGCTCGATGTGCCGCCGTTGAGAACCCGCGTAACCGACCTGAGCGGCGTTTTGTCGTCTTCGGAACAAATGAAACTGGAAGAAAAACTCTTTCTATTCGAGTCGCAGACGTCGAATCAGATCGCCGTTCTGATCATTCCGTCGCTGGAAGGCGATGCTTTGGAAGATTATTCGATCCGCGTGA
>Ga0265296_1004265_pt1 | contig 12520 bp, 10 predicted proteins | sample MunlanPumphouse1_FD_189073 | JGI IMG/M metagenome (GOLD analysis project Ga0265296, IMG submission 189073) | Groundwater microbial communities from a municipal landfill in Southern Ontario, Canada - Pumphouse #1 | ecosystem: Environmental > Aquatic > Deep subsurface > Groundwater | place... | reverse complement strand
TGATCTCGAGGATCCCGCGCCAGCGCAGGAACCGGTCGTAGGTGATCGAGCGCCGGTCGGCCAGCTGCTCGCGGACCGACGGGCCGCCGCGGTGGGCGGCCGGATCGGCGTCGACCCGCAGCACGACGGCGTCGGCGCCGTCGGCGGCGGCCACCGCCAGGATCGTCTGCCCGGGGGTCGAGCGGTCGAGCGCGTCGGCCAGCAGCACGCCGATCTGCGCCGCGCCGAGGTTCCCGGTCATCGCCTCGATCTGGGCGTCGCTGCCGTCGCTGCCGAGCACCTTGCGGGCCGGTCCGCTGGCCCGGCGGTTGGCGCAGGCGACGACCACGTGGTCGGCCCGTTCGATTCCGGCCTCGGCCAGCGCCTTCGCGGCGGTCTCGGTCAGCAGCGGGACCAGGTCCTCGGCGGTGAACCGCTCGTCCCACGCGGTCGGGTGCCGGTCGCCCGGGATCCGCCAGCGGTCGAGCAGCTCGTGGGTCGCCGCGGCGCGGCCGATCACGGTCGCCACGCCGGGACCGTCACCGCAGGCGAACGCCGCGGCGCCGTCGCCGTGGGCCAGCTCGTCGGGCGCGCCGGGCGCCGGGGTACGGACGTCGGCCAGCACCGCGGTACCGCCCGTCGCCAACGCGGTCGAGAGCGCCACCGCGCCGGAGCGCAGGCCACCGAGGTCGAGCGCGGCCCGGTCGGTCGGCAGCTCGAGCGCGGCGTGGACGGTCGCCGCGGACGACTTGTCCAGGTACGGCGGCTCGCTGGTGGCCAGCAGCAGCGGACCGTCGGCGGACGCCTCCAGCCGGCCCGCGGCCTCGACCGCCAGCGTCACGCTGTCCTCGTCGTGGCTGGCGACGGCGCGGCCGCCCCGGTCGGCGACCGGCGGCTCGGCGCCGAACGCGGTGGTGGCCAGCACGTTGCGCGGCACGTAGGCCGCGTAACCGCGGATGCCAACTTCAGTCATCGGTCCTCCAGTGGTCCCAGAACACGACCTCGTCCTGGCCGCGACGGGGCGCGGCGCGGAAGTCGAGTCCGAGGGTGTGCGCGACGGGCAGCAGGCAGCACTGGGTGGTTCCCTCGGGGATCCCCAGCAGCTCGGCGGCCTCGTCGGCGTAGTGCAGGTGCAAGGTCGTGATCAGCGAGCCGAGCCCGTGCGAGCGCAGGCCCAGCTGGAACGACCAGACGGCGGGAAAGATCGAGCCGTAGACCGCGGCGACGACGCCGCCGGCGGTCGGGTCCTCGGCCGGGTTCGGCCGGGTCGCGCAGGGCAGCACCAGGTACGGCGCGCGATGGATGTTGTGCGCCAGGTGGCGGGCGCCCTCGAGCATCTTCGTCGTCTTGGCGTCGTCGCGGTTGCGCAGACGACCCCGCGTCGACGGGTGGTCGGCCTGCTCGAGCGGGCGGGCGACGTGCTCCTCGAAGGCGCGGCGGTAGATCCCGCCGAGCTGCTCGCGGACGTCGGCATCCTCGATCACCAGCCAGCGCCAGTCCTCCGCCCCGCCCCCGGTCGGCGCCTGGAGCGCCAGGTCGAGGCAGTCGACGATCACCTGACGGTCGACCGGCCGATCGAAGTCGAGCCGCTTGCGGACCGCGCGGGTGGTCGTCAGGACCTGCTCGAAGTCGCTCAGCGGCAGGTCCGCCTCGGTCAGCGTCGTCATGCGGCGGGCTCCTGGTCGGGCTCGGCGTCGGGGGCGTCGGGGAGATCCGGGACGGGCGCGATGGTCGTCGCGTCCTCGGACGGCGCGAGCTCCGCCCAGGCCGGAACGGCGGCGAGCAGGTCGCGGGTGTACTGGGCGTGCGGATCGGCCAGCAGCTCGGCGGTCGGCCGCAGCTCGACGATCTCGCCTTGCCGCATCACCGCGATCCGGTCGCAGAGGTCCGCGGCGAGCGCCAGGTCGTGGGTCACGAACGCCAGGCCGACGCTGCTGCCGCTGACCAGCTCGCGCAGCAGGGCGACGACCTCGGCCTGGGTCGTCACGTCGAGCGCGGTCGTGCACTCGTCGGCGAGCAGCAGGGCGGGGTCGGCGACCAGCGCGATCGCGATCGCGATCCGCTGGCACATCCCGCCGGAGAGCTCGTGCGGGTAGGCGCCGAGCACGCGCGGGACGTCGTTGATCAGCATCCGCTGGAGGACCTCCTCCATCACGGCCTGCGTCTCCGCCTTGGAGAGCTCGGGCCGGTGGCGGTCGAGCACCTCCTTCATCTGGGTGCGGACCTTCAGCAGCGGGTTCAGCGAGCGGGTCGAGTCCTGGAAGACGAACCCGACCTGCTTGCCGCGGATCGCCGCGGTGCGGTTGCGGTCGACCGACATGACCTCCTGGCCGTGCACGCCGATCGTGCCGTCGGCCACCCGCACGTTGCGGTCGAGCAGGCCGACCACCGAGCGGATCAGCGTGGTCTTGCCGCTGCCCGACTCGCCGACGATGCCGACGACCTCCCCCGGGTCGATCCGCAGCGTCGCCGCGCGGACGATCGGCAGCATGCCCTGAGCGGTGCGCGCCTCGATCCGCAGGTCGCGGATGTCGAGCGCGGGCTGGATCGCGGATTCGGGCTGCATCAGAACTGCCTCTTCCGGGGGTCGTAGCGGATCAGCATCGCGTCACCGAGCAGGTTGACGAGCAGGACGACGACCGTGATCGCCACGCCGGGGATCGCCGAGACCCACCAGGCCTGCTTGAGGATGTCCTGGCCGGACGCGAGGATCGAGCCCCAGCTGACGTCGGGATCGACGACGCCGAGACCGAGGAAGCTGAGCGCGCTCTCGATCAGGATCGCGGTGCCGATCTGCAGCGTCGCGAGGACCACGATCACGGCGGCCAGGTTGGGCAGCACGTGGCGGAACATGATCCGCGTGCCGGACACGCCGGCCGCGCGCAGGCTGAGGATGAACGGTCGCTCGCGGACGGACATCGCCTCGGCCCGGACCACGCGCGCACAGGGCGCCCAGCCGGTCAGGCCGAGCACCAGCAGCAGGACCCAGATCGACTGGCCCTGGGCGACGATGATCGGCAGCGCGACCAGCACGAACGGCAGCGCCAGCTGCGCGCTGACCAGCTGCGAGACGACCGCGTCGACCTTGCCGCGCTTGAACCCGGCGAAGAGGCCGATCAGCGCGCCCGGCACGACGGCGACGAAGGCGCCGGCGAGGCCGATCAGGAAGGTCAGCTGGCCGCCGTGGAGCATCCGCGCCAGCAGGTCGCGGCCGAGCTTGTCGGTGCCCAGCGGGTGCGCCCACTCGCCGCCGGCGAAGACCGGGGGCTGCTGGGTGTTGCGCAGGTTCTGGGCGTTGGGGTCCGGGATCGGCAGCAGCGGCGCGATGAAGCAGAGCACCGCGATCACGATCAGCGGGACCGCCAGCCAGACCACGGCGTTGGGCCGCCGCGCCCAGCGGGACCCGGAGACCGCGACCGTGGTCGGCTCCTCGGGACCCTGCGGGTCGGCGTCGGGAACGGTGGTGATCGAGCTCATGAGCGTCGGATCCGGGGGTCGATGACGGCGTACAGGAGGTCGACGAGCAGGTTCAGCAGGACGAAGGCCAGCACCCCGAACGCCACCACCGCCTGGACGAGGGTGAAGTCGCGGAACTCGACCGCCTGGATCGCCAGCAGGCCGAAGCCGGCGTAGTCGTAGACGTACTCGACGGCGACCGCACCGGACAGCAGCAGGCCGGCCTGGAGCGCGGTGATGGTGACCACCGGCAGCGAGGCGTTGCGCAGCGCGTGGACCGCGATCACCCGCCAGCCCGAGAGCCCGCGGGCGCGGGCCGCGTCGATGTACGGCTCGCGCAGCACCTCGGCCATCGTCGCCCGGGTCAGCCGGGCGATCTGAGCCAAGGGGTAGAGCGCCAGCGTGATCGACGGCAGGATCACGTGGTCGATGCCGCCGTCCTGACCGGCGGGCAGCCAGCCGAGGTTGACCGCGAAGACCAGGATCAGCATCAGGCCGAGCCAGAAGACCGGCATCGACTGACCGAGCAGCGCGACGGTCGACGCCAGGCGGTCCCAGATCCGACCCTCGCGGGTCGCGGCGAGCACGCCGAGCGGGACGCCGACGATCACCGCCAGGGTCAGCGCGATCGCCAGCAGGATCAGCGTGTTCGGCAGCCGCTCGAGCACGAGCGACGTGGCCGACTGGCCGAACTGCAGCGAGTCGCCGAAGCTGACCGTGAAGGCCGACTTGAGGTACTCGAGGAACTGGATGATCAGCGGCTCGTCGAGCCCGAGCTTGGTCCGCAGGTCGTCGAACTGCTCCGGGGTCGCGAACGGCCCGAGGATGTTCCCCGTCGGGTCGCCGGAGAGCCGGCTGAGCCCGAAGGCGATCGTCAGGGCGAGCGCGAACGTGACGATCGCGCCGCCGATCTTGCGGGCGATGAAGGGGATCATGCGTCGACCCCCGCGATCACGACGCCGGGCCCGCCCGGACTGCGACGGCCGGGGCTGGCCGCCAGCAGCTTGCGCGTGTAGTCGTCCTCGGGCGCGCTGAGCACCCGGGAGGTCTCCCCCGACTCGACGACGCGGCCGCCGCGCATCACGTGGACGCGGTCGCAGAGCAGGCGCACGACGCTGAGGTCGTGGCTGATGAAGAGCATGGCGATCCCGTCGCGCTCGCGGACGTCCAGCAGCAGCTGGAGCACGCTGGCCTGGACCGAGACGTCGAGGCCGGAGGTCGGCTCGTCGGCGATCAGCAGGCGTGGACGGAAGAGCAGCGCGCGGGCAATGCAGACGCGCTGCGCCTGACCGCCCGAGAGCTGGTGGGGATAGCGGTCGAGCAGCTCGGGAGCCAGGCGGACCCGCTCCATCAACTGCTCGTCGGTGGTCCACGACGTGCGCTCCGGCTGGAGGCCACGCAGCTCACCGAACCCGGCCCGCACGCTCTGGCGCGGGTCGAGCGAGGCATGGGGATTCTGGAAGACCACCTGGACGTCCGCGCGCATCTGGCGCATCCGGGCCCGGTCGGCCGTGTACGGATCGCAGCCGACGACGTCGAGCTCTCCGGACACGGACGCCCCGACGTGCGGGCCGAGCCCGGCGATCGCCATCGCCAACGTGGTCTTGCCGGACCCGGACTCGCCGACGACGCCGACGATCTCCCCGGTCCGGACCTCGATGCTCACCTGGTCGACGGTCGGCTCGCTCGATCCACCGTGGTGGATCGAGACGCCCGACGCGCGGACCACGGTCTCGGACGGTCGTTGGGTCTGTTCTGCAACGTTCAAGGAAGCCCCTTGCCTCATACGCGGACGGGACGGGGATCGCGGTCCCCGTCCCGGCCCGTGGTCGCTACTCGGTGAAACCGGCCTCGTAGAAGTCGGAGTACCGCAGCACGCTGAACTTGAACCCGCCGACCTTGTCGCCGGCGGCGAAGTGGCTGGTCTCGAAGTACAGCGGCACGTAGCAGTGCTCGTCGACGACGGCCTGGGTGTTGAGGTCGTCGTAGATCGCCTGCGCGGCCTCGGCGTCCTCGGCCTCGAGGGCCTCGGCGGCGGCCTTGTCCCACGCCGGGCGGACGCAGTTGCCCGAGATCGACGTCTCGGTCATGAAGCCCTGGACGTAGAAGTTCGGGTCCGGGACGTTCGGCACCGCGCCGTACATCCAGATCCCGCTCAGCTCACGCCCGAGCGCCTGCTTGATCAGCGTCGCCTGGTCGACCGGGTTCGGCTTGACCTTGAAGCCGGCGGCCTCGAGCTGGGCCCGCATCGCCGACGTGACCTCGTCGATCCCGGTGTTGTAGCCGGCGATCCAGGTCAGGTCGATCTCGGGCGACTTGCCCGCGAGCAGCTCCTTGGCCTTCGCGGCGTTCGCCTCGACGACCGCCGGGACCTTCTGGCCGGGCAGCATGTTCAGCAGGCCGCCCTCGGCCACGTTGGTGCCGCCGAAGATCCCCTCGACGATCTCGTTGCGATCGATCGCCAGCGCCGCGGCCTCGCGGACGACCGGGTCGTCGAACGGCGCCTTCTCACCGGTGATGAAGGCGAGCTCCTTGAGCGACGTCTTGACGCTCAGGACCTGGAGTCCGCTGCTCGCGGCCTCCTCGCCCTGCTGATGGGCGAGCTCGAAGCCGAGGTCGAGCGCACCGCTCTGGACCAGCGCCAGGCGCTGGGCCGCGTCCTTCGGGAACGAGAACTCGATGCCCTCGAGCTTCGGGGCGCCGCGCCAGTAGTCCGGGTTGGCCTTGACCGAGATGCTCTGGCCGGCCTTCTGGCTGGCGAACATGAACGGCCCGGTGCCGATCGGGTTCTTCGCGAAGTCCGCTCCGGCCTTCTCGTAGGCCTTGGGCGGCAGCGCGTAGACCGTGCCGAGCTGGTCCGGGATGTTGAACTGCGGGGTCTTGGTCTTGACCTCGATCGTCGTCGGGTCCACGACCTCGACGTCGGTCACGTTGAGGAAGTACGTCTTGAGGATCGAGCCCTCGACGTCGCGCTGGGCGAGGATCGTGAACTTCGCCGCCTCGGCGTCGAACGGCTCGCCGTTGTGGAACTTCACGCCCTCGCGGACCGTGAACTTCCAGGTGTTGCGGCCGGTCCGCTCCCAGTCGGTGAGCAGGCCGTCCTTGGACAGCTTGCCCTCGTCGTCGTACTTGGTCAGCGTCTCCGAGAACGTCCCGTAGATGTAGTTGCCGCCGCGGTTGGAGAGCGTCGGGTCGAGGCTCGCCGGCGGGGCCGGGACGCCGACCTTCAGCGTGCCGCCCGCGACGACGTTCTCCGGTCCCTTGATGCCCTCGCCGACGGCTGCCGCCTCGGTGCCCGACGCGGCATTGCTGCTGCCGCCGTCGGAATCCGAGTCGCTACCGCAGGCCGCGACCGTCGCGGCGCACGCGGCGGCCAGGGTCAGTCGACCGATCCACGACGTCGTGCGACGCCATGATGCTTGTGAGCTTCTCACGTGCCCCTCCTCCTCTTCGGACGTCATACGCCCGCTCCGTTCGTTGGACGCAAGATGCGTCATACGTCTCTCCCCCAGCGCTCGAACCGCAGGACCTGATCGACCGGCTTGCGGCGCGCACGCCGGAAGTCGGTCCCGCGCGTGTACGCGGCGGGGATCATGGTCACGAGCGTGAAGTCCTCCGGCAGCTCCAGCAGCCGGGCGTAGTCGTCGGCGCGATGCACCGCGGCCGTGGCCATCACCGAGCCGAGGCCGCGCGAGCGCAGCGCCAGCTGGTACGACCAGGCGAGCGGGATGATCGAGCCGTAGAAGCCCGACGCGAGCTTGCCGATCGGGGCCGGCGGCGTGGCCGCCGTGGTCGCGAAGAACGTGATCACCGGCACGCGCTCGAGGTTGTCGGCGAGGTGCTTGACCCCCGACATCGTGCGCTGCTGCCGGAGCTGCTCGTCCTCGTCGCCGCGGCGCGTCGGATCGAGCCGCTCGAGCACGTCCTCGTCGGCGTCGCGGAACGGTGCCGCGACCATCTCCTCGTAGATCTCGCGGTAGATCCGCGCGATCTCGAGCTTGCGGGCCGGGTCGGTGACCGCGATCACCCGCCACTCCTCCTGGTTGGACCCCATCGTCGCCTGCTGGGCGATCTCGACGCAGCGGACGATCACCGCCGAATCGACGGGACGGTCGAAGTCCAACCGGTGACGGACCGTCCGCGTGGTCTCGAGGACCTCGTCGACGTCCTCGATCACGGGGCCGGTGGCGGGCGGTGTGATCACGCGACCGCCGCTTCGGTGGCCGCGATCCGCAGCGCGCCGGCCTGGTGGTCGTGCCAGCGACCCGGCCCGAGCCAGGCGTCGCCGCTCAGCGCGCGACGGACGTAGAGGTGCGGATCGGCCTCCATCGTGATCCCGATCCCGCCGTGGACCTGGATCGTCCGCTCGGCCGCGAACAGCGCGGCGCGCGCGGCGGCGGCCTTGGCGTGGTGCGCGAATCGCGCGGCGTCCGGGTCGGCGACGTCGAGCGCCCAGGCGGCGTAGAGGCAGAGGTTCCAGGCCTCGTTGACCTGGGTCTGCGCGTCCGCCAGCTGGAACGCGATCCCCTGGAACGACCCGATCGGCTGCCCGAACTGCTTGCGGTCGCGGGCGTAGCTCACGCCCAGGTCGACCGCGCCGGCGGCGGCACCGCAGAGGTCGGCCGCGGCGATCACGTACGCGCGGGCGAGGCCGTCACCGAGGTCGCCCGTCGCGACCGGCGCCGCGTCGAGCTCGGCGTCGCCGTAGGGACGCGTCGCGTCGAGGCTCGGGCCCGGCTCGACGGTCGCGCCGCGCACCAGCGCCACGCTCTCGCGGCCGACGACGACGATCGCGTCGGGCGACGCACCCGCGCACGGCACCATCGTCTTGGTGCCGCGGACGACGTCGCCGTCGATCCGCACCTCGAGCTCGCCACACCCGACGACGCCCGGCTCGTCGACGGCGAGCGTCCAGCGCTCGTTGCCCTCGACGGCGGGCAGCACGTCGATCCCCGCCGCGGCGGCGACCTGGACGGCCGCCAGCTGCGCGACCAGGTGGGACGGCACGAGGTTGCGGCCGAGCGCCTCGAGCGCCACGGCGACCTCGACCATCCCGGTCCCCACGCCCCCGGCCGCCTCCGGCAGCCCGAGCACGGAGAAGTCCTCCAGCAGCGAGCTCTCGGCGGCCGTGGCCGTCCACTCGCGTTCCAGGCAGACCCGCGCCTCCTGGCGGCCCTTCGCCCCGATCTCGCGCGCGGTGCGCTCGATCTCGATCTGCTCTGCGGTCAGCGTTGCCTTCATGGTTCTCTCCTGGCCTCGCCGGCTACCGGGACCGCGGAAGCGCCAGCACGCGCTCCGCGAGGATCGACTTCTGGACCTCGTCGCTGCCGCCCTCGATCGAGTGGCCGCGCGAGCGCAGGTAGCGGTCGACGACCGCGTGGGCGACCGGGTCGCGCGGCAGCGCGGCCTCGGGCCCGAGGATCCGCATCGCCAGTCGGCTGGCGTCCTGGACGATGCCCGCCCAGGTCAGCTTGAGCGACGACGACTCGGGGCCCGGCGCGCGGCCGGCGCCGATCTCGGAGACCATCCGCACGCCGCCGATCCGCACCGACTCGGCGCGGGCGGCGAGCCGTCCGATCTCGGAGACGACGTCGGGCTGCTCAATCACGCCGCGACTGCGCGCGGCGGCGATCAGCTCGTCGACCGCCTGACGCGCCCAGACCCAGAGCACCAGCGACATCCCGCCGCGCTCGAAGCCGAGCGTGGTCAGCGCGACCTTCCAGCCGCCGTGGACCGGACCGAGCACGTCCTCGTCGGGGACGAAGAGGTCGTCGATGATCACCTGGTTGAACTCGTTGTCGCCGTTGATCATCTCCAGCGGCCGGACCTCGAGCTTCGACATGTCGGCGAGGAAGTAGGTGATGCCCTTGTGCTTCGGCGCGTCCGGGTCCGTCCGGGCGAGCAGCATGCAGCGGTCGGCCTCGTGGGCCCACGACGTCCAGACCTTCTCGCCGTTGACGATCCAGCCGCCGTCGACCTTGCGCGCCGACGTGCGCAGTCCGGCCAGGTCGGAGCCCGCCTCGGGCTCGCTGAAGCCCTGGCACCAGTACTCCTCGCTGCGCAGGATCTTCGGGCAGTAGCGGGCCTTCTGCTCCTCGGTCCCGTGGACCAGGATCGTCGGGCCGGCGAGCAGCGTGCCCTGGCCGTTGAGCGCCCACGGCGCCCGGCGGCGGGCCGCTTCCTCGTGGAAGATCGCCTGGTGGACCTCGGTCAGGCCGCGGCCGCCGTAGGCGGTCGGCCAGTCCAGGCCGGTCCAGTTGCCGTCCGACAGCCGCTGCTGCCAGGTGCGGCCCCACTGGCGCCGCTCGCCCTCGTCCAGGCCCTCCTGCTCGGGCACGTCGGTCAGCGCCTCGTCGAGCCAGGTCGCGACCTCCTCGCGGAAGCGCGCCTCGTCGGGTCCATCGCGGAAATCCATCAGGTGCTCCTACGCCACGTCGGCGAGGTCGTGGTGCTCGTCGAGCCAGGCGCGCAGGCGCTGCTTGTAGAGCTTGCCGTTGGGGTCGCGCGGCAGCTCGTCGCGGACGAACACCTCGCGCGGGCGCTGCTGGCGCGACAGCCGGTGGGCGCAGTGCTCGTCGAGCCGGGCGAGCGCCTCCTCGGGGTCGAGCCCCTCGGCCAGCGTCACGAACGCGACGGGGACCTCGCCCATGTCGACGTGCTTCATCCCGAGCACCGCGACGTCGCGGATCGCGGCGGTCTCGATCAACGCGCCCTCGATCTCGGCCGGGTACAGGTTGACCCCGCCCGAGATGATCAGCTCGCTCTTGCGGCCGGTCAGGAAGAGGAACCCGTCCTCGTCGACGTAGCCGAGGTCGCCGACGGTCAGCAGCCGACCGTGGCGCGTGGCCGCGGTCTTGCCCGGGTCGCCGTGGTACTCGAACTTGTCGTCGCCCTGGCGCATGTAGACCGTGCCGACCTCGCCCGCCGGCAGCTCGTTGCCCTCGTCGTCGAGGATCGCCAGCTCGGAGATCGCCGACGGCAGGCCGACGGTCCCGGGGCGCTTCAGCCAGTCCTCGGAGAACGCCAACGTGGTCCCGACCTCGGTCGAGCCGTAGTACTCGACGACGACCGGGCCGAACCACTCGATGATCCGCCGCTTGACGTCGACCGGACACGGCGCGGCGCCGTGGACGACGCAGCGCAGGCTCGACACGTCGTAGCGGTTGCGGACCTCGCTCGGCAGCTGCAGCAGGCGGCTGAACTGGGTCGGCACCATGTGCGTGCCGGTGATCCGCTCGCGCTCGATCAGCTCGAGGCAGAGCTCCGGGGCCCAGCCGTCCATCAGCACCAGCCGGCCGCCCAGGTGCAGGCAGCCGGACGCGACCGTGATGTTGGCCGAGTGGTACATCGGCGACTGGACGAGCCAGGCGTCGACCGCCTGGTCCATCCGGTACTCGCGGAACAGCCACTCGTAGACGTGCGAGCCGGTGTCGGCGTCCTTGCCCGACAGCGCGCGCTTGACGCCCTTGGGGCGCCCGGTCGTGCCGGAGGTGTACTGCATGACCGAGCCCTGGCGGGGGTCCTCGGGACGGCTCGTCGGCTGGCCGGCGAGCAGGTCGTCCCAGCTCGGACCGTCGCCGGTGCCCTCCTCGGAGTACGTGCGGGCGGGGTCGATCCCCGCGATCGCGACGCCCTCGCGGACCCGGTCGCCGGCGCGCTCGGAGTAGACGACGGCGGTCGCACCGGCGTTGTCCAGGATGTAGCCGATGTCCGGCGCGGAGAGGTGGTGGTTGACGGTGACCAGGTAGATCCCGCTCTGCATCGCCGCCAGGTAGAGCGTCATCATCGCCGCGGTGTCGCCCATCACCGAGGCGACGGTGCCGCCCGGTTCGACGCCCGCGACGTTGCGCAGCCCGTGGCTGGTCCGGTTGACCTCGGCGAGCAGCTCGCCGTACGTCATCCGCACCCCGGCCGACGTGGTCAGCGCGGGGCGGTCGGGCGCCAGCTCGGCGGCCCGCCAGAACCCCAGGAACTCCTCCGGCAACTCGGTCTTCATCCACTCTCCTCTCGCCCCTCGGGACGCGCTTGGTGCTCGTCCGAGCGGTGTCATCTCCGCGCGTGTCGACCGCCGGCTCCTCCCTCGTTCGTGAGGGGGGTGCGATCGACGAATGCGGGTAGAATACCGACTGGCTGGTATCTGTCAACCGCAATCCCGTTCACGCGGCTGAATCTGCTTTGAAACCTGGTGATTCAGCGACCGAGAGCGTACGGCTCCCGTGCCCCTATCCGACCGCCCCGGCGGCCGCCGACGGCTCCGATCAGGCCCCCGATCCGCGCCGCCCAAGCCTACGGATCGTCGTCACTTCGCGACGCACTAGGACGGCGACCCGCCGCGAGCCTCAGGCGACCGGGGCGAGCGCGTAGCGCCCGTCAGCACGCGACATGACCGCGACCCCGCTGTCGACCCACTGCTCCGCCCCCTGGCCGACCGTGCGTGGTCCGCGGACCTCGAGCGTCCCCGCGGATCCCGGACGACCGTCCAGGTCCCCCGCGAGCAGCAGCCCCTCGCCGTCCGGCTCGACCACCGCCAGCGGTCCGACGACCGCGTCGCAGGCGATCACCGCCGGCAACGTCCGGCAGCGGACCGGTCCGTTGCTCCCGCAGACGATCGTGCCGCCCGCGGCGAGCGTCGCCAGGACCCCGAGGTCGGCGTCGGCGATCAGGTCGCGGACGGTGCGTACGCGGACCGCGTCGCCCGCCCGCAGATCGAGCTCGCGGATCGCGGTGCTCTGCGCCCACAGCGCCGCGTCGTTGGTCACGGCCAGCGGATCGCCAGGGCCGTGGCGGGGCGGCACCAGCCGCTGGACCGCGTCGAAGCGGCCGTCGGCGACGACCAACGGCGCTCCCGCCGCGCTGACCCCGACGGCGATCCGCTCGAGCGCGAGCCGTCCCCCGTTGCCGTGGTCGGCGAGCACCATCCGCGCTCCGGACCGGGCCGCGGCCGCCCGCAGCTCGTCGTCCGGCCAGGCGGGATCGAGCGGCGCGGCCACGGCGGCGACGGTGCTGACCGCGAGCGTGGCGACCAGGTGCTCGGCGACCCCCGAGGTCAGCACGGCGACCACGTCCCCCGGGACGACGCCGACCT
>Ga0265296_1004264_pt1 | contig 12522 bp, 12 predicted proteins | sample MunlanPumphouse1_FD_189073 | JGI IMG/M metagenome (GOLD analysis project Ga0265296, IMG submission 189073) | Groundwater microbial communities from a municipal landfill in Southern Ontario, Canada - Pumphouse #1 | ecosystem: Environmental > Aquatic > Deep subsurface > Groundwater | place... | reverse complement strand
TCGTGACCGCCGGCATGGGGGGCGGCACAGGCACGGGCGCAGGTCCCCTCGTCGCGCGCATGGCGCGCGAGCAGGGAGCGCTTACCGTGGGCATCGTCACGCGTCCCTTCACCTTCGAAGGGAAGCGGCGCCACCGTCAGGCGCTCGAGGGGATCATGGCCCTCAAGCAGGAGGTCGACACCCTCATCATCATCCAGAACGACAAGCTTCTCTCGATCGTGGGGAAGGACACGCCGCTTACCGAGGCCTTCTCGCTGGCCGACGACGTGCTCCTACACGCGACGAAGGGAATTTCGGACCTCATTCTCACCCCGGGGCTCATAAATCTTGACTTTGCGGACGTTCGCTCTATCATGAGCGGCATGGGCGACGCCCTCATGGGAACGGGCAGGGCGAAGGGGGAGAACAGGGCGGTCCAGGCGGCTCAAATGGCGATCCGGAGCCCTCTGCTCGACGACGTGTCGATCAAGGGCGCGAAGGGCGTGCTCGTCAACATCACCGGCGGCGACACGATGACGCTCCACGAGATCTCCCTGGCGACCTCGGTTATCAGCCAGGAGGCGGGGGAGGACGCGAACGTGATCTTCGGCGCCGTGGTGAACAAGGGCGCGGCGGAAGAGATCCAGGTCACCGTCATCGCCACCGGCTTCGAGCCCCGCGAACGCGAGATCATGCCGATCCGAGAGCCGGAACTGGTCGCCGAGCCGAGGGCCCCCGAGATCATCAACATCAGGGATCTTGAGGAGGCTCCCACGATGGTGGAGATAGAGAATCTCGCCCGTACGGGCGTCGGTTTGAACGCGGTGAACTTCGGGAGCTATCACGAGCCCAATCTCGATATCCCGACGTTCCTGCGCAAGCAACTGGATTGATCCGGGGAGCGGTGCGTGTCCCTCTGGGGAAAAATATTCGGCATCAACAAGAACCCCGAGTACGAGCGCGGGATCAAGCTCTACAACGAGGGCAAGTACGAGCTCGCCGTCGCCGAGCTCGAGAAGGCGATTCCCAAAGCGGGCAAGGATGACCCGTTTTACGCGCTCGGGATGTTCTACGCCGCGGAGTCGCACGCGCACATCGGGACCGCGAAATATCTCGCCGGCGACCCGACCGATGCGCTTGTTCATTTTCAAAAAGCGGTCGAGGAGAATCCGACCTATCCGGATGTATTCTACCGGATGGGCGTCATCCATCACCGGCTCGGGGCTCTCGATGAATCGATCGCGAGTCTTCGCACGGCGATCGAGCTCAATTCGAACTATTTCGAGGCCGTCTGCTATCTCGGCATCGTTCTCTACGAAAAGGGGGAGAAGGACGAGGCGGATGGCGTGTTCAAACGGGCGCTCGCGATCGGCGCGGAGAGCCCGAATCCGATAAGCAAGTTCCTGAGCGAACACCTGGCGGGCCGCGAGACGAGCATTCCACCGCTCGCCTCCCTCAAGCAGATGATGCGGACCGATTCCGAGTTCGACGACGCCGTCAAGGAAGGGATCGAGACGTACAATACGGGCAATTTCGAAGCGGCCGTTCAGGCTTTTTCATCCGCGCTGAAAGCTCATCCCGATTACGCGGATCTCCGGTTCAAGCTCGCCCTTTCGTATCTGCGCAAAGGGGATCACGCCGACGCGAAGCGCGAGCTCGAAACTGCCGTCTCGATCAATTCCGGTTACGTGGAGGCGTATTTCTACCTCGGCATCACGAACCTCGACCAGAAGCTCTACCGCGAGGCGATCGCGCATTTTGAAAAGGCCGCGTCGATCAAGCCCGATTACGCCGATCTGCAGTGCTACCTCGGAGCGACCTACTTCTACCTCGGCGAGCTCGACAGGGCGCGAAACGCCCTCGAAAAATCGCTCACCCTTTCTCCGGCGTACTCGAAGGCGCGTTACTATTACGGGCTTCTTCTCTATGCGCTCGGCGACCGGAAACGCGCCATCGAATATCTCTCCGACGCGTCGAAACATGAGGAGAGAAAGGGCGCCGTGGACCTCAGCTTCGCTCTCGTGCATCTGCGCGAGGGGAATCTCGAGGAGGCGATGGTCGTGCTCAAGGACATCCTCGATGCGGGAGGGGAGAGCGCCGACGTGCTCTATTTCCTCGGCGAATGCTACCTGCGCATGGAGAAGCTCGCCGACGCGGAGCGGTTCTTCAGGCACGCGCTCGAGATCAATCCCCTCTTCCTGTGCGCGAAGGAGAAGCTCGCCCTCATCATGATCCGGAAGGGCGACTACGAGGGTGCGGAGAAGATCCTCGATCCGCCCGCGGTCGATTTCGCCGATCTCTTCAAGATTCTCGGCGATATCAAGTTCTATCGCGGAGAGCTCGCGGCGGCGGAACGTTTCTACCGAAAGAGCCTCGCCGTGAACTCCGAGTACAGCGAGGCGAATCTCTCGCTTGCCCTGACGCTCCGGAACGAGGGGCGCGAATCGGAGGCCGAGGAGCTTTTCAAGAAGATCATCGAGCACGATCCCGAGAACGTCCTCGCGCGCAATCTCTTCGGGCGCGGCCCCCTCGACTTCGAGGCACGCTGAGCCGGGGGTGCGACCACGTCTCGCTCACTATGGTGAGACAACTTCAGGGCAGAATTGTCATTGACAGATAGTTCCCATCCAAATAGTATGCATCGAAGCGGTTGATAATCTGGCAAAGGGACATGATTATGGGAAGCACATCAGGTATCTTCTTATACTTTTGTGCTGCGATATTTCCGTTATTGACTCCTGCATAATGAATGTCCTATACTCCGGGCTGGAGGTGGATCATGAGACCATATGGAAGCCCGGAGACTCTCGAGCGGCGGCGCGAACGAGCGCTCGCTCTTCTGGCCAAGGGATATCAGCCTGTTGACATAGCTCGGATGCTCGGCGTCGACCGCAGAAGCGTCCGACGCTGGAAGGCGTCGTATCGGAGGAAGGGGGGAAAGGGGATCAAGGCGAAGCCTTCTCCCGGAAGACCGTGCCGGTTGAGCGCGAAGGATAAGCGAGCACTCGAACGGGAGCTGCTCAAGGGGGCCCAAACCGCCGGGTTCCCAACGGATCTGTGGACGTGTCCCCGGATCGCCGAACTTATCAACGCACGCTTCGGTGTTTCCTATCATGTCGATCATGTCTGCAGACTCCTGGGATCCCTCGGCTGGTCCCCCCAAAGGCCCGAACGCCGGGCGATCGAGCGGGACGAGACCGAGATCAGGCGATAGATCAAGGAGGAGTGGCCCCGGGTTAAAAAAAAGCCTCGAGCCTGAGAGCTTCGCTCGTGTTCATCGATGAGAGCGGATTTATGATGGCTCCCTTCGTTCGTCGCACCTGGGCGCCCCGAGGATGCACGCCTCTCTTTTACCAGCGCACCGCGAGCCATCGAAAGGTCTCCGTCATAGCCGCCCTGCGATTCACGCCGAAGCAGCGACGCGTTCGGCTCTATTTTCGGCTCCATCCCGACACCAACATCACCGGCGGCCTCGTTCGCCAGTTCCTCCGGCATCTCCAGTATCAGGTTCCAGGGCACATCATTCTCGTCTGGGATCGCTCCAAGACCCATCGAGGCCTTGTCGCGCGAGAGTTCATCGATTCCTCACCGAGGCTCCATGTTTTCTTCCTGCCGCCCTACGCCCCGGAGCTCAATCCCGTGGAACCCGTCTGGGCCTATCTCAAGATGAACGCTCTCTCCAATTTCGCGGCTCTCGATCTCGAGGAGCTCGCGCGGATAAGCCGGTACCAAAGCCGCCTCCTGCAGAAGAACCCAGGAGTGCTTCGTTCTTTGGCTCAAAACAGTCCGCTCTTTTCATGCCCAAGATAGGACATTATTTATGCAGGCATCAATAGTTTCGGCGAGCCCTCAAGAGAATTATCAATTTCAGGAGGTGTTACTTGATTCGCGGACGCCATGCCTATATAATGCCTATAGAATCTATACTCGCCAGTCAAAGTTCTTCCGCGTTTGAGCGGTGTCAAAGGTTGGCGTCGCGTCTCAGCGATTCCATGTTCAGGATAGTCATCTCCTCGACGATTGAGCCGGCTCACGGCATCCTGCGCTTCTTCCTCATCGAGACCTCGCGCGGACGCTTCATCCTGATGACCTCCGACTTGACCATCGAGGCATTGCAGGCCCTCAGCCTCTACACCGCTCGCGTGCGGATCGAATCGCTCTTCGCCTCCGTCAAGAACCTACTCGGCGGGCTCGCCTATCACTTCTGGTCCAAGTACCTCGCCCCAGTATCCCGCCGCCCGACCCACGGCAGTCAGCCCGCACCGATCTCCTCCCGGCCGGATCGCACCGCCAACACCTTGGCCGCCATCGAAAAGTTCATGGCACTGCATCTGATCGTCCTGGGCACGCTCCAACTCCTGGCCGCCACCTGTGCCGACGCCGTCCGCCGGCACGCCCACTGCCGGCTGCGCACTCCCAGCGGCAATGTCCCCTCTGATTTCATCAGCCGCACCGCCTTGGCCAATCTGCTCCACGCCAATATCCGCGGTCTCGGCAAAAACCCCGTAACGCAGTTTATTCTGCGCAAGCAAACCCCGACTCAGGCAACACGCGAAAAACCTATTGCATTGAAACGACGGGCGGCGTAACCTCTCCCCAGAACTTGTGACTGGCGAGATCTATAGAATAATGTACTATTGTAGTGCTGTAAGCGAGCTGCGACGGAGCTCCCGTCAATAGGTGTGTAAAAGATCTTCAGGCGACTTCCTTTCGGCTCTCCTCGTTGACGAGCATTCCATCTCGGAACACATCACCGTCGTAGACGCTCTGCATCAGCTCCGGGGCGTTGAGTTTTCTGAACCGGCTCTCGGCCACGCGAAGCACTTTCCAGATGAGCGCCGTCGCGCTCTCGACCTTCTTGTACCGCTTGGCTGCCGCGGTCCGCAGCCTCACCGAGGCGAACGGACTCTCGACGACGTTGGTTGTCCGAAGATGCTGCCAATGCGCTTCGGGGAAGTCGTAGAACGCGACCATCCGCTCCCAGTCCTTCACCAGGATCTCGACCGCCTTCGGGTAGCTCCGCCGATATCGTCGCGCGAACGCATCGCGCCGCCGCTCGGCTTCCGCCCGAGTCGGAGCGTAGGGTATCGCGCACAGCGATTCACGTGCCATCGCCTGAAGTTTCCGCGGCAGCCGGTCGAGCACGTTCACGATCCGATGGTTCCAACAGCGCTGTTCGTCCGCCTCGGGCCAGACCTCGGCCAACGCCGCCCAGGCGCCCAGGTTCCCATCGGCAACAAAAAGCTTCGGCGCCGAGAGTCCACGATCCCGAAGATCGCGCAGCACCGCCATCCACGACTCCTTCGATTCCCGATACCCGGGCTCGACCGCCAACACCTCCTTGCGCCCGTCGCTCATCGCTCCGATAACCACCAGAAGCGCCGCCTTCTCCCGCTCCAAGCCCGCCTTCACGTACACCCCGTCAGCCCACGCGTAGACGAGTTCCCGATCATCGAGCCGCCGCTCATGCCACTCGTCATACTCGCATTGCCACTTCGCCCGCAATCGCGCTATTGAGCTCGCCGACAGCGGCGCCCCATCGCCCAAGAGGCCCCGAAGCGCCAGCTCGAAGTCTCCCTGCGACAGCCCGTGTAGGTAGAGTTCCGGCAACAGCGCTCCCACCTCCTTCGTCCGCCTCACAAACAACGGCAACAGCCGGCTCTCAAACCGTTCCTCCAGACCCCGCACCCGCGGCCGCCGCACCGTGATCGTCCCGCCCTGCATCGACAGCCTCCGCAGCTTCCCGTAGCCGTTGCGATATCCCCTCACTCCATCAACCGCTTTCCGTCGTTCCCCAGACTCCCGGCCCAACAGCTCCGTAACTTCCTCTTCCAAAAGGTCTTGGAACCATCCCCGGATCTTCAAGCGCGCATACTCCTCAAGATTCTCCCACGTAACACTTGACCCCGGCGCCTCCATCGGTGTTCTCTTACCCATGGGCGACTCTCCTTTCGGTTTTCGGCCTTCCGGTCGGTTGTTTCACCCGAAAGGATATGTCGCCTTTAACTTTTTACACACCTTTTAATTGTAGCTCGTCTGAATTAAGATCAATGCCTGGCAGTGCACTTCTTATGATTGAATAACATTCCGCTCTACATGGATAAACCCTTATTATCATAGTAACAACTGGCCTATTTCATGTCACTACCGTATATGGAATCGATCGATTCCGTAGTACGGCTCAGGAATCGGAGCGGGGCGAAACGCTGCGCCCGCGATACAGAAACGAAAGCCCCAGGGGAATGACGATCGCATACAGCAGTATGAGAAGCCGCGCCTCGTGCCACATGCCCCATACCAGGATGGCGGCGAGATACGGAAGCGCGACAAGGGACACCCGCCGGACGAATTCGGGAGCGCGCCTGAATCCGGCGGCGGCAAAAATCCAGAACGCCCCGAAGAGCAGGCCGGCGCGCATTATCGCGCGTAGCGTCACGGCAGGGGTTGCGTTGCGGGAGAATACTTCAGGGAGCGTAACCGCCGGCCGGGCGCCGCCGAGAACGGCGCGCAGTCCGAAGAAAACGGCCGCCCAGATTGCGCAGTATCCGGCGAAGAGGAGCGCCGTGCGCCGGACTGGCATCCGGTCCGATTCGCCGGCCCCGCGGATCGAGGCGTTCGCGAACAGGAACGCGAGCGGGATGAATACCGCCGTTTCCCTGTTGAACGAAGCGAGCGCCACGATCGACGCAAGCGTCCAAAGCCGTCCGCGATAGATGCACAGGAGCCCGGCTGTGAAAAGCCCTGCTTCGAGAATGCTCCACGGCTGAAAATAGTGATCCCTGAGCGCCACCGGCATCGTTGCGGCGGCAAAGAGAACGCCGATGAGCGCCTGCTCGTTCGAGAACCACACTCTGAGATACCGGAACAGCGCACCGAGCAGAAAGAATATCGCCGCGAGATCGAAGAGCGCGTACGCGAGGAGAAATGCCCTGTCCCCGGGGAGCACCGCACTGAGAGCGCGCGTGAGCGCCTCCCCGATAAACGGCACGAGCACGCGGTACCGGTACGGCGACTCCGCGGTTCCTCGCAGTATCTGCCCATGGAGCTCGAGACGATCCGTGAGATGGGGGCTCCCTACCTGCCGGTAATAGCCGTACGCGAGCACGGCGGAGACGGACAGGATGATCGCGAATGTCGTCCAGCCGGCTCGGCCTCCATTCGCGCGCGAGTCAGGCGTTCTCATGGTTTAACCGATTCCAGCGCGGCGTTCGCCCGCGTGAACGCCGCCGAGTTTCCGGCCCGGCCCGACACGCGCCATGCGAGCCAGAGCCAGGCGAACAGCGCCGGCAGCCGCCCGTACGACCAGGGAAAGAAATCGAACGTGGGCTCGAGGAACACGAGAAAATAGGCGGCGCCGAAGATCGTCCATTCGCCGGCCGACGAGAGCTTCTTCAGCATCACGAGAAAGGGAAGGGCGAGAAAGACCCCGTGGTGCTCCCATATGAGCGGAGAGAGAAGCATCATGAGCGGAAGGAGCGCAGGGACGGCGTTGAGGACTCTCCCCTTCTCCAGCCCTCCTTCACAAAACGTTTCGCGCCGCACGTTCCTCGAAACGACGGCGAGCGCCGCGGTGGCGGCCAGAATCTTCAAGGGCACCACGAAGTACTGGACGAGGTTCTGCCCCGCGCCGAGCGACGCGAACAGGGCGCGCACGAACGAATCGAGCGAATTCTCCCGGAAGCTCGGATCCCCCGCGCTATAGAGGGCTCCCGCATTCGCCAGAAAATCGCGGTACGGAGAGACACCGGCTGCGGCGACGGTCAGCGCCGCGACGCCGAGCGTGAACGCCGCGAACCACGCGAGCCAGCGCCAGTCCTTCTGTATGAGAATCGCGAGAACGAGAACGGCCGGCGACGCCTTGAAGTGCACGGCGAGGCTCATCGCCAGGGCCGAGAACACGATCGACTGCGGATACAGGAGAAGCGCGACGAGAATCAGGTTCATCACATGGACGTTGATCTGGACGTAGCAAAGTGTCCGGATAACCGGCACGTTGACGAGGAGAAATGCAGCCGTGACGAGCGCGGCGAGGCGCGCCGAAAAACCGTACCGCTTCAGCGCCGCGTGCAGGAGAAAGAAGAACGCGAAGAGGGAAAGCGCATTCAGGAGCCAGCAGAGATCGAAGATCGCTCTCCAGCCGAGCGGCACGAGAGGCTTGAGCAGGGTCGCCCAGAGCGGCGGATAGAGATAGCGCGCGTGGAGAGGCTCCCCCCGGAAAAGGTTGGAGGCCGCCTTGATATAATCGTTAATATCGCCGTACACGGTTCGCTCGCGGAGAAAATTAACGTACAGCAGAGCGACGGCGAAAAAGCACGCGGCGGTGACGACGTTTCCCGAATGGATGCGCCGAGTGGCGAGAAGAAAGAGAAGAACGCCGGCCAGAAGCCACGCGAGAGCGGTCGAAAATAGCGTGATCGCGACGTCGGAAAGCGGCCCCTGCTGAATGACCTCTTTGAGCCCCGCGACGCCGCGGGCATGATACAGGCCGAGAGCGGCCGCGACCAGCACGACGGTGATCGCGCACCAGACGAGCGCTGCTTCATGTGATGACGATAGACGGCGCATGTGATCCCGCGAATTGCCCATGAAAAACGATAAGGCCCGCCGCCATTATACCGCACGGGCAGGCGGCGTGAACAACCGGGCGGTCTCGTCCTGCGCGAGCACCCAGATGCAGTAGATGCCGAGCGCGGTGCCCATCGGGAAATTGAACAGATCGAGAACGGAATGAATCATGACGAGATACCGCGCCCAGTTCTTGCGCTTCAGAATCCCGATGCCTCCGATGATGTCGAGCGCGGAGAGCATCAGGACAAAGAACGCTATCGGCAACCCTATCGCCGTGAGTATCATGAGCGCCTCGCCGTCGCCGTCGACGCACTGCGCGAGGATCCCGGGACCTGCCATGAATAAGACGATGATCCCGGCGATCATGATTCCCATGATGGCGGAACCGATCCTGAGCGCGGCAACCACAGTGATGTGTTTCTGCATAATCGTTCCCTCCTCTCTCCTCCAAGAACGCTCGAGATGCCCGGATTGTTGCATTAATTCATTCTCCGCTGCAACCATTCACCTCACCGGCGCGTATAAATAACATGGGGGCTCTCATTCATGGAGGGACAGGAGAATGAAGCAGAACGCTATTTTGGCTTGCGCCGCAATTTTCATAATTGCAGTAACGTCAGCGGCTTTCGCCGACAGCGGCGGCAGGCTGTACGGGAAGCTCACCACCGTCGGAGGAGACGTTTATACGGGCCTCATCCGGTGGGATAAGAACGAAGCCTCCTGGAGCGATATCCTCAACGGCACCAAGGACCTTCATCGAAGCCATCCCTCGGATCGCCATCACGAGAAAATCGTCGTATTCGGCATCACCATCGGCGATCGCTGGAACGTGGGGAACGCGAGCTCGGTCCAATCGGGTCTTTGCTTCGGCCACATCAAGACGATCGAGCCGCTCCGCGGCGATGCCGTGCGTCTGACGCTCAAGTCGGGCGAGCGAATTCGCCTCGAGGGCGGTTCGACGGACATAGGAGACGAGAGCCGCGGGATCGTCATCGAGGATTCGAAGGAAGGCGAGATCGAATTCGACTGGGACGAGGTCGAGCGCGTCGAGCTGTCACAAGGACCGGCCGGCCTCACGTCGACGTTCGGCGAGCGCCTCTACGGCACGATGACGACGCAGCGCGGCGACAAGTACACGGGCTGGGTGAGCTGGGACGCGGACGAGCTTTTCACGAACGACGTTCTCGACGGCGAGTACAAGGATCACACGCGCAAGATCGCCTTCGGCAAGATCAAATCCATCGAACGCCGCAGCTCCAACGGAGCCGTGCTGACCCTGGCGAACGGCGAGAGAATCGTTCTCCGCGGAACGAACGACGTCGACGACTCGAATCACGGCGTCGCAGTCTACGATCCCGCGATCGGCCAGATCACGGCCGACTGGGACGAATTCGAGAAGCTCGAGCTCAAGGCGCCGCCCGTGTCCGTCGCGTATGACCGCTTCGACGGCGGCAGGCGCCTCGAAGGCACCGTGTACACCGACGACGGCGAAAAGCATACCGGCGCGATCCGCTGGGACGACGACGAGGAATTCACGTGGGAAATACTCGACGGCGAGTATCGCGATATCGCGTTCGACATAGAGTTCGGCAATATCAAGGAGATCAAGCCGGTTGGCTTTCACGCAGCTACCGTGAAGCTGCGGGACGGCCGCAGCTTCAAGCTGCGCGGCTCGAACGACGTCGACGACGACAACAACGGAATATTCGTCAAGACGAGCGGTGGGAAGGAAATCGAGATCGAATGGGGTGAAGTGGCCAGGGTCGAGTTCGCCCGCTAGCGGCCGCGCGGGCCGCATGATCTCCTATGCGTTCCACTTGAACCGGTAGCGGCAGCAGGAACCGCCTTTCGCGCGGCACTCTTCCTCGATCCCCTCGACGTTCCGCGCGCCGCACATCCTGAGCGCTTCCTTGTACCATCCGAGAACAGTGAGGCAATCGGGAACGGAGAAGGTCTTGGCTTCATAGGTCGTCATGACGCCCGAGGTCGGACCGGTCTGCGCGTATTCGCAGCGTCCGGTGTCATAGTAGAATTTGTAAATAACGTCGGACTTCTTCAGAAAGGCCTGCGGATCGCCGGGCGTGAGAAACGACTTGTGAACTTTCGTCAGGCTCCGCTGAGCCGATTTCGCGCCGATTTCCTCGAAGAATTTCTCCTTGCCTTCCCCGAGCACGTTGACGATGGCTCGATCGAGGCGTTCGCCGAGCTCGAACGGATACCATCTCGCCGTCAGGATCAGATCGCAGAGCGCTTTCCGATCATCCGGCGGCAGGGTCTCAAGGACTTTTTGCCAGGCATCCTTGCCGAAATGTTCTTCGACGAACTCCTTGCGAGCCTGAATCACAAGCCCTTTGATTTCCATCGTCAAGCACCTTCCTGTGGCTCAATGACGCTGTTCCGAACCGCCCGCCGGACGAGAGATTCAGCAAACTCCATGCCGCAATGAAGCTTCGAATGCAAATGGAGAGGATTTTCTCCGCGGCGGCCCTCACTCAGGGTCGAATGATCCTGTCGGCGGTTGCGAGGGCCTGAACCGTCATGTCCATGGTCCCGACCTCGCCGATGAGAAGCTTGCCTCGAAGGTTGTAATGGTCGAGACACGTTCCGCACGAAGCGATCCGCGCTCCCTTCCTCTCGAGGATCCTCAGACTTTCGATGACCCGGCTCCCTTCGGTCGTGAGAAATATGCCAGAATTCGAGCATCCGACGAGGTCGATCTTCACGTCCGAACAAGCGAGCTTCTCGAGATACATCTCGAGGAGCTTGCGCCCGAGCGCGGGGTCGCCCATGCCGAACTGGTCCGAGCACAGGTACAGAAGCGTCATCACCATCTCCTTTCCCGGAACATCCATCGTGCGGCCGAGCGCCGCATGCAAACGGAGAGGATTTCCTCCGCGGCGGCTACCCCTCCGCCATCACGAGGACTTTCGCGCCGCGGATCTTTTTTCCCCTGAGCTCGACGAGCGCCTGGTTCGCGTCTTCCAGATGAAATTCTTCTATCTCCGGCTTGATCGGAATCGCGGCGGCGAGATCGAGAAAGTCGCGCACGTCGGCGCGCGTCACGTTGGCCACGCTCTTGATCTCCCGCTCCATCCAGAGGTGAGCCGGATAATCGAGCCGGAGCAGGGATTCCCTATCACGCTCCTCCTTGCGTATCGCGTTTATCACGAGACGGCCGCCGGGCGCGAGATTCTTCAGCGCCTCGACGACCGGTCTCCACGCAGGCGTCGTATCGATGACGGCCGCGAGCGGCTCAGGAGCGTCCTCGCCGATGTCCCCCGCCCATGCGGCGCCGAGCTCCAGGGCGAAGGCGCGCTCCTGCGGGCTCCTCGAAAAAACGAACACGTGCGAGTCCGGATACCGGTGCCGCGCCATCATGAGCACGAGATGCGCGGAGGCGCCGAAGCCCGTGAGTCCGAGGTTCCGCCCGTTCTCGAGGTTCGCGAGACGGAGCGAGCGGTATCCGACGGCGCCCGCGCAGAGAAGCGGCGCCGCCTCGGCATCCGTGAAGACCGCGGGAATGCGATAGGCGAAATCCTCGCTCACCGTCATGTACTCCGCGTAGCCGCCGTTCGCGTCGCGGCCTGTCGCCATGAAAGCGGCGCATAGATTCTCCTTGCCGAAAAGGCAGAGCTCGCACTTCCCGCACGCCGAGTAGATCCATGCGACGCCGACGCGCTCTCCGGCGCGGAAGCTTTTCGCCGCGCGTCCCGTTTGCGCCACGCGCCCGACGACCTGGTGCCCGGGCACGACCGGCAGGCGCGGGGGCGGCGTTCTCCCCTCGATCTCGTCCAGCTCCGTGTGACAGACGCCGCACGCGGAGATCCTGATGAGAATCTCGTTATCCCCCGGGACGGGATCGGGCAGCTCCGTCGGCGCGAGGGGCGTTGCGGTATCCTCGAGGCTGGAGATTCTATGCAAAACCATCGCTTTCATTTCGATCCTTCCGGGACGGGAACCTCGACCTCTTTCCAT
>Ga0265296_1004263_pt1 | contig 12523 bp, 15 predicted proteins | sample MunlanPumphouse1_FD_189073 | JGI IMG/M metagenome (GOLD analysis project Ga0265296, IMG submission 189073) | Groundwater microbial communities from a municipal landfill in Southern Ontario, Canada - Pumphouse #1 | ecosystem: Environmental > Aquatic > Deep subsurface > Groundwater | place... | reverse complement strand
GCGCGGCGCAGCTCCAGCAGGTCGCGGGCCAGCACCCAGCCGGCCGAGGCGAGCGGGATGGCCAGGAGCACGCCCACCATCCCGCCCAAGGTGGCGCCGATCAAGGCGGCGATGAAGACCACCAGGGGGCTCAGCGACACCGTCCGGCTGTAGACGATGTTCTGCAGGAGGTTGTTCTCGAGCTGCTGGTAGATCACGAAGTAGACCACCAGCACGACGCCGTCAGTGCTGCCGCCGGCCGCGAAGCCGACGATGCTCACGATCACGGCGCCGATGGTGGCGCCCACGAGCGGGATGATGTCGAGGATCGCGACCAGCACGGCGAGCGTCTCCGCGTACGGGACCCCGAGGACCTTGAGCACGATGTAGGTGGCGACGCCGGCCACGAGGCTGATGGTGAGGTTGCCGCGCACGTAGCCGCCGACGGCGCGCAGGAAGTTGTCGCCGATGCGCTGCGCCCACACCCGCTCCTCGTCCACCAGCATGTCGAGGATCGACCGCCAGGCCTTGGCCCCCTCGATGAGCAGCATCACCATGATCGTGAGGATGGTGACCACCGCGGCGAGCACCGAGGCCGCCCGCGTGACCGCGCTCACGATGCTCTCCTGGTTGCCGAGGAGGACCCTGAGCACCTCCCCCGGGGTGAGATCCGAGAGGTGCTCGAGCACGTGCAGGCGGACCTCGAGGAAGTTCAGCCGCCCGCCGGGCCCGAAGAGCGAATCCACCAGGCCCGGGAGAGCGCGGATGAAGTCGTCCGCCTGGAGGACCACGGGCCAGGCGATGGCGACGATCGCGGCGACAAGTACGGCGATCGTCGCGAACGACACCGCGAGCGCCGCGAGGATGCGGTTCCAGCCGTGCCGCATGAGCCAGCCCACGGCGGGCTGCAGGGCGATCGCCAGGATCACGCCGATGAGCACCCAGAGGAGGATCGTGCGGATCTCGACGAGCAGCAGGACGAGGCCGACGAGGCCGAACACGGTGAGCGTGACGACCGCCGTGCGCCGCGCCAGCTCACTGGTGCGCAGGCCGGGCGCGCCCGGCCACGCGGGCTCGCTCGCGGGCTCGCCCGCGCGCCGGCCGGGCTCCCGCGCCGGTAGCTGCTCGTCCATGCCCTCCCGACCTCCTCGATGCCGTGCATGCTCCCTGCCGCAGAGCGTATCATTGTCGCGCGGTCGCACAACGCGGCCGCCCTCCCACCTTACGTGGGCCTATAGCTCAGCCGGTTAGAGCAGTCGACTCATAATCGATCGGTCGCAGGTTCGAGTCCTGCTGGGCCCACCAGTGTTGTCACTATCACAACGTTCTCCCTGTAGATGACCGGTACTTGATGTCCGGTCGCCTACTCGATCGCTCGCCGTCCTTTTGCGCCCGACCTGGCGTCGGGGATTCTCGCTCAAGGACTCCAACAGCAGGCCGCGGCCACGCCGCGAGGTCGATGACCCCGCTCTTCGGACGCGCTGAGCGCCGCGGGAGCAACGGACGCAGCGGGGTTACCGTGCGGTGCGCCGTGAGGGGCACCGCACTGCAGAGCTTCATTCAGCGCGGCGTCCGGAAGCTCATCGAGTGCCCGAGGATGCGGGGAGTAACTCAGTCATCGATTGCCTCAACGCCAAGTCGCTTGAGTCGCTCAAGGTTGTCCTTCATGGCTTTGAGTGCTTCGGGGGAGTGCCCCTGCCAATCCGTGACCTCGCCCGTGACCCGTAGCGGCTCCCGGGAGCGGTATGACTTCGTCGGATTGCCCGGGTATTTCTTGTCCGTCAGATTGGGGTCATCCATGATCGGGCCGGTCGGTTCCACTCTGTAGATCCTCCCGGGACCTTCGCCGAGTGCCAGCTCTGCCCCCCAGGTGGCTGCATCCAGGGTGCCGGTCAGGTAGACGTAGGTCGCCTTCTTCCTCTTACCGAAGTTAGAGGTGTACCCGGGCTCGATCAGGTCTCCCGGCTCCAGGTCAGCCCGTGTGCCATGGTAGAACCGCTGCGGACTCAGGTCGTCGATGGCTGCCATCGGCTCGCTCCTCATACTGGGCGGCTGCGCTGCCGCGCGCCGGGGCAGGTCCGCCGGCGTCGACAACACACGCATTTCGAGACTCCTTGTTTCCGTACCTTCCGGCTTGGGGCCGTTGAGTATGCGGCACGGCCCGGGACTTGCCGCAAGCCCCTACCTGCGCTGTATATTAAGAGTGGAGAGGAGGGGGTCCTGTCCTTTCCCGTATCGCGGCACGAGCAGTTCTTCACCCTCTTCAGCAAGGCCGGCTCGATCGTCGTCGCGAGCGCCGGCATTCTCATCGAGTTCGTCGCAGCGCTGCCCGGAGCTCTCCAACCGCATGCACGACACCGAGGCCGCCGACGACGACACCACTCCAGTCGGCGAGCCAGATGAGGGCGGCGGCCACGACGAGGCCGCCTCGATAGATGACGGCGATCACGCCACGGACGAGACCGCCCTGCCGCCCCCGCCGATCGCTCACCCTGAGAGATGAGTATCCACAAGGCGCTGCGGTTCATTCCGGAAGTCTGAGAGCGGTCTGGTTGGGTCCACCAGCGTTGTCGACCCGACAACAACCTCCGTGCACATGACCGAGTTCCGCTGTCCGCTCGCCTACCCGGTCGCAGCGCTGAACGACCGCGTGACACGTAGAAGCGCGACGGAGCCAGCCAGATTGTCGATGACCTCTACGGTCCGGGGTCAGGCGTCAAAGGGTTCGGCGTCAAGGATCCAGAGAACAACCATTTGATGATCGTGCAGGAAGCAAAGGGGGATGGCCATGAATCCCAGTGAAGAAATCGACAATCTGATCGCGCAGAATCAGGACTGGCGCGGTGCCACGCTGGCGAGTCTCCGCAAGACCATCCTTGAGGTCGATCCCGAGATCATCGAGGAGTGGAAATGGATGGGGTCACCAGTCTGGTCACTCAACGGGATCATCTGTGTCGGCAACATCTTCAAGAACAAGGTGCAGCTCGTCTTCATGAACGGAGCGGCACTCAGTGATCCTGACGACCTCTTCAATGCCGGACTTGAAGGCAACAAGAGGCGAGCTATCGACGTCAATGAAGGGGATCACATAGTAGAAGGTTCGCTAAAGACTCTCGTTCGTGCTGCCATAAGCTTCAACCAGGCAAAAGGCAAGAAGTAGGTCTCTCGATGGGGAAGGTCTGGCAGCCGGTGGGCAGTCGGCGCCGCCGGCACGGGCTCGTGATGAGCGGGGAGCTGCGGGGGGATGGGCCACCACGTCAAGGATCAGGCGTGGGACGCGCGGCGGGCGGGGAGCCCGTTGCGGGCGAGGAGTCCTTTGCGGGCGAGCGGCACGTCTGCGCCGAATGGCGGGCCGGGTCAAAGGGCGCGAAGTAGGTCTGGCCTATCGCCAGGATCCCGCGCTGGGGAATCCAGAAATCTCCCAGGCGGGCCTGCGGGTGCACGGGGCCAGGCCGCCCCAGATCTTCCCCCGCCAACCGCGCCCGGCTGTCGACGATCGTCCACATGAGGCGCGGGTTCGCGATGAAGTGCTGCCCGTTGGGTACGGTCCCCTGCAGACCGACATGCCCCACGCCGAGCAGGGGCCCCGCCATCAGGCCCATGGCCGCCAGGACCGCCGGGCGTTGCCACGCGGTTTTCGGAAGCAGCCGTCCCGCGGCGTTCATGAACCGGGTCGCCGCAGTCGCCCCCACGACCATCTCCCATTCGAACGGTACGGCCGGCATCACGACGCGCAAGCGGGATGGCCCCAGCCACGCTACCCTGATCTCTGTCTCGATCGCGTCGGACGCGATCGCGCCGAAGAAGCGTGCGCACGAGCGCCGCGCGGACACGTTGGCGTAGAGGGTCCAGTCGCCATCCGGCGTCCGGTGCCAAACGGAGGTGTAGCCGGGCCCTACAGACGAAGCAGGGTACCGGCGCAGCGCCAAGACGTGGCCTGAGCGCATCGGCAGGCCCATCACGCCGTAGCCGCTGAACCGTTCTTCCGCTCCCGCGGGAAGCGACGCGACCGCTTCGACTTGCTCTGCAAGGTGTCGGGGTTCCGTTTGCATAGGCACTCCAATGCATTCCCCCCGAGGAGGGTTACCACTCAGTGGGTTGCCACGGGTCGGGCGGATCCCGATCGCCTTGGCGCCCACCTGTGACGACGGCCGAGTTTGACAACGCCTGGGGCTCCGACAAATAATCAAAAGGTCATTTGAATTACCCAGGGGAGTGAGGCGCTGTGACGGGCGGTCGGGAGTACAAGCGCGCCGTGTACGAGCAGTTCGCGCTGATCGGCAAGGCGCTCTGCAGCGGCCCGCGGCTGGAGATCCTCGACGTCCTGGAGCAGGCGGAGCGCACCGTCGACGTGCTCGCCGCAGCGGTAGGGATGTCGGTCGCCAACACCTCCCACCACCTGCAGGTGCTGAAGCGTGGCCGGATCGTGGAGAGCGAGCGCCGCGGCCAGCACGTCATCTATCGCCTCGCCGGCCCTGTGGTCGGCGAGGCCTTGCGCGCCGTCCGCGTGCTGGGCGCGCGCCGCCTCTCGGAGATCGAGCGCGTGACCACCGAGTTCCTCGCCGGCCGCGAGGGCATGGAGGTCGTCGACCAGCAGGCCCTGCTCGAGCGCATCGGCAGCGGCGACTGCATCGTGCTCGACGTGCGGCCGCCGGAAGAGTACGACGCGGCGCACGTCGCGGGAGCCCTCTCGATGCCGCTCGAGGAGCTCGAGCGGCGGCTCGGCGAGTTGCCCCGGGACCGCCAGATCGTCGCCTACTGCCGCGGCCCCTATTGCGTGCTTGCGGTCAACGCCGTCGAGACCCTGCGGCGCCACGGCTTCGACGCGGTGCGCGCCCCCGAGAGCGTCGCGGACTGGCGCGAGCTCGGCCTTGCTGTGATCGACAATGACTGAAGGGAGCCATCACGTGAAGTACCTGTTCATCCTGAACGACCCCGCCTACGGCACCGAGCGCAGCTACAACGGCCTGCGCCTGGCGATGACCCTGCTGACGCAGGAGCCCGACGCTGAGGTCACCGTCTTCTTCATGGGCGACGGCGTGGGGTGCGCGAAGGCCGGCCAGAAGACGCCGGACGGCTACTACAACCTCGAGCGCATGCTCAAGCCCATCGTGCGCAAGGGCGAGGTGCTCCTGTGCGGGACCTGCATGGATGCCCGCGGCATGGGCGAAGATGAGGTCACGGACGGCGCCCGGCGCAGCTCGATGAGCGAGCTCACGCAGCGCACCGCCGAGGCCGACAAGGTGCTGGTCTTCTGACGCCGTGCCTCTGACCACCCAGCGAGCACCAGTCCAGCAGGGATCGTCCCCCCAGACCGCACTGGAGACCGGATGAACACAGGCAAGCACAGGGTCGTCATCGTCGGCGGCTCGTTCGGGGGCGTGAACGCCGCCTATCAGCTGCGGCGCAAGCTGGGGGACCGCGTCGATCTGACGCTCGTCTCCGCCGAAAGCGACTTCACGTTCATCCCCAGTCTGCCGTGGGTGATGATGGGCTGGCGCCGGCCCGAGGCTCTCAAGGTGCCGCTGGCCGCTCCCCTCATGCGCAAGGGCATCCGCTTCGTCAACGAGCGGGCGACGTCCATCGACCCCTCCGCTCAGTCCGTGACCACGGCGAGCGGCAAGACCTTCGGCTACGACCACCTCGTCCTCGCCACGGGCGCCGACCTCGACTGGGCCGGCGTGCCCGGCTCCGACCCCGCCGAGGGCGTCGTGCACACCTGCTTCACGGCCGAGCAGGCGGTCGCGGCGCGGGAGGCGATCGCGCGCTTCGTCGCCTCCGACGGCGGGCGCGCCATCATCGGTGCGAACCCCGGGGCGAGCTGCGGCGGCCCCGCCTACGAGATCATCATGATGCTGGAGACGCTGCTGCGCCGGCAGAAGCGGCGTCACCTCTTCGATCTGCACCTGGTGACGCCCGAGCCCTTCCTCGGCCACTTCGGGGTCAACGGCATCGGCAACCTCAGCCGCATGATGAAGGACGAGTTCCGCTCGCGGCACCTGAACTGGACCACGAACGCCGCTCTTGCGAGCGTCGAGCCGGGCAAGGCGACGCTGGCGGACGGCACCGAGATGCCCTTCGACCTCGCGGTCCTCATCCCGGCCTTCTACGGGGCGCAGGTGGCGCGGGACGTCGACGGCCTCGGGAACCCGCGCGGCTTCGTCCCCACGGACCGCCAGCTCCGGAGCACGCGCTACCCGAACGTCTACGCCGTGGGCGTCGCGGTGGCCATCGCGCCGCCCGCGGCCACGGCCGTGCCGGTCGGGGTCCCGAAGACGGGGCACATGACCGAGGAGATGGCGGCGCGAGCGGCGGCCAACATCGCCGCGGAGGTCACCGGCTCTGGCGACCTCGTGGATGGGCTCGCGCTGCCGTCGACGTGCGTCTCCGACGCGGGTGACATCGCCTTCTACATCCGCGCCGACCCATTCCTGCCGCCGCGGAACGTCGCGACCCTGCGGCGCGGCAGCCGCTATCATTACCTGAAGCTGGCCTTCGAGCGTTACTACCTGGAGAAGATGAAGCGCGACCTGCCCTCGTTGCACTTCGGCTGGTGAGCGCGCCAAAGGCAGCGCAGGGAGTCCGGACACGGAACGGCCCACTTCGGGAGGGACCTTGAGCTCGCCATCAGACCTTCGCCAGGGGCTCTCGACTCGCTGCGTCCACGCCGGCGATGATCGCGACCCGCAGGGCGCCATCCACACGCCGCTGTATAACCACTCCACCTTCGCCTTCGCCAACACCGAGGACCTGCTCGACGTCGTCGAGGGCCGCCGGGCCGGGTCGCTCTACACCCGCTACGGGCTCAACCCCACGATCCAGTCGGTGGAGCGCAAGCTGGCCGACCTGGAGGGCGCGCCGGCAGCCCTCGCGTTCTCATCGGGTATGGCTGCGGAGGCCGCGACCTTCCTGGCCCACGCCCACGCCGGCGACCACATCGTCTGCATCGGCGACGTCTACGGCGGCACCTTCGAGCTGCTTGGCGTCAATCTGCCTCAGGTCGGGATCGACACGACGTTTCTCCTCGTCAGTGAAGTGGACCGCTTGCCTGACGTCCTCACCGATCGCACGCGCATCGTGTTCTTCGAGACGCCCACCAACCCCCAGCTCGAGCTCATCGACATCGCAGCGGCCGCTGAGGCCGCGCACTGCGCGGGCGCCCTAGCCGTCGTGGACGGCACCTTCGCGACGCCCGTGAACCAGAACCCGCTGGAGTTCGGCGCCGACCTCGTGATCCACTCCACGACGAAGTACCTGGGCGGCCACAGCGACCTCACCGGTGGCGCGGTCCTGGGCCCGGCTCCGCTGCTCGAGCCGATCGCCCTGTGGCGCAAGAACCTGGGCCAGATGATGGCCCCGGAGGTCGCCTTCCTGCTGGCCCGCAGCATCCGCAGCCTGGTCGTGCGGGTGCGCGCCCAGAACGAGACCGCGACGGCGGTGGCGAGCTTCCTCGCCGCGCATCCGCGCGTCGCGAAGGTCAACTACCCGGGACTGGCGACGGGCGAACAGGCTGAGATCGTGGCCCGGCAGATGCGCGGTCCGGGCGGCATGCTCAGCTTCGTCGTCGACGAAGACGCCGCTTCTACGGCCGCGGTGGTCGATCGCCTGCGCCTGTTCAGCATCGCCGCGAGCCTCGGCGGGGTGGAGAGCCTCGCCACCCAGCCGATCACGACCACGCACCACGGGCTGACGCCGGAGGAGCGCGGCCGACGCGGCATCGTCGATGGCATGGTCCGGCTGTCGGTCGGGCTGGAAGACGCCGACGACCTCATCGCCGACCTCGAGCAGGCCCTGACCTGACCGATCGATGCCCGGCAGGGTGAACACCAGGATCGATCCCGACCACAACAGCCAGCCCACGGGGCGCCGTTGACCGTGGACCGGCTGCGCTTCGGGACCTTCCTCGCGCCCAACATCATGCCGGTCTACGAGGCCGTCACGAAGGAGGTCGGGCGCCGCCTCGGGATCGAGACGGAGCTGTCCATCGAGACCGACTACGAAGCCTGTGCGAGGGACGAGAAGGAGGTCTGCTTTGTCTGCAGCCTCCCCTACGTGGAGTTCGAGCGCCAAGGCATCTCGCCGGCCGTCCCGATCGCTGCCCCGGTGCTTGCGGGCGATCGCTACGGTGGCAAGCCCATCTACTTCTCGGACGTCATCGTCCACCGGGACAGCCCGTTCACCTCGTTCGTCGACCTGCGTGGCCGATCCTGGGCCTGCAACGAGCCGCTCTCGCACTCGGGGTACGGCATCACGCGCTACCACCTCGTCGAGATCGGGGAGACGCACGGCTTCTTCAGCGAGGTCGTCGAGGCCGGCTTTCACGAGACGTCGATGCGCCTCGTGGCCGCTCGGGAGGTCGACGCCTCTGCCATCGACTCCCAGGTGCTGGCCGTGGCCATGCGCGACCATCCGTCACTGGCCCGGTCGCTCCGCATCATCGACGCTCTTGGTCCCTCGACGATCCAGCCGGTCGCCGTGTCGAAGCGGGTCCCGCTCGAGTTGCGAGCCGGCATACAGCACGTCCTGACGACGATGCACGAGGACCCGGCCACGCGTGAGCGCCTGGCCCTCGGCATGGTCGAGCGGTTCGTGCCGGCCGACGCTTCCTCCTACGACGACATCCGCATGATGCGCGATGCCTGTGAGGCGGCAGGGTTCATGCGGATCCAGTGACCTCGTGTGGACACGAATGGACGACGCACCTCAGCGGGAGACTTCGAGAGCTGCCTGGTCAGGCCCACCATCACCTTCCCTCCGGCCACGCTTTCACGTTCAGGCTCGGTGACTGGGCTGCGACGTTGGTGAGGCGGTCCAACCCACACGAGTGCGGCAGGGTGCGTACGGCGATCTCGCCCGCTTGGGGCCAGGTCGTGCTCAGGTGATGTATTGACTTTAGTAAGTTGACGATTGAGTTTCTCAACGGTATGGTGTAGAAACACTTCGACAACTGAACCAGTGTGGAGTACATCATGACGAACGACTGGCACGAGCTGACCGACCTCACCGAAGAGCGACGCTTTCGCGTGACCGAGGTGCGGATGGACTCCGGCATCTCGATCCAGGGGGAGTTCGAGCTTCCTCCACTGGCCCGGTTGCGCTACGAGGACCAGGTGTTCGTGAGCGAGTTCGTCCGCAGCCACGGCTCGATCAAGGACATGGAGAAGGCGTTCGGCATCAGCTACCCGACGGTCAAGAACCGCCTCAACCGCATCATCGAGCAGCTCCAGCTGGTCGAGGTCACGGCCTCCCCCGTGGGAGGCGACGCCCTCGACCTGCTCGAGCGCGGCGAGATCTCCGCCGGCGAGGCGGCAGAGAGGCTGGGGCGATGAAGGTGCCGCCGATGATCATCGACCTGAGGGTCACCTCGTCCCAGCGGCGCCCGTTCCACCTGTGGCTGCCGCTGTTCCTGCTGTGGCCTCTGGCCCTGGCGCTCGGCATCCTGGCGCTCGCGCTCACGATCGTCGCCGATGCCGTGTTGCTCCTTCTCGGCCGGCGCTACCACCACTACACCGCCCTGCTGGTCCGCTCGTTCGGGGTACTCGGCGAGACACGCGGGATGGTCATCCGCTTCACCAACGAGAAGACGGCCGTCGACATGACGGTCCAGTGAGAAGGGGTGTTGACGATGAGTGAAGACCGCAGCCGGATCCTCAACCTGCTCGCCGGGGGCAAGATCAGTGCCGAGGAGGCCGAGCGCCTGCTGGACGCGCTCGACGCGCGCCAAGGAGCCGCCGCAGCCCCGGGCGGGGCGGGCATCCAGGGCGACCCCGGGCCGCTGATCGAGGCGCTTCCGAAGTACCTCTACGTCAAGGTCCTCGCAGCGAACGGCGACAACGTGGACGTGAAGATCCCCATCGCACTCGTGCGTTCGGGGCTCAAGCTCACGTCGCTCATCCCGCCGCAGGCGATGGACCAGATCAACGACTCGATGTCCAAGCACGGCATGTCCGTCGACCTCTCCAACTTCAAGCCCGAGGACATCGACGAGCTCGTCGGGGCGCTGCGCGAGATGGAGATCAACGTGGACGCCAAGAATGGCGACACGGTGCGGGTGTACTGCGCGTAGAGGCTGACCAGAGCAGCGCTCCCTAGCAGTCGCAGCTCGCTTCGCCGCCGGTCAGCCAGCCGTGGATGATCGCCTGCGCGCAGCCGACGCCAGGCTCGACGCTGATGGCCCCGGGCACGCAGTTGAGGGCGCACGCGCCGCACTCGATGCAGGCGCCTCGGTCCACGAGCGTGGCACGCCGGTCCGCGATGGCGAAGACGCCGCGTGGGCAGACGGCCACGCACAGCCCGCAGCCGTTGCAGCGGCCGACGTCGAGCTGCAAGGTGACGGCGTCTTCGATGTAGCGCAGCTCGGCCATCGCCCTCACCTCCCCAGCCTGGCGGCCAGCCAGGCGCCGAGGGCAACGGCGGCTGCGGCGCCCTGCAGAGGCAGTGCCTTGCGCATCTCGAGCTCCACGCCGGAAGGCGAAGTGATCGGCGAGGAGCCGGTGAAGTTCATGGCGGCGTACGAGGAAGCAGCCGGCACGCCAGCGAGCAGCGCGAGCTTGCCGGCGGGCGAGAGGCGGCGGCCAAACGCTGCCGTGCCGGCCGCCGCCAGCAGCCCTCCCGCCAGGGCGCCCTTCAGCGCGAAGGCGCGGCCGGGCAGCCAGGGCAGGGCCAGCGGCGTCACGGCGCCGCCGGCCAGCAGGGCGAGCCATGCGGCGCCGATGACCGGGGCGCCGCGGCGCAGGGCCCCACTGAGCGAGACGCCGTCGCGCTCGAGCGCCGAGGCCGCGAGGATGCCACCATACGCCAGGAGCATGCGGCGGTCCCACGCGGTGGCGAGCTCGACGGGCGCGAGCACGGCACGCTCCCTGAGCGTGAACGTGACCCTGCGCATCTCGGCATGGGCCTTCAGGCCCGCATCCAGGAACGCGGGCAGGTCGGCCGCGCGCACGGGCCCGAAGGTCGCGCGGAAGCCGCAGGCCTCCTTGACGCGGTGGGCGGCGACGCCGGGGGCGGAGAGCTGCGGGAGGATCAGGCGCCGGTGCTCCACGATCTCAGCCAGGCGCGACTCGCGGACCACTCGGCCGACCTCCTCGGCGCAGAACGTGCCTTTGCCGGCGGCGCACCAGACGTTGATCCCGCGCGTGTCGACGACCAGCACCCAGGCGTCGAGGCCAGGCAGCGAGGCGCGCAGCTCGTCGAAGGTGAGCTTGTAGTTGGCGGTGACGAGGACGGGGGCACCGGCATCTGGCGTACCCAGAGCGTAGAGGCCGGGCCGCACGCGGTAGTCGTCGCGGGCGAACCCCCAGCGCACTCGCCAGGCACCGCGGCGATCGTCGCGCGCCAGTGCGGAGGACACTTGCGGGACCGGGCCCGCCGGCGTCTCCAGCGTGCCCGTGACGAAGCCCGCGGGGCCGTAGGGATACCCGACCGGAGGCTGGCGCGGGGCGCCGCAACAAGAGCCCGCCCGGCGCCCCGGCTCCTCTTGCTGCCTCGATGTCTCACAGACCGCATCGTCGCGGTCTGCGAGTGGAGTGGCGGCTGCGCCGGCGCAGCACGAGCCGCCGGGCGGTGGCGCCGGCGGGCAGCAGCTCTGCGCGGCCGGCCGGTTGCCGCCGGCCTGTTGTGCGATCGAGATCTCGTCTGTCACTGTTCGTCCTGCTCCTAAATCAACTTTTTACGCTTTTACTATACATCGAACGACGTTGATGAGGGCCGCACGGGCGGCACGGTACGCTTCGCGGCGGATCGGGAATCCCGGAGGGCGTCGTTCTGGCCCGGTCCGGCGAGGGTGTCGCGAGGGTTTCCCGTTCAACGTGCGTCGTGCGTCGCAGGAGTGAGCATCGGATCGAAGGAGGCCGTTCCACGCTCGAGCGCAAGGAGTACACCCAGGAGGAATGCGACATCGGCAAGGCTGCCGTCGACGAGCAGTTCGCCGCCTGCAAGCCTCTCGTCAAGGCTGTGGCGGGGGCGACCACTGACGAGAAGGTCCAAGCTGCCGTCGACGAGTTCGAGGACTGTTCCTCAACAACATGACCCTCGCGCTCGACCCCCACTACGTCCACCGCCTGCGCATGGTCACCGGCAAGGACGGCAAGCCCCTGAACGAAGTCGAGCTGATCTGCGACTCGCTGATGAATAGTGGCGGGACCCTGCGGGAGGACAGCGTGATCAAGCATATCCCCGCTGAATCGGTCGTGAAGCTCAAGCCAGGTGACCGGATCCGGCTGTCGGGGCAGGAGTTTGAACGCCTTTCGCCGGCCTTCCTCGCGGAGCTGGAGCTCAGGTTCATGCCGCCAAGTTGACCGTGAGTGCCGCGTCCAGGGGTCCGGCCACCCACCTGAACCTGGGCGCGGCCTCACATGTCACTCCGACGGTGCCGGCCTCACCCGCCCCTCCAGCGGCGCCGGCTGCACAGCGCGCCCTCCTAGTGTCCTGAGTCGTTAGTTCGAAGGGCAACGTCTGGCGGTCACGAACTCCCCTTGTAAGATGGCGGCGAGGGGAGGCGGCGATGGCACGACGTGGGCGGCCGACGGCCGAGGTGGTGCTCAGC
>Ga0265296_1004262_pt1 | contig 12525 bp, 15 predicted proteins | sample MunlanPumphouse1_FD_189073 | JGI IMG/M metagenome (GOLD analysis project Ga0265296, IMG submission 189073) | Groundwater microbial communities from a municipal landfill in Southern Ontario, Canada - Pumphouse #1 | ecosystem: Environmental > Aquatic > Deep subsurface > Groundwater | place... | reverse complement strand
GAGAACTGGAAGCATATGTCATCACCATGTACCCCGAAACACTGATTTCACTTCGTTCATTAGCTGGTTTTTCAAACAATTTTTCGCTAAGATTAAACAGTTCTTAGGGATTTTGGACAGCTGTGGGCATTATCCGTCTCGCAGAATGAACACAGATTACTTGAAGTCCGACCAACCGTATGTTTGGCCGCACTTATTACACTTGCCGATATTGGCGTTGCGCGTAGGTTCCACCTTCCCCTTGCAGCTTCGCTCAGGGCAGGGTTTTGGTCGATCGTTGTACCCTTCGATTGTGAAAGCGTTGGGTTTCAACGGATATTTTTGCGCTGTTTTTGCCATGCGGCACCTCTTTTTTGTTTACATTGTTTACAGCCCCTTTCTTAAAAGCATTTTGTAAAAGAGCAATATTTTCGAACGTTAGGCATATCCGAAGTTTGCTGAAGTGAAACGAAAGCAAATTTAGGTGAAAGAATTTTTTACTCCTTATTAATATTATTGATGAAAAATTCTTGAACCGGATATGCCTTGTTGTGCGATGTAAATTTTTTTTCTTCGTCTTTATTGATTAATACTGTGGTTATTTAAAAAGAAAATTTGATTTTTGTTTTGGATTTTTGTCAGAGGGGTTAGGGGTGAATGCCCAAAATTCAAAACTCCTTAATTGAAATTTTGAAATTGTGCACCAAAAAACTAATTACAATTATGCTTCATCTTACATCTTAGAAACACCATTATTAAAATAAGACAAATCCTCATTTTTCAATAACATTTCAATATTTTTACCATTGCTGATTTTCTCTTTTTTTAAAATATCTCTCTTTGGTTCAGGTTCGTGGTGTGTAAGAAGCCCCATTTCAGGCCAATACATATTTCTAATCCAATTTCCTTTTTCATCGATATGGCTATGCACAGGAACCCTATCTTTCAAATCAAGTAATTTTTTTATGGCTGTTTTCCTTGCGACATCCACAGAATTTTCTTCCATGTTCACCGCTTTCAGATATCTTACATATAGCAATTTTTCTAGCATGACATTTCCACCCTTTTGGTATAAAAACAATTCCTCGTATTTCTTATAAAAATCGAGATAATTGATTGGAAACATTTTATATTTAGTCGCCCATTTTAAGTCAACTATAAAAAAGTCTACAGCCATTCCGACATCCCTTATTTCATTTCGCTCCGGAAGTCCCCACGGACAAGTGGCTAAATACAGATTGTCCTTTTTCATTTTATTCAAAATATCTTCAAGATAGACAGGTTTTATTAGCCAAGTATCAGAAGCCAACACAATAACATAATCAATATTTTTATATTTTTTTTGAAATGTTTTGATTCCAACATCAATTAAATCAGATGCCCCTTGGAAATGCCAGCTATTTTTTATAGCTACTAAATTATTTTCTAGATATTTCTTTGGATACCAGTTTCTTTCGCCATTAAAAGAATGAATTATTTTTACATTTTCAAAATGCTTGGATTTTTCCCAAACATTCCTGATGATGTCCATATTTACTTTAGCATCATCAATTCTATTGTATGTGTAGATTAAAACTCCAATATTTTTCATAACTTATTTACAATTAAATCATTTTTTTGTTCCGTTAAAAAATATAAAAGAAGAAAAAATTCCTTATTACCCCTAATATAAATAAAAAAACAAATTTTCTGTCCTTTTTCAAATCACAAATCTTGAAATTAACAACAAGATAAAAAATTTATTTCGAACAGTTTTTATCTAAAATATTTTCGTATAATACAAGATTTCATTGTTAAAGCGAAATCTGAAATTTTTCTTCATTATTATTTTCTCACCGCCTCCGCCGCCTCGCGCGCCACGTTGTGGTCGTGTTTGGTGCGACATTCATTTATAAGTTGAATAACCGATTGTTTAACCAGTTCCGGATGTGGCACGTTTTTAAAAGTAAAACGAGTTTTTTCACCAGCGGTTTGAATTTGAACATTACCGTAGTCGAGAAAGGTGTGAATCATACCCTTAACTTCCGAAGTGGCATCTTCGATTGAAGACAAATGAAGTTCCGAAGCCACGCGAGTGAACAAACCTTTTTGTTCAATGTTGATGATTCGTTCATTGGTGACGATCCAGATATCCAGATAATAATCAGTGAATTCCAAAAAAGCGAAAAGCCAAACCAGCAGGGCATAGGCGCAAGCGGCTAGGATAATTAGGTGGCCAAAATAAGGTTTGGCGAGCCAAGTGAAAAAAACTTCTTGAAAATACCAAATTCCCGCGGCCGGTACGGCGTATAAAAAGAAGGTGTAAACAATAATCTCCAGCGGCGCCATCCAATGGCGGCGCAGAAAAAGTTGAACTTTTTCGTTCGGCCTGGCGTTTGGCAAATGTTGTAAATTCATCATACGGTAAAACTTGATTTTAACTCCAAAAAGTCGGTTAGGTTCCAACCAATCGTCCAGTCATATCCGGTAATGTAGGTGTAACAAACCGCGCCGATGATAATTGAACCGCCGATAAAAACCACGGTGAGGAAGTAACTGCCAAAAGTGTAAGTGGCGAAACGTAGCAAAGTGTAGATATTAAAAAATCCGTAAAGCGCGAAGAAAAAAACCACTAAACCGAAGGGAATTAATAAAAACCAAAGTGGTAAAACAATAGTTGGAAGGTCGAACATATATTTGGATTATAGCATAAATATTGGAGGATGGTTTTTTGATCTATTTTAATAGATCGTCCAGTTCGCAAGAGAGTAGGGACGATTTATTGAGTACTATTTGTTCTTCCTGATTCAAGTTAATCGCGCTTGTCCTGATTAGTTTGGTGGTAATGGCATCGCCGAGCATTATGTGGTTTGTTTTTTTGAAATAATCCTCGGTTTTCTGATGGAAAAGAGTTACAAATTGTTTTAATTGTTCACTTAATTTTTCACGCGATTCAGCCGTAGTTAGTTTTATTAGGTCTTCATTTATGGCCAGGCCTAAAATTTTCTCATCTTTTATCCATTCAAAAACCACATTATAGGTAACGCGGATAGTCCCTCCGTCTGTGCTGTATAGATAATGAAAGGAAAAATTATCTGTGGAAAAATCTTCTTTTATAACTATCTCTCGCAAAGCGGTTACGGTGCGAATTTTATATTCTTTAAGAAGATGTAAATAGCTTTCAAACCAATTTTTAAGCCAACTTTCAATATAGGTCTGATCAATAAAAAGTGGGGCGAGATCCTGTTTTAAATTCGTATTATTTACTTTATTCATTTGTAAGGTAAGTTTATCAAAAAGAGCGCGCAGATTTTTTACGTCTATTTTTTTTGCCGTCAGATAGTCCAGATCTGGTACGGCCTTTTTTGTCATATACCAAAGAAGGTCGTAGATGTCGCGGCCCTTTTCTTCGTAAATTATTCCTCCGACCCCGCCGCGTTGTCCGCGGAGGAGAATGGCGGCAATTTTGCTGGCCATCAACGAGGACAGGTTGTAGGTTTTGATGACAAATGAAAACTGGCTATGGTTTATAGGCACGCGTTCGGTCACGGTTTTTGGAGCGACAAAATAATTAAGGTCGATTTTGACATGGATTTGTTTTGAGGGGTGATCGATGCCCAGAGTGTCGCCGATATGAAAGCGCAAAAGCAAACCTCTGTCGGCGGTTATTTTAATCGTTAATAATTCCGAACCGGAGTTATAAGTATTTTTAAAGTAATCTTCGATTTCTTTTTTTAATTTTTCTAAAAATGTTTCGGAAACAGGATTGGCCACTTCAAAATCCAAATCAACTGACATGCGATCAAGCTTGTGACAAATACGCAGAGCCGAGCCGCCGTACATGATCCAATTACTATACTTTGGGTGATGACAAATGAAGTTTAAAATATAAAACTGCAGTTCTTCTTTGAGAGCGTTTCTTTGCGTCTCCACTTCAATCTTTCCGTGCGCGGTAAGATCGTTGAGAGTTCTTTTTAAGATGGCTAAGATTTGATTATCCATAATGGAGGCAATTTTTTACCAGGGAAAAAAAGTTTTTCTGTTCCTCGTGGCTCATCTCGTTGAGATCAATTCGTAATTCATTAACCAGTGTTTTGATGTCAGCCAAATGTAGGCCGCGAAACTGTCGGGTTTTCAAATAAAGCAGATCAAAGAGGGCTTTTGAAGGCGAAGCGATAAAAAAGTTAAAGTTTCCTTTTATCGAAGAAAAATCGGAAAATAATTCTTTTTGAAGTGACTGATAGGTAAAATTACCCACTTTTGTTTTATAAGCTCGGGTGACTTTTGGGGTCACCGAGGTAATGGTGTAAACCGCTTCAGTGACGAGATCGTAATACTGAAGGGCAGCCCAGGAGCTCACATACGATGGGGTGCGGATAATATTGGCGAGATAGAATAAATAAGAGATGTCGTCTTTGTGTTCATTATAAAAATTAGCCGAGACATAAAGTCCTTTTTTGAGCGAGACGATTTCTTTGCGCTTCAAAGATCGGCTGATGTAAGTATCAACCGTTGTGCTTTTAAGCCCATACTGGTCACTAAGCTGATATACGGCCTGTTTATCGAAGTAGGGCAGGGGCTTAAGCTGATCAAGCAGTATTTCTCTGTATTTCATAATTATGATGATATTGTATCATAAGTGAAACAAAGAGTCAAGAGAAAGGAAAAAGATGGCTGAAAATCTAACTCCTAGCCAATAACACCAAACCAGCTATCACAAAAACCGTTCCGGCAATTCTGGCGGCGTTCATCGGTTCTTTTAGTATAAGAATACCAAGAATTGCCGCTATGACTATTGTCCCGCCGACGACCAGGGGACTGCCGATGGTTATCGGTGTGTTTTTTGAATACATCGACAAATAGAAAAGCTCCGCAACCCCCGTGAACAAACCGGCCGCGATCGGTAATATCAAATCATTTTTAGTAAAAGTTAAACTTTGGCCAGACATTTTTAAATATATCGTCGAGATGACGGCGATCAAGAACGAAGTGCCGGCGATAAAAATATTAGCTACTGTTGGGCTGAAACTGGTAGCAGAAACCTTTACAAAAAAGTTGTAGAAACCAAAGCTGAAAACAGCTAAAAGTGCATAGGCGAGCCAGATCATATGACTAAAATTATAAGTTGAATTTTTAAATGAATGTTGGTTTTTCTTCCTCAAGCTCTTCCAACTTTTTTTTTAAGCATTCTTCCGGGTCATCTATACCTAATTCCCGCATAACATAAAAAATAGAGATTAAAGCGGCGGCGGCACGCGGGTGAATTTTATCTTTTTGGTCATTACCCACTGCTTGCCAAACTTTTGTGGCAGATTCGTGTAAGGCAAGAATGGCCGAATTGATTTCATGTTTTAAGGAAGGATGGGTTAAAACATCCTCACAAACTTTTTTGTAGGTTTCGTTTAAGGTCATAGGTAAAAATTATTATTTAGTTCGCGGATATCGCGCACTCTATTTTTGACAGATATAAAAAATCGGCGGGTGGCTCCTTTTGTCTTTTTCGGAAATTTGTAACTTGCCATTAACTTCAAGAAGATTGAATCCGGCTTTTTTAATTTCTCGTTCAACTTCTTGCACGGAAGGGATGTGGATGTATTGCTTGGTTTTGTAAGTTTTTTGCGTGTCGCTTGTTTCTCTTGTAAAGAATCTGTCGCCAAAATCTTGTTCTCCAATTTTGAAGCCCAGAGGTTTCAAAAGATAAAATCGCAACCACTGTTTAAGCCAGAAAAAAGAAAATAGCCAATTCCAAACTCTCGGATGGGCCGTAAATATGAAAACGCCGTCCGTTTTTAAAATTCTTCGCGCTTCTTTTAGAGCTTTTAATCTATTTTCTCTCCCCGGAATTTGCGTCCAGCCCTGATTTGAGAAAAGAGCATAGTCGAAGGTATTGTCTTGAAAATGAAGGTCGGTCGCGTCGTCTACTCGGTAATCAATTTTCAGATTTTTATTTTTGGCAATTTTCTGCGCGTTTTCAATCATGGCCGGGACAAGATCGATTCCGATTATTTTAAAACCCATTTTTGAAAGCGGAACTGTTGTTCGGCCGGTTCCGCAACCAATATCTAAAACGTTCGCTTCTTTTTTGGTGAAATATTTATTTACAAAATAATCTTCGGAAAGCCACAACCCTTCTTCCGCTTTTTTAATATATTGTAATTGAGCGTTTTCTCCAGAAAATTCGTCGATCACTAGTTTTTTTAAGTCAGTTTTCATAATTTATTTTTTCCGTATCCATTTGAACTTATTTTTGTATTTTCTTTTCAGTGATGGAGGCAGGTATTTGTAATATTTTCTTTGACTTTCAAGCGGTTGTTTTAAAAAGCATGTTGATAAAATACCTCTGCAATTTTGTGAACCACACTTGCATTTTGTCATCCAAAGTTCTTTGTCAATTTGATCCATTGCATTTACGCCATAATCATAAGTAAATTGTTCGCCTTTTTTAATGTCTCTTATGGCGTAAAATTTACTCCTTGCAATAGTTTCATGTTTGATAAAAACATTTGGATCACAAGAGTGGTTTATGTAAGCATAAGGATGAGTTCCTACAACATATTTTCCGCGTCCAGCATAATCAACACGAAACTCTTCTTCTTCAGAAAGTTTATTCTCCGACTTGATTCTTGGTAATTTGGATATATCAACACTAAAAATTAATTCACCCTTCTTGAAATTTTTATTGGCGAACAATCCTTTTCCGTGAATTTTAGACTTTTTTATTATATATGGTTTCACGTTGGTAGTTTAGAGAAAATAAAAATTGAATATAACGTTCGTGTATATCTGATGTTTGCCGAAGCGAAGCGGAGGCAAATATGCGCGAAACGCTTTGATTTCTTGATTTAGTTAAAGTGGAGCCAGATATACGCTGTTATCGGATATAACAAAAATTTATTTTTTATCTTTTAGATAGAGTCTTTAATAACCCATCTCTTAACTCGGTGTTAAATTCTTCCCTGGTAGGTTCATATTTATTAGGAGCAAAAGCCATTTCATCTCCGTCCTCGAAACATACAATTATATTGCCCTTTTTATCGCAAGATTTAACGATACCCATCTCTCCTTTTTTTTCTCCCTCAACAATTTTAATAATATCTCCTGGATGTGGGACTTCGGAACTACGTTCCAATCCGTCATGCTCAATATGTGGATTGCCGAATTTCCCTAATTCAACATTTGTCGCTTGTCTGAACTTTCTCATAAATTTAGCGTTAGTTAATTTAATAAATTTTTGTTATTTCCGAACAGGTTATTATACGAAGTGTTTCTTTATAATACAAGATTTTGTTGGAAAAACAAATATAACCTTAAAACAATTGTTCCGTCGCTGGCTTTTGTTCGTGAGTTTTTTGTCTTTCGTTAAGTATAAACGCAAAACCAAAATATGTTAAGCAGAGTAATCCAATAAATAAGTATCCTTGTTGGACGGAGTAGAGATCAATAATCCAGCCGAAAAATAAACCCGTTATCAAAAATACATTTTTTAAAAAAGCATTTGTCGAAGCAATCGTAGCTCTTCGATCTCCCGGTGTGTTGTGCTGAATTAATGAGTCTGACATGATTCCAATTAAATGAGCTAGAGGATCTAAAAGCATTAAAAAGGGAATAATAATTAAGGATTTGAAGGTGCCAGTTAAAAGAATAATTGCGGTTAAAACGAAAGAAAGAATATTAATGTTCCTTAATAAATTATTCTTGAATTTATATGTGAACATTCCAATAGCGCTTCCAACGATTGCTGAAATAGCGACCAGAATACCCAGGGTGGTGTTACTAAAACCAAACCAATTGTAGTAAACAGCCCAATATTCGTCGATAAGTCTATAAGACGAACCGATGATAATTGACCAAATAAAAATATTAAAGATTTTTGGATGTTTAACAGCGTAAATGAAAGATTCTTTAAAAAAAGAAAAAGGATTTTGATTCTCAATAGGAATAACTTGAGGAACCTTTGGTAAAAGTAGGCCAAAAACAAAGATTATAAAGCCGCAAATTATTGCCAAGATAATTACAAAGTTGTATGAAAATATATCGCTAAAAAATCCCCCTAAAAGCCAAGCCAGTGCTATGCCGGCCAATCTGATTGATTTAAAACGTCCATAAATTTTTTCATAATCATTCGTTTGTTTTTTTGTTGAAAGGTAATCGTAAATATAAGCCTGATCAGTACCGCTTAAAAAAGCATCGCCCAGGGCGTAAAATAAGGAAAAGCCGATTAAGTAACCAACAAAAGATGGAAATACAAGCCATGTCGAATAACACAGAAAGAAAAATAAGCCTGTTAAAACAAGCATATATTTTCTGTTCCACTTGTCAGCCAATATTCCAGACGGAATTTCCGCCAAAAGCTGTATTCCACCCCAGATGGAAATAATAATTGCTATTTGTGTTACCGAGAGGCCATTTTCTTTGAAAATAAGTTTATCTACCGCGAAGACAAGAAAAAAATCTGAAAAGAAAGCATATAAATAAAGAATTGTTTTAAATAATCTGTCGGTCATATTTAAAACAAAGGCGTGGTAGCCGGCGCTTTCTTCCCCAAATGTTCGTAAGCGCGCGGGGTGGCTAGGCGGCCGCGCGGCGTGCGTTGAAGAAAACCTAATTGAAGCAGGAACGGTTCGTAAACATCCTCAATCGTTTCCTCTTCTTCCTGCGTGGCCGCGGCCAAGGTGCCCAAACCAACCGGACCGCCGTTGAATTTTTCGATCAAGACGGTTAAAAGATGACGATCAACTTCGTCCAAGCCGTGGCAATCAATGCCCAGCATTTTAAGGGCGGCTTCGGCGGTTTCGCTCGTGAGCAGTCCGTTGTTTTTAACAAAAGCAAAGTCGCGCAAACGGCGCAAGAGGCGATTGGCAATGCGCGGGGTGCGGCGAGCGCGGGTGGCTAGAAGATCGATGGCTTCCGGGTGTGTTTCAACTTTAAGCAGGTTAGCGTTGCGTTCGAGAATTTTTTTAATTTCCGCGTCCTCGTAAAAATTCAAATGATAAGTCATGCCAAAACGATCGCGGAGCGGGGCGGAGAGTAATGACAAGCGCGTCGTGGCGCCGATAATCGTGAAGGGCTCGAGATTAAGGCGCAGAGTTCTGGCCGTCGGTCCCTTGCCAACCACCAAATCAAGGGCAAAGTCTTCCATAGCCGGGTAAAGAATTTCTTCAATGGTTTTATTTAGGCGATGGATTTCGTCAATAAAAAGAATATCGCCTTTTTGCAGATTGGAAAGAATGGCCGCCAAGTCGCCGACCCGTTCCAGAGCCGGGCCGCTGGTGATGCGAATTTGCGCCCCCATTTCTTTGGCAATGATGTGAGCCAAAGTCGTCTTTCCCAGTCCCGGATTACCGTAAAGGAGAACATGCTCGATTGGTTCGCTCCGCCCCTTGGCCGCTTCCAGCAAGATCTTTAAATTGTCTTTTAACGTTTCCTGGCCGACAAACTCGCCCAAAGTCTGCGGCCTAAGGCCAATTTCAAAAATTCGTTCCGGTTCGGAAGCCTCGCTTTCCGTGACCCGTTCCGTTTTTATCGTTTTCATTGCCTCCTCATCGCGTTCGATCATACGTCTACATTATGGCGGAAAAAGTGATAAAAATCAAAGCCCTTCACAACAAGGGTTTTTTTTGTTAATCTTTTGTTCGTGGGCGAGTGGCGGAGCTGGCATACGCGAAACACTTAAAATGTTTTGGCCGACAGGCCTCGTGGGTTCGAGTCCCACCTCGCCCACCATCCTTCCACCTTCGCTAAAGCTACGGCGGACAGGTCGCTCGAGGTGAGCTTCGGATGGTAAACCATTGTCAAAAAAAGAAAGCGATGATATATTTTTCATCGTTAAAAAAAATGCGGCAGTAGTTCAGTGGTAGAACGTCTCCTTGCCAAGGAGAAGGTCGCCGGTTCAATCCCGGTCTGCCGCTCCATCCCCCGTCGCTCAACTAGGGTTGAGCTATGGGGGATGTTTCGTTTTCCGGGATTGACCAATCCCGGCCTGCCCCGCGAAGCCCAGCGAAGTGGGGTCTGCCGCTCCATCCCCCGTCGCTCAACTAGGGTTGAGCTATGGGGATGTTTCGGATCAAGTTAAAATAAAACTCCCCGGAAAAATTCCGAGGAGTTTTGATTTTTAGGAAAAGCTATCAATATTTGACGCCTAAGTGTTGGCCAAACCGATTTTTTCGTCGACGCGCATCAAGTGGCCGCGAACAGCGGCAAATTCACAATCAACATAATTTTTTAGTCGAGCAAAAGAATCGTTGGTTTTAATAACTTCATCGTGGACATTGCCAATTCTTTTTTCCACCTTATCAAATCTTTTGTCCATGTCGTGAAATCGATCATTTACAATATCAAACTTAAAATCAACTTCATTAAAACTTTGTTGAGTTGATTGTGCTAAATCATCGATTAAAGAATTTGTTTCATCAAATCTTTTTTCCAAACCATTGATTTGTTTGGATAACCCGCCAATATTATCAGCCAATTTTTCTAATGTCATTTTTTTATTTTTCATAGCTTTCCCATTATAGCACAACTAGGCGGCCACCGGAGCGGCTTGTTTTTCGCCTTTTTTGGCATACCAGTAGCCGGATTTACTGCCGGTTTTGAATTGTTCTCTGGCCACCCGTTCGACGAATTGGCGCAGTTCGCTCATGTGAAAGTCGTCCAGGCCAAAGCGTTCGGCCATGCTGTTGCATTCGGAGGTTAAATTTTCAAACCAATTTTTTGTTTTTTCGGTTTCCATATTTTTTGTTTGTTACGAATTACGACAAATATTGGTTTTTGGGGTTTGGGGTTTTGGGTTTGGGGTTGGATTGTTATTATTTTTTTAAGAATAATGACCTCCTTCCCTAAACCCTAATCCCTAATCCCAACATTCGTGTATTCGGAAAGATTCGCCGTGCCCATCCGTAGCTCGCCACGAGCGAAGGTGGGTGATTCGTAACATAATTAATTATTAGTTTCGGCCGGTAAGATGTTGGTGCTTAAGCGGCCAATGGCTTGCCACCAGCCAAAATGATGTCCGTCCTGCCAGGCTTCGCGGAGTTTTTTGTAAACCACTTCGCCGAGCAGGGTGCAGACGGTTGGCTGAATGCCATAAGCGTAAGCCGCGCGCTCAAAGTCATCCTGCTCCCGCAAAAGAAAGTTTGCTGGTTTTTTCATACGATTTTGTTTTAAGACCGCGGCGTTTTTTAATGGCGTAAATTACCAGTCCGGTAATAACGGCCAAACCGATAATTATCGCTTTTTTTTGATCGGTTTTAGCCGCGACTTGCTTACCAGTCGGTTCGGTCGAGACGACCGGCGCCGCGGTTTCCTCTTTTGTTTCGACAGTCAAATCATCGGACGAACGCGGCAGAAGAAAATATTTTTCTTCCGATTGTCCGACAATTCCTTTAATCGTTACATTGCCGCCCGGTTCGAGTTTAGACAAATCGATTCCCGTGTTTTCTTTGATTCGAACCTCGGATAATCCGCCGGCGGTTTCAATGGTAAATTGGCCGCTTGATTTTTCCGTTACCAGGCCGGCCAACCTTACAAGTTGCCCGGCCTCCGCCTTACTAATAGTTTCGGTATCAGCGACATCTAACGTAACCTCACTTTCAATGACGGTGATTTCGTCATCTTGACCGATTTTTATTCTCGGTTCGCCGCGGTTGGAGCTGGTAGTGCCGCTTATTTCTACCGCGTCGCCGATCATGAGTTCGGGAAAAATTCCATCGGATTTATAGATTTGAATTCCCGCCACATTATCGGTTAGGTAGAAAATTTGTCGGCCGAAGATATTGGGCGCGACCGAGACGATTCCCGTCACCGTAGCCTGACTGTCTTTGGCCAAGGTTCGGGCTTCGGCGATAGTTACGCTGACAATAGGTTCTGGCGCATCAGTTCCTTCGACAGCGAGGTCGGCATCAGCCGGTCGAACCAATCCGCTATCTTCTGACTCGACAGTTGTCGGAAAGCTGTTCGGTTCATCTCGCGTAATGATTGAAGTCCAACTCCAAAGTTCGTTGTCTCGCGCGTAGGTGAAATTTTTTGGCGCGTTTTCATATTGGGTTTGGTCGAGCAATGTCCCGCCAGCCGAATAGAGCTCGACGGTTTCACTGCCCGAATTGTTAAGAGCAAATTTATATTCGGTGCGGCTGATGGCTAAGAATTTTCCGGCCGGGAGTTCGCGGTGATCAGGGAATGACCAATTATTTTCAGTCGCATCTTGTAGAGTCAAACCGAACAAATCAATCGTCTCCGAGCCGAAGTTTTGGAGCTCAATGAATTCGTCCGTTGTGTCGGCTCCGCCGGTGTTTGGATAGAGTTCGGATAAACGAAGAGTTGGCGGGGTTGTTTCAACCACAACTGTTTTTGTCGAAGCTGTTTCGTCTTCTGTTGCCGCAACTGTTTTTTTGTCGTCGCTCGCTTTACTAGAAGTTTTACAGACCTCGGTTTTTGTAACAGTGATCGTGGTGGTGATAATGTTCATTTTTCCTTTGGTCGGGGTTTCGGTTACAACAAAGTTTCCTTCCGCGCCTCGAGCGACTGAATAAGGATCAGCCGCGGCTGGAATCGAATTTGAGCCATACACAA
>Ga0265296_1004261_pt1 | contig 12526 bp, 20 predicted proteins | sample MunlanPumphouse1_FD_189073 | JGI IMG/M metagenome (GOLD analysis project Ga0265296, IMG submission 189073) | Groundwater microbial communities from a municipal landfill in Southern Ontario, Canada - Pumphouse #1 | ecosystem: Environmental > Aquatic > Deep subsurface > Groundwater | place... | reverse complement strand
GCCTGCAAGGTGTAAAGATTAATGATAAACATATTGAAGTAATTGTAAGACAGATGTTGCAGAAACTGCGTATCGTTGATCCAGGCGATTCTAAATTTCTTGAGGACGATACTGTTGACCGATATGCTTTCTATGAAGAAAATCTAAGATTGGCAAATTCAATTGCTGTTGATGCAAAAGGTGATTCCAAGTTAAAAGACGGACAGGTGGTTTTAAAAACGAAATTACGGGAACTAAATGCCGATCTTAAAAGAAAAGCAAAAAACGAAGTAGTAGCGCGCGAAACTAAACCGGCAACTTTTGAACATGTTTTGCTTGGAATAACTCAAGCAGCTTTATCAACCGAAAGCTTTATCTCGGCGGCATCATTTCAGGAAACTACAAAAGTATTAACAAATGCAGCAATAGCAGCGAAAAACGATACATTACGCGGGCTTAAAGAAAATGTCGTTATGGGGCAGTTAATTCCGGCTGGAACCGGTCTAAGAAAGTATCGAAACATTATTTTGAAGTCAAAAGAACCGGAAGTAACTGAATCCGCGACTATTTCTCAAGAAGCTTAAAATAAAAAGCAAAAATGATGCTGGTTTTCTTGACAAAAAATAATATTAATCATATATTGTAAGGCTAATTTTTTTATTTAAAGAATTTTTGGAGAGTTTTTAGTGCCAACAATAAACCAACTCGTGCGAAAAGGTCGCAAGGTTATTCAATCGAAAAGTAAAGCACCCGCGCTTGACGGATGCCCGCAAAAGCGTGGAGTTTGTACAAGAGTCTATACTACTACACCAAAAAAACCAAACTCTGCATTAAGAAAAGTTGCAAGAGTTCGCTTGACAAATAATATGGAAGTTACTGCATATATTCCGGGTGAAGGTCACAACCTTCAAGAGCACTCAATCGTTTTAATACGCGGTGGAAGAATTAAAGACCTTCCCGGTGTTCGTTACCATATTATTCGCGGAACACTTGATACAAGCGGTGTTGAAGATAGAAAACAAAGTAGATCCAAATACGGTGCTAAAAAACCAAAATCAAAATAAGAAGTTATGAGAAAGAAAAGAGCTGAAAAGCGTTATATTAAACCCGATCCCAAATACAATGATATGGTTGTTGCAAAATTTGTTAACGCCATTATGTATGAAGGTAAGAAATCAGTTGCAAGAGATATAGTTTATTCTGCGTTTGATATTCTTGAAGAAAAAACAAAAAAACCGGGAGTCGAAGTTTTCAAAAAAGCGATGAGTAACGTTCAACCTTTAATTGAAGTTCGCAGCAGAAGAGTTGGCGGCGCTACTTATCAAGTTCCGATGGAAGTTCGTCCTGAAAGACGCATTGCTTTAGCGATGAGATGGATTAAAACGTACGCCCGTAAAAGAAGTGAAAAATCAATGTCCGTTAAATTAGCTAACGAACTGTTATCCGCTTCCAACAACGAAGGTTCGTCTGTAAAGAAAAAAGAAGAAACACATAAAATGGCTGAAGCAAATAAAGCTTTTGCTCATTTTAAATGGTAATGAATAGTTAAGAAAGAAAAATGGCACAAGTTTACCCTATAGAAAAGGTTCGTAATATCGGCATTATGGCTCATATAGACGCCGGGAAAACAACTACGACCGAAAGAATTTTATATTATACCGGCAAGCTGCATAGACTTGGCGAAGTGCATGACGGCGCCGCTACGATGGATTGGATGGAACAAGAAAAAGAACGCGGTATCACTATTACAAGCGCCGCTACAACCTGTTATTGGGATGATCATCAAATAAATATTATTGATACTCCCGGGCACGTTGATTTTACTGCAGAAGTTGAAAGATCACTTAGAGTTTTAGATGGCGCTATCGCATTGTTCTGTGCGGTTGGCGGAGTTGAACCACAGTCTGAAACAGTGTGGAGACAGGCCGATAAGTACCAGGTCCCGAGAATAGCTTTTATTAACAAAATGGATCGCGTTGGAGCTGATTTTTATAATGCGCTTCAAATGATTCGTGAAAGACTGGGAGCTAACGCTATCCCGGTAACTTTGCCCATTGGTGAAGGTGATATGTTCTCCGGAATTATTGACTTGATTAAGCTTAAGTGTATAATGTACCGTGAAGAAACGCTTGGCAGTACTTTTGATGAAATTGAGATTCCTCAAGGGTTAAGAAAACTTGCGGACAAATATCGCACCGAGATGTTAGAAGCTGTGTCTGATGTTGATGATACATTATTAGAAAAATATCTTGGAGGCAAAGAAATTTCCGAACAGGAAATTATTAAAGTTTTAAGAACTGCAACCATTGAAGCAAAAATAATTCCGGTACTTTGTGGATCTTCATTTAAAAATAAAGGCGTTCAACGTCTTTTGGATGCAGTTGTTGAGTTCCTTCCTGCGCCTTCTGATTCACTTGATGTTGTTGCGCACCATGTAGGAAGCAATGATATAGTAAAAAGAAAAATTAGTGAAAATGAAAAATTTACTGCTTTAGCTTTTAAAATGATGAACGATTCTTTCGTTGGGAAGTTGACATTTTTTAGAGTTTATTCAGGTAAGCTTGAAGCAGGTTCTTACGTTTATAATTCTGTTAGTCAGAAAAAAGAAAGAATTAGCCGGTTGTTGCAGATGCACGCTAACCATCGTGAAGAAATTGATAGTGTTCGCGCCGGTGATATTGCCGCTGCAATCGGTCTAAAATATACAAGAACCGGTGATACTTTATGCGGTGAAGCCGATCCCGTGGTGATGGAAAAAATTATTTTCCCGGAACCTGTCATTCAAATTGCAATTGAACCTAAAACAAAAGCTGATCAAGATAAGCTCTCTGAAGCGTTAGCAAAACTTTCAGAAGAAGACCCGACTTTTAAAGTTAAGGTGGATGACGAAACCAGCCAAACGCTTATCAGCGGAATGGGCGAACTTCATCTTGAAATACTTGTTGATAGAATGCGGCGTGAATTTAAAGTTGAAGCCAATGTAGGAAAGCCGCAAGTGGCTTACCGTGAGACAATAACCAATACCGTTAACGCCGAAGGTAAATTTATTAAACAATCCGGCGGACGTGGAAAATTTGGTCATGTTTGGTTGGAGCTTAGTCCAAACGAAGTTGGCAAAGGATACGAATTTATTAATGGGATTGTCGGCGGCGTAGTTCCGAAAGAATATATCACGCCGGTTTCGGTAGGCATCCAGGAAGCAATGAAAAATGGAGTTGTAGCCGGTTTCCCGATGGTAGATATTAAAGTGAAATTATATGATGGTTCATATCATGATGTAGATTCCGATGAAATATCTTTTAAGGTTGCAGGTTCAATGGGTTTCAAAGCCGGCGCAAGAAAAGCTAACCCGATTCTTTTAGAACCTATAATGGCAGTTGAAGTCGTTTCACCGGAAGATTATCTCGGAGATGTAATGGGTGATTTGAATTCACGAAGAGGAAGAATTGAAGGCTTTGCCGCCAGAAAAGATGCTCAAGTAATTAAAGCTCAAGTCCCTCTTGCTGAAATGTTTGGCTATTCTACTATTTTGCGTTCCATGACGCAGGGAAGAGCTATTTATTCAATGCAGTTTTCACATTATGCAGAAGTTCCAAAATCAGTTGCAGAAGAAATTGCTGAAAAATCAACCGGAAAAAGTCATTAAAAACAAGTTATATTTTAGAAATCAATGAAAGTAAGTAAAAAAGGAGAATTAAATGGCCAAAGAAAAGTTTGACAGAAGTAAACCGCACGTAAACGTCGGAACAATCGGTCACGTAGATCATGGTAAAACAACCTTAACCGCAGCAATCACGATGGCTCTCGCAAGAAAAGGTCTTTCTCAAGTGAGAACATTCGATTCTATTGATAATGCTCCTGAAGAAAGAGAACGCGGTATTACCATCGCTACAGCACACGTAGAATATTCTACTGCAAAAAGACATTATGCACATGTTGACTGTCCCGGTCACGCAGATTATGTAAAAAACATGATCACCGGAGCGGCTCAAATGGACGGCGCTATTCTTGTTGTGGCTGCAACGGATGGTCCAATGCCGCAAACAAGAGAACACATTCTTTTAGCCCGCCAAGTAGGCGTACCTAAAATTGTTGTCTTTATGAATAAAGTTGATATGGTAGATGATCCTGAATTGATTGAATTAGTTGAAGAAGAAATCAGAGATTTATTAAAGAAATATGAATTCCCGGGAGATGAAATTCCTATTATTAAAGGTTCTGCCTTACATGCTTTGGAAGCCGGTGCAAATGGCGCTGAGACAACAGATGAACGTTATAACTGCATTTGGGAATTAATGGATGCCGTTGATAACTATATCCCGGTTCCTGAAAGAAGCGTTGATAAACCTTTCTTAATGCCCGTTGAAGATGTCTTCTCAATTACGGGACGCGGAACTGTAGCAACCGGAAGAGTAGAAAGAGGTCAAGTAAAAATTCAGGAAGAAGTTGAACTTATCGGTTTAGGCTTACACAAAAAAACCGTAGTAACCGGGATCGAAATGTTCAGAAAAGAATTAGATGTGGCAATGGCTGGAGATAATGCCGGTATTCTTTTACGCGGTATTGATAAAAATGAAATTGAAAGAGGAATGGTTGTTGCTAAAACCGGTTCGATTACTCCTCACAAAAAATTTGAAGGTAAAGTTTACATCCTTTCAAAAGATGAAGGCGGACGCCATACTCCATTTTTCAATGGATATCGCCCCCAGTTTTATTTCAGAACAACGGATGTTACCGGTGTAGCTACGTTACCTGAAGGCGTTGAAATGGTTATGCCCGGTGATAATGTTCAGTTATCAATTGAATTAATTACCACCATTGCTATGGAAGAAGGATTGCGCTTTGCTATCCGTGAAGGCGGACGTACCGTTGGCGCCGGCGTGGTTGGTAAAATTATAGAATAAAAAAAGCCCCCCAAACCCCCCGAAGGGGGGTTTCAAAATTCCCTTCCCTTTGGGAAGGGTTAGGGATGGGCTTGTTATATAAATTATAAATTACGGAGATATATAAGTGTCTGGTCAAAAGATTCGTATAAAACTAAAATCATATGATCATATTTTGATTGATAAATCAACTGAAAAAATCATCAAAACGGTGAGAAGTACCGGTGCGGTCGTTTCTGGTCCAATTCCACTGCCGACTAAGCGTACGCTTTATACAGTTTTACGGTCTCCTCATGTTGATAAAAAATCTCGTGAACAATTTGAAATCAGAGCGCATAAAAGAATTATTGATATTCATAATTCTAATTCCAAAACAATCGATTCTTTGAGCAAGTTGGATATTCCGGCTGGAGTTGATATCGAGATAAAGTTATAATGAAAGTGGAGTTACCATGTCCGGGTTGTTAGGTAAAAAATTAGGAATGACAAATATTTTTAATGATGAAGGCGTACGATTAGTTGCAACAGCTATTCTTGTAGGTCCTTGTAAAGTTGTAGCTGTCCGAACGATAGAAAAAAATGGCTATTCTGCTTTACAATTAGGGTTCCAGGAAAAAAAGGAAAAAGCTTTTTCAAAACCTGAAATTGGACAATTTAAGAAAAATAACCTTCCTTGTTTTGCTTTTCTTCGTGAGTTCTCTTTTCCTTCTCCTGAATCATTTAAAGTGGGTGACGATTTAACCGCATCACTTTTTACTGAAGGAGAATCTATTAAAGTACGAGGAATAAGCAAAGGCAAAGGGTTCCAGGGCGTAATGAAAAGACACGGCTTTAGAGGCGTTGGCGGAACGACCCACGGTCAAAGCGATAGACTTAGAGCGCCCGGTTCTATCGGTTCTTCATCTTATCCTTCAAGAGTTTTTAAGGGAATGAAAATGGCTGGAAGAATGGGTAATGACTCTATAACCGTTGCTAATTTGAAAGTCATTAAAGTTAATGCCGAACAAAACGTAATTTTTGTTAAAGGCTGTATTCCCGGATCAATTAACTCAATAGTTGAATTGTATAAAAAGTAGTTTGGTAAAAAAATGTTAATAGATGTTTATAAAATTGATGGTACTTTATCCGGCGAGAAAGTTGAACTGACCGACGACGTCTTCGGGATTGAACCGAATGACCATGTTATTTATTTATCGGTTAAAGCATATCTCGCAAACCAAAGACAGGGAACACATAAAACCAAAGAACGCGCTGAAGTTAGCGGCGGCGGCAAGAAACCCTGGAAGCAAAAAGGCAGAGGCGGCGCCCGTGCCGGTACATCACGTTCACCTTTATGGGTTGGCGGCGGCACTATCTTTGGTCCTCGTCCGAGAGATTACAGACAAGATTTGCCTAAGAAAGTTAAAGCTCTTGCAAGAAGATCGGCTTTAAGTTATAAAGTTAAAGATGAGCAGTTGCTTGTTGTTGATGATTTCAATTTTGAAAATCCCAAAACACAAAGTTTTCTTTCAATTATGAAAGCATTAAAAATCGACGGAAAAAAGACTTTACTTTTAACGAATGGCAAACAAGAAAATGTTTGGAAGTCCGGGAGAAATATTAATAAAGTAAATATTCTTGAAGTGCAAAAAGCTTCGCCATATCAGATCCTGAATAATCAAGTTCTTTTAGTACAAAAAAGCGCTGTTGCAGTTTTGAATAACAATCAAGCGGCGCCGAAAGAGGCGGTAAGCTGATGCAAGATATTTTAATTAAACCACTCTTTACGGAAAAAGTTACTAAGAGCAATACCGACCAGAACAAATATAGTTTTATCGTTTCGGTTAAAGCAAACAAAATTGAAATTTCAAGAGCGGTCGCAAAGAAATTCAATGTTACGGTAACCTCTGTTAATACGGTTTTGAACAAAGGTAAAGTTAAAACGCAGCTTTCAAAAGGCGGCAGGTTCACCGGGAATACAGCAAAATACAAAAAGGCGTTTGTCTCTTTGAAGTCCGGCGATAAAATAGATTTATTTGAGCAAGTATAAGAAAAGTGAATTTGGAGCTACGATAAATGGCAATTAGAAAAATGAAACCCGTTACCCCGGGAACAAGGTTTATGTCAATTTCATCTTTTGATGAAGTTACAAAATCAACACCGGAAAAATCTTTAACGGTTTCTTTAAAGAAGTCCGGCGGTAGAAATAATCACGGACGCATCACCTCCCGTCATATTGGCGGCGGTCATAAAAGAAGATACCGCATTATTGATTTTAAGAGAGATAAATTTGGAATTCCTGCAAAAGTTTTTTCAATTGAATATGATCCAAACAGAACTGCAAGAATCGCTCTTCTTCATTATGTCGATGGTGAAAAAAGATATATCATTGCTCCGGATGGTTTAAAAGTTGGCGAAACCATTCAATCCGGTTCCGGCTCAGAAATTAAAGCTGGTAACGCGCTTCCTTTAAAAGAATTACCTCTTGGAAGTTTTTTACATAATGTTGAAATGAAACCCGGTAAAGGCGGTCAACTCGGCAGAAGCGCAGGCGCATCAATTCAATTGATGGCTAAAGAAGGTGAATACGCACAGTTAAAATTAACTTCCGGTGAAATTAGATTAGTCAGATTAGAATGTTATGCTACTTATGGTTCTGTTGGTAATGCCGAACAAGCAAACCTTAGCTTAGGCAAAGCCGGTAGAAGCAGATGGCTCGGAATCCGCTCTCATGTGCGCGGCGTTGCAATGAACCCTGTTGACCATCCGATGGGCGGCGGCGAAGGAAAAACTTCAGGCGGCGGGCATCCGGTTTCTCCCTGGGGACAAAATGCCAAAGGTTTGAAGACAAGAAAACATAAAAAAGTATCTAATAAACTTATTATCAAAAGACGAAAGTAAGTAGAGAGTTAATATGCCTCGTTCAGTTAAAAAAGGACCATTTATTGATCTTAAATTATTGAAAAAAGTTCAAACGCTTAACCAGACAAGTCAAAAAAAGATTATTAAAACTTGGTCGCGCGCTTCAACTATTTCTCCTGAATTTGTCGGACACACTATTGCAGTACACAACGGAAATAAAATGATACCTGTTTACATCACAGAAAATATGGTTGGACACAAACTCGGCGAATTTTCTCCGACACGAATTTTTAGAGGTCATCCTGGAACAAAAGCTGAAAAGGCATCAAAAGCTAAATAGAACGGAATAAAAGTTTATGGAAGCAAAAGCTATTACAAGATATATCGGTTCATCTCCCCGTAAAATGAGATTGGTTATTGATCTAATTAGGGGAATTTCAGTTGATAAAGCCATTGAAATACTTCATTTTCAACCTAAACATGCATCCAAAGATGCGGAAAAAACTTTACGCTCTGCAGTCGCTAATCTTATTAATAAAGAAGACGGCGTTAAAGTTGAACCCAACGAACTGTTTGTTAAAGCAGCTTTCGTTGACCAAGGACCAACTGCAAAACGAATTTCGCCGGCTCCTATGGGTCGTGCATTCAGAATTAGAAAACGCTCTTGCCACGTTACCATTGTGGTAGCAACAAAATAAATTAGGAGATTCCTTTTTGGGACAGAAAACAAATCCGATCGGTTTCAGAGTTGGTATCATCAGAGGATGGGACTCAAATTGGTATGAAAATCATAGCTATGCTGCGAAGTTAAAAGAGGATGATCAGCTTCGTTCTTATGTACGAAACAGATTAAAAAAGGCTGGTATTTCGAAAATCATTATTGATAGAACGACAAAAAATATCATTCTAACTATTCATACTTCAAGACCCGGCGTTGTTATCGGAAAGAGCGGAAAAGAGATCACTCAACTTGAACAAGAATTAAGACAATTAACTGGAAAAGAAGTAAAGATTCAAATATCTGAAATTAAAAGACCTGAATTAGACGCTTATTTAGTAGCAGAAAACATCGCCAATCAGCTCGTTGGAAGAATTTCATTTAGACGAGCGATGAAACAAGCTATTAATGCTACCATGAGAATGGGCGCTGAAGGAATAAAAATTATGTGCGCCGGAAGATTAGGCGGCGCTGAAATGGCAAGAACCGAACAATATAAAGAAGGAAGAGTTCCTCTTCATACTATACGCGCCGATATTGATTATGCTAACGGCAGAGCGGAAACGGTTTACGGTTCGATCGGTATAAAAGTTTGGATCTGCCGCGGTGAAATTTTAGGTAAACGAGCTTCAGAATAATTTATTATTGACTATTTATTATTTAATAATAAATAATAAATAAACATGTAGGAGTTTTTTTAATATGTTAATGCCCAAAAGAGTTAAGTTTAGAAAATCGCAGCGCGGAAGAATGGCTGGAAAAGCCAAACGCGGCAGCACGATTGCATTTGGAGATTTCGGTTTAAAAGCTCTTGAACCTGAATGGATTACCAGCAGACAAATTGAAGCTTGTCGTGTGGCTTTATCAAGAAAAATGAAACGTGACGGAAAAGTTTGGATCAGAATTTTCCCGGATAAACCGGTTTCAAAAAAACCTCTTGAAACAAGAATGGGTAAAGGCAAAGGCGGTCCTGAGTTTTGGGTTGCCGTAGTAAAGCCCGGAAGAATTATGTTTGAAGTTTCAGGCGTAACAAAAGAAGTGGCTCACGAAGCATTAAGAGTTTGCTCACATAAGCTTCCTATTAAAACAAAAATTATTGCACGACCGGATTACGAATAAAAATTGGTAAATGAATATGAAACTTTCTGAAATAAAAGAAATGTCTTCCGAAGAAATCGGGAAGCAAGTTGTTGGAGAAGAAAACAATTTAGTTGATTTGCGCTTTTCTCATGAATTAAAACAATTAACGAATACCGCAAAACTTCGTTCAACAAAAAAAGATATTGCCAGGATGAAAACTATCTTGAAAGAAAGAGAACTTTTAAATTGATTATTTACTATTTATTATTGATTATTGAATAATAAATGAGTCTGGTCTAAAAAGCCCAAAATTTAATTTTTTGGCTTTGATTTTGAGATGAATTCAAAACATTTTCTTGTCAAAAACATCTTTTTAGAGTGGACTCATAAATAGTAAATAGTAAATAATAAATAATAAATCACAAGGAGTTGATGCTTGATTATGGAAAAAAGATCCTTACGTAAAACCAGAGTAGGTAAAGTTGTTAGCAACAAAATGGAAAAATCCATTACTGTTGCCATCGAAAGAAAAGTTCCACATCCGGTGTACAAAAAATATTTTAAGAAAACCACAAAGTTGATGGCTCACGACGAAAAGAACGAATGCGATATCGGCGACGTTGTAAAAATTATGGAAACCCGACCGCTTAGCAAAATTAAACGATGGCGCTTAGTTGAAGTCGTTGAAAAAGCTAAGTAGTTAAAGCAAGGAGTTTGTGAAATGATTCAGGAAGAAACCAATTTAGTAGTTGCGGATAACTCCGGCGCTAAAAAAGTTCGCTGTATAAGAGTGCTTGGCGGTAGTGGCAGACAATATGCAAGTTTAGGCGATTTAATTGTGGTTGCAGTTAAATCTGCTATCCCGAATGGTCAAGTTAAAAAAGGTGAAGTTTCTCGAGCTGTTATCGTAAGAACAAATAAAGAAGTAAGAAGAAAAGACGGTTCTTATATACGGTTTGACGAAAATGCTGTCGTTCTCTTAAATGCGCAAAATGAACCAAAAGGAACCCGTATTTTTGGTCCGGTTGCAAGAGAACTTAGAGAGAAACAGTTTATGAAAATAGTTTCATTAGCCCCGGAAGTTTTATAATAGGTTAACCATGCGAATTAAAAAAAATGATAATATAATCGTGATTGCCGGAAACGATAAAAATAAAACCGGAAAAGTTTTAAAAGTGTACCCAAAGGTAAATCGTGTGATTGTTGAAGGAATTAATATCCATAAACGTCATACCAAACCTTCGCAAAAAAACCAACAGGGCGGCATTGTTGAACAAGAAGCGCCGATACATGTATCCAACGTAATGATTGTTGATCCCAAAACAAGCCAGCCTACTCGTATTGGTTCTAAAATAATTATTGATGATAAAACAGGTAAAAAGAAAATTGCACGCATAAGCAGAGCTTCCGGCGAGATGTTATAAGTTCTCATCATTTTCTAAAGGTTTGAAGAAATAATGGCAGAAAAAAAAGTAAAACAAGTTACTACCGAAAAAAAAGGTAAACAGCAGAAAGAAGCTCCCAAAGAGCCGGCAGCGGTTGCTAAGGAGGTTAGAGTACCGAATAGAATTTTAGGTATTTATCGAAAGCAAATCGTTCAAGATTTAATGAAGAAATTAAATTATACAAGCATGATGCAAGTTCCTAAGCTATCAAAAGTTGTTGTTAATATGGGCGTTGGCGCCGCAGCAACGGATGCAAAAGTTATGGAAGAGGCTATTCGCGATCTTGAAACAATTACCGGACAAAAAGCGAGCGTACGAAAAGCGAAAAAAGATATTTCAAACTTTAAACTTCGCAAGGGTGTGAATATTGGCGTTATGGTTACTTTACGGAAAGAAAGAATGTATGAATTTCTCGATCGTTTTATTAATGTAGCTTTACCGCGCGTAAGAGACTTTAAAGGACTTTCGGATAAATCTTTTGACGGTAGAGGTAACTATTCAATCGGTGTAAAAGAACAGGTTATTTTCCCTGAAATTAATGCCGATAAAGTGCTTAAAGTTTTGGGAATGGATATTACTTTTGTAACTACGGCAAATACGGACGCTGAAGCTTTTGAACTTTTACAAGCTTTCGGTTTCCCTTTCAGAAAAAAAGAAATTAAATAAGGCTAAAGGATTTTTCATGGCAAGAAAGTGTTTGATTGCAAGAGAAGAAAAAAGAAGAGTTTTGGTTGAGAAATATCAAAAAATTCGTAAGGACCTTAAGAAAAAAGGTGATTGGGATGCGCTTCAATTGCTTCCAAGAAACTCTTCAAAAGTTCGGCTGCACAATAGATGTATGGTAACAGGAAGATCCAGAGGATATCACAGAAAATTCGGAATCTCACGTTTGGTTTTGCGCGAGAAAGCTTTGCGCGGTGAAATTCCCGGATTAAGAAAGGCAAGCTGGTAAGGAGATTTTATGGCAGTAACAGATCCAATTGCAGATTTATTAACACGAATCAGAAATGCAGTTAAAGCGCAAAAAAGAAGAGTTGATATTCCTTTTTCTAATCCTAAAAAGAATATTGTTGAAATCTTAAAAACACAAAATTTTATCGTCGATTATCAAATTATTGAAGACGATAAACAAAATATGCTTAGAGTATTTCTCCGCTATACAAACGGAATTTCGGCGCTTAGCGGATTACAAAGAATTAGTAAACCCGGGTTGAGAATTTATTCACATAAAGAAAATCTTCCCAGGGTATTAAACGGATACGGAATTTCAATTATCTCCACTTCAAAAGGTTTGCTTACCGATAAACAAGCAAAACGTGAAGCAGTCGGCGGAGAAGTTATTTGTAAAATTTGGTAATTTTTAACGGAGTTTTGTAGTGTCACGAATTGGAAAAAAACCGGTAGTTATACCGTCAAATATAACCGTAAAATTAGACGGTCATGCTCTTTCGGTTAAAGGTCCGAAAGGGGAATTAAACGATACTTTTCATCCTAATATTTCTCTCGAAATTAAAGACAATGAAATAATCGCAACCCGTTCAAACGATTTAAAAGAAAATCGTGCATTACATGGATTAATC
>Ga0265296_1004260_pt1 | contig 12526 bp, 4 predicted proteins | sample MunlanPumphouse1_FD_189073 | JGI IMG/M metagenome (GOLD analysis project Ga0265296, IMG submission 189073) | Groundwater microbial communities from a municipal landfill in Southern Ontario, Canada - Pumphouse #1 | ecosystem: Environmental > Aquatic > Deep subsurface > Groundwater | place: Canada... | reverse complement strand
GTATTACTGGGATAACCGGAATAACTGGAGAAACCGGACTTAAAGGCATCACCGGCATTACGGGTATTACCGGCCACACTGGCCAGACCGGCATCACCGGGATAACGGGTATAACCGGGGCCACCGGACCCACGGGTATTCAAGGAATAACCGGTATTACAGGAATAACCGGGATAACTGGTCAGACAGGACAGACTGGGATAACCGGCATCACCGGGGAAACTGGACTTAAAGGTATTACCGGTATTACGGGAATCACTGGGGTTACAGGAGCAACTGGGCCAACAGGTCTGGGAATTACGGGTATAACCGGCATCACCGGAATAACAGGTATAACAGGTCATACTGGTCAAACTGGGATTACCGGGATAACAGGCATAACCGGGATCACGGGGGCCACTGGACCCACGGGTATACAAGGAATAACCGGAATTACGGGCATTACTGGTCATACCGGTCAAACCGGGATCACCGGCATCACTGGAATCACTGGGGTTACAGGAGCAACTGGACCAACAGGTCTGGGAATTACGGGAATCACGGGCATAACCGGGATCACTGGTCATACAGGCCAAACCGGGATTACGGGTATAACTGGCATTACTGGACTAACTGGGCTTAAAGGCATTACGGGCATCACGGGCATTACCGGAATCACGGGAGCGACTGGCCCCACGGGTATACAAGGAATTACTGGTATAACCGGGGTCACCGGCATCACTGGGATTACGGGTGTTACCGGAGCAACCGGGCCAACGGGTCTGGGAATTACCGGCATAACGGGTATAACGGGAATCACAGGTATCACCGGGGCTACCGGACCCACGGGTATACAAGGAATAACCGGAATCACGGGTATAACGGGTATTACCGGTATAACTGGAGTCACGGGCGCCACTGGACCTACTGGTGCTGGAGTTACTGGAGTAACAGGAATAACCGGGATTACAGGCATCACGGGCATTACCGGCGCCACTGGACCAACCGGGCCAGCGGGCGGCGGTGGCACTCAAGGAATAACCGGGATAACAGGGATAACGGGTCATACTGGTCAAACCGGCATTACGGGAATAACCGGGATTACGGGTCAAACCGGCATTACGGGAATAACCGGAATAACTGGTATAACAGGCGCCACAGGGCCAACGGGTCTGGGAATTACGGGAATAACGGGCATAACAGGAATAACCGGTGCTACCGGGCCAGCAGGTGGCGGTGGCACTCAAGGAATAACCGGGATAACTGGGATTACCGGCCATACGGGACAGACTGGCATTACAGGAATCACAGGCATCACTGGTCTAACGGGACTAAAAGGTATTACCGGAATAACGGGTATCACCGGAATCACGGGCGCCACAGGACCAACCGGAGTACAAGGTATAACCGGCATCACTGGCATAACCGGCATTACCGGCGCCACCGGCCCCGCTTCCCTACAAGCTGCTTATGACGGTAGTACAACCGGCGCTAAAACCATCGAAGAGATTGGGAACACTAATGGAATTCTAATTCAAGAAAGTGGTGCTGGTGGTCAAGATTTGCTTTCTTTAAAAGGAAATACTACCTGGGCCGGCAATTATTTAAGTGTCCTCTCCTCGACTACCTCCGCGGTGATGATGTCCATTACTAATAACGGCGATATTGATATGAATACCAAGATAATTAAAAATATCGGTAACGCGGCCACCGATTTTGACAACACCGGCGGCTTAACTTTGGCCGGGAATTTACAGCTTAATAATAATCAAATCCTCAATTCTGCTCAAGCCGCGGCGATAATTCTAAATCAATCATCACCACTTTACGGATTTGTAGCCACCAACACCTTGACCGCGGGTAACTGGATGGTGCAAAACAGCACCACCAATTATGCCGCTTTAATTGTTAATCAAGATATGGCAAATGATATTTTTACCGCCTCTTCCTCCGGCGCCACCAAATTTGTAATTACAAATGCCGGCAACGTCGGCATCGGAACGACGGCACCGGCAGGAAAACTACACATAGATGGTGGAGCAGTAATTATTGATAAGGACTATGGAATAAGAGGAGACGGATACAACGCAGGAGCTCGCAACTACATCTGGGCTTTATCAAATACCTATCCCGACAGAGGAATTAGTTATTATGAAGGAACTCCTGACTACATCTCAATTCACCCTGGGAGCACAACTTCCGTGCTGGCAGTTACAGATACGGGCAAAGTCGGCATCGGGACGACGGATCCGCAAGCCCAATTGGATATTGCCAACGCGGTTTCGCAAATTACCAATAACGGCGGTGATATTACCATCGACCCCAACTCAAAAATCGTCAACCTTAACTCAAGCAGTTTAAGCAATGTCCTTAACGCTACTTTGAGCGGTGTCCTTAAAATTCATGATTATGGCACCGCGGCGCCTACCCAACCGACCCAATTCAATACTGTGGGGCAAATAGGCATCAGCTATGTCTCCACCACCGCGAGAATTTACTTTATGACCAACAGCGGTACCCCGACCAGATACTATATTAATGCTACCGGTGCAGGTGACTATTCCGAATACTTTGAAAATGAAGAACCTAAAGCAGTTATTGCTGAGCTGGTTTCTTTAAATCCCCAAACAGGCAAAGTCAGAAAAACTCAAATTGAAAACGACCCGCAATTAGTGGGGATTGTCTCCGGCGACGGCACGAAAAATAATGACCCCACCGGTGAACGCGGCAATGACCCAAGTTATACTAATGTTAGTCTTTTAGGTCAATTAAAACTAAAAGTTTCTACCATTAACGGGACAATCAAATCCGGCGACCGGCTCACTTCTTCTTCTGTTCCCGGCATCGCGATGAAAGCCACCAGCGCCGGCATTGCCGTTGCCCAAGCTTTAGAAGACTATGATGGTTTTGGTACCGGCACCATTACGGTTTATGTCCACCCCACCTGGTACGATCCTAATACCTATTTTACCGCTGACGGTTCCATAGAAATTAATAATCCGGAAGGAACCTATGACGGATTATTGGCGAAAAATAATGTCAATGAAGCCGCCGAAACCTTACGAAATCTCGGTTATTCTCTTAAGGATACTGAAGGTAATCCCCTCACCCAAATCGCCAGTTTTAGCCAAACAACAACCGCCAAATTAAAGGCCGGTCTGGCGGAAACGACTAACCTTATCGCCGAAAACTTAGTGGCTACCCAAGGTTATTTTAGCAATCTAAGAAGTAACCTGCTAACTAGCAATCGAATCGTGAGTCCGCTAATTGAAGCGGATGATTTAATCATTAAAAATTCCTTTGTCTCCCCTCTTGTAGAAACAGACTTCCTTAAAACTAAGAGTTTATTGGCCGACGTCTTAAAGGCTTCCGAAGGATCAATCTCCTCATTATCTGCGGAAAATCTGGCCGTGCAAAATCTGGAATCAGAAACCGCCACAATCGCCTCTTTACGGGCAGGAGAAATACGGGCCAAGAAAATTTTTGCCGACCAAATAGAAGGGGCGACTATTGGTGCCAACTATATCACCAACATTAATAATATTAATAACGTCACCAATGTTTTTGATTCTTCCCCCTCCGGGCAATTGGATAATCTCGACCAAATTCTGGCTCAAATTGAACAACAAGGTCTTAATCTTGGCCCCTATGTGGATATTGCCACTCTTTCCGCCCAACTGGCTTTTATCCAAGGAGATTTAAATGTTCAAGGAAATAGCTATTTCCGCAGGGACGTGATTGCCGAAGGCAATTTTACGTCCCTTGGTCGCTCTTCTCTCGCACAAACTTCGGTCGCCGGAACTTTCAGCCAAGACGGGACTTTCTTAATTAGTGACGGCAACCAAATTGATGTTTTGGGTGATGATCTATATCTACAAAAAGCCGGCCTGGGCGGCGTTAATATCGCTGACGGTAAGTTTGTTATCAGTAAAGAAGGCAATCTTTTGGTTCAGGGTGATTTAACCTTGAAGGGTAAATTTGCCATCAAGGATACTAACGATCTTGAAGTTGCTTCAATAGATGCCTCCGGTTCAGGCAGTTTTAAAGAAATCAAGCTGATTAAAGAGGTGCAAGCCGAGTTGGGTGCGGACGAAATTATCGCCAGCTCTTCGGCGGGAAAAGGTACCATAAAGGATGGCTATACCAGTTTGACCGTAAGAACTCCCTACGCGAAGGACAACTCCCTTATCTATCTGACGCCGACCTCACCGGTTGATAATATTGTTCCCTATCTGGCCAGAATCTTAGACGGTATCAGCTTTACGGTCCAAATCGCGAAAAAACAAACTGTAGATTTAAACTTTAATTGGCTTATTATTAACTAATAAATGATTAATTTCTAATTTCTAATTTCTAATTAATGTTAAAATTTTATAATTTTAAAAAATGAAATACGATTTAGAAGAAAGAACTGCTAAATTTAGCGAAAATATAATTGATCTTTGCAATTCTATCAAAAAAAATCCCGTCAACGAGGTCTTGGTAAAACAACTTGTAAGATCGGCCACTAGCATCGGAGCCAACTATTGCGAGGCTAATCAAGCAAGTTCAAAAAAGGATTTCGTAAACAAAATTTTCATCTGCAAGAAAGAATCTAATGAAACAAAATATTGGCTCCGATTATTAATCAAAGAAAATCTAAACAGAAAAGAGGAACTTTACCGGTCTTCGAAAGAAGCCCATGAGCTCACCTTAATCTTTTCAAAAATAATTACCTCGTCAAAAATTAAGAATTTAGAAATTAAATAATTATTTAAAAATTAATAATTAATAATTAAAAAATTTAATGATTAACATTAATATCAAAAAACAATTTAGAGATAACCTTTTCGCTATCTTATCATTTCTGATCCCTTTTTATATCTATTGTTATACTCTTTGTCCAACTGTTTCTCTATATGCAGACGCCGGTGAGTTTCCTACTTTCGCTTACGTTTCCGGTTTTGCCCACCCGCCGGGCTACCCTCTTTTTATTCTCATCCTAAAGGCTTTTCTCCTTTTACCCTTTGGTAACCCGGCCTTAAAATCTAATCTGGCATCTGCCTTTTTGGCCGCCTTAACAATCTTCTTCTTTTACCAATTGGCCAAGCTTCTCACTAAAAATAAATTTGCCGGTTTGGCCGCCGCCCTGACACTGGCTTTCTCCGTCTTTTTTTGGAAAAGCGCGGTTGTTTCTGAAGTTTTTAGCCTGCTTAGCCTTTTAATAGTCCTGGCACTTTGGCTTTTTCTGCTTTGGCAAAATACCGGTAGAAAAAAATATTTTTACTGGTTTTTACTTATCGCCGGTTTTGGCCTTGGCCATCACCAAACCATAATTTTTACGCTCCTGCCTCTCCTTGTCTGGTTTTTCTTAACCAAAAGTTGGCAAAAATTAAGTTTGAAAGATTATCTTCTAAGTCCTTTTTTAATTATTATCGGCTTTTTGCCCTACCTTTATATTTGGCAGGTAGCGAAAGGCTGGCCCTTGATGAATTGGGAAAATCCGGCGACTTTTAACGGTCTTTTCCGATTATTTACCCGGGCCACTTACGGCAGCTTCCGGTTGACCGTCCTCCCTTCCGGCCTTGATCCTTGGCAACAATCTTCCCTGCTTTTTAAACTTTACCTGGGCAGTTTTTCCGTTTTAGGGATAATTGTCTTTCTGGTTGGACTGGCTAAAAGTTTTGATCAAAATGAAAAAATCTTTTTCAGCGGACTTTTTGTTATCTTCATTTTTTTGACAATCTTTGGCCTCTACTCGGGAATTTCTCTTACCAATCCGGCCGAGATTGGTATTGTGGAAAGGTTCCAGATAATTGCCGGTATCTTTGTCTGCCTATTTATTGCTTATGGACTTGCCTCCTTTAAAAAATACCCGTTTCTTCTGTTTGCCTTGCCTTTACTTATCTTTAGTTCCAATTTTGCTAAGGTAAATCAAAGAGACAATTATTTTGGTGAATATTTGGCGGAAGATTTAGTCAAGGAAATTCCCCCCGATAGTCTTTTCCTCTTTTCCGGAGACGGTGTTATCAATGTCCTGCTATACTATCGTTACGTTTTAGGGCAAAGACCGGATTTAGAATTAGTGATCGGCAGTATGATTAATTACCCCCCGGACTGGTACATCAAGGAAGTTAAAAATTCTTACCCGGATATCATTATTCCCTCAAAAGAACAAGAACCCGCTCAATTCTTAACCGATTTCCTTAATCTTAATTCCCTTCATAAAAATGTCTTTCTTTTAATGTCTGACGTCGAGCATGGTCTAAATGTTTCCTATCTCAAAAAGCCCAAAGGGTTAGTTGGCCAATACTTTATTAGTGATACCCAAATCGATTCCTTAGAGGAACTCCAGCTGGAAATGTTTTTGCAAAACGCCAATAATCTCAAGGAATTTAAACAATTCCCCCAAGATAGCCCGGAAGATTTTTATCTTCATCTTTATGCCAACCAATATATTCTTCTGGCCGATCTTAATTATTATAACTTTCCCGAAGCAAAAAGGTATTTTGAGGCCGCGGCAAAAATTACTCCCCGAAATAGTAATCTTTGGATAGAACTAGCCAATCTTTATGAGAGGAACGGTCAACTATCCCAAGCTGTGACGACCTTAAAAAAAGCTTTAAGTTTTACTACGAATCGCCAAATAATTGAAGACATTAATAATAGAATCTCTAAATTTAATGAATAAAAGAAAAAATAAAGCCTTATTGGCAACCATAACTACCTTGGGAATTCTCTTTTTGGGCTTAGTTTTGCTGCCTATCATTCTTATCAATAAACGCCAATCAACAAGTCCTGTCAATCTAATTGACCTTAATATTAAAAAGGAATATCAAGAATTTCGTCTGGCGGAAAATTCAAAACAGGAACAACTTAATGACTTTTCGGGCGATAAAATCCCTCTTTTTAAAATTCGCAGCGATATCTCCTTAAAGGATTTCAAAAGCCAAGTTAAAATCAAGAATCTTTGGAACGGTAAACAAGCGAGATTGGCTTACACCGTTACCGAAGACGGTCCGGACAAAGTGGTTAAATTAGAAAAAGGGGCCACTTTTAATCCCGGCGCTTACCAAATTAAAATTACCGACCCTAAGGGGCAAAACCTGGAACAAAATTTTACCTGGGGGGTTTTGGCCTTAAATCTCAACAAATCAGCTTATCTTCTTAAAGAAAAAGCCGAAGTTCTAATGACGGTACTTAATGACGCGGGCGAAACCGAATGCGAAGCGGAAATAAATTTAACGGTCATTTCTCCTTCCGGAAAAAAATATACCTTAAGCTCGACCGGCGGCGGCGTCATTAAATCTGACGAATGCCAACCCAAAAATTTTACCTATAAACCGGATTTTAAGGCCGCGACTAAAACCCTTGAAGAACTCGGCCGCTACCAATTAATTTTTGAGGCTAAAACCAAAAATGGCCAACGCAAAATCCAGGATTCATTTGAGGTGGGGGAAAATCCGGATTTTATCATCTCCCGCCAAAGTGCCACCAGAATTTTTCCTCCCTCAACTTACGAAATGAAGATTACAATTGCTCCGAAAAATGATTTTGTAGGCGAGGTTCAAGAAATTGTCCCCGCCACTTTTAAAATTTCTAACCACCAAGCCATAATAAAAAAAGTTGATAATTATCAAGTGATTACCTGGGTAACGAAAATGAATAAGAATCAGGAATCCGTTCTTACCTATAATTTCGACGCCCCTGATATTTCGCCTGAATTTTATCTTTTAGGCCCTCTTCGTTTTAACGCCAATAAGGGTTTGGGTTTGGAAAAAATTTTTGAAGAGCCTAGAACCTGGCAAATGGCGGCCGATGCCGTCCCCTCAAATATCATTGTCGCCTGGCTTTCTCCGACACCGCCAGTCGGTTGGACACGCGATACAACTCTCGACGGTTATTTCCTTAAAGGTTCGGCCGCCTCAACCGATCCGGGTACGCCTGGCGGGGCCACTTCCCACACCCATGCCGTGACTAACCATTCCCATACCCATACTAGCCACAGTCATGGCCTCACTTTTGCTTACTCTAACCAAGGATCCAGTGAAGCGGGAAACGGTTCAACTAACGTTCTTTCTGGCGTCAATCATGGACATGATGCTGCTTCTACTTCGCTTGCCAATATCGGCACCGAAGGCGATGCCACCGGTGTGATCTTAGCCGCGGCGGCGAACAACTCCCTACCTTCTTATTATGATGTTCTTTGGATTAAATCAGGCGGCACTACCGCTATTCCGGCTAACGCGGTCGCCTATTTTAATTCCACCACTATGCCTAATGCCAATTGGAAAGTTAGTGACGGTAACAGTGGAACACCAAATCTCAATGGCGTTTATTTCCGCGGCGCCGCCACCGCTGCCAGCCCCGGCGGTACCGGCGGCTCTCTTTCTCATAGCCATACCAATACCGCTCATACTCATCCCCAAACCAACCATACCCATACCGGCGACACCGGCCCGGGCAATCCCGCAGATACAAACCAGGGAGATGTTCGAGACACCGCTAGCATCACCCCCAATACCCACACTCACGCTGTCACCCTGGCCGCCAATGCTCCCGCACCGGGAAGCAATACTGTTAGTGTCAGTCGTGATGCCGACAACAGTAATCCCCCTTATTACGAGCTGGCACCCATTATTAATACCTCCGGCGCGGCTGACCAGCCCCAAAATATTATCGCCATGTGGCGGGGAACCTTAGCCAACATTCCCTCGGGCTGGATTTTGTGTGACGGCACCAACAGTACCCCGGATCTCAGAGATATGTTTATTAGAAATAATACCAGCAGTGTGGGCAATCCTGGCGGCAGCATTAGTCATAGCCACACCTCCACCGGCCATACCCACGTGATGACCACCCACAGCCATACCGGCTCCACCGGTAATGCCAGTACTGCCCTTAAAAGACTTGGCAGCTCTTGGTATCCGGCGAAGATCGCCCACCAACATGCGGTTACGGTTGCCAATAAATCAGCCGGCGTCGGCGACTTAATTTCCAGTCAAACTGTCACCATCCAACAACAAACTAACGCCCAACCGCCCTTCTATACTGTCGCTTACATCCAATTCAAAACTAACGCGCCGGAAAATTGTTACGTCACCCGCGATTTTTCCACAAATTATCTGACCCTAAAATGGTCTTACAGCGACGCCAATGAAGATTCTTTTCAAGTTTACCGGAGTGCCGACGGCGCCGCTTTTACCTCTTTGGGGACCGCCGCGGCCGACGCCACTTCTTACCAGGATACGTCAACGACGATAAGTCATGTTTACGCTTACTCGGTCAGAGCGGTTTTCGGCGCTTCTTACTCCACCTGGTGCCAAACTATCGGCCAAGATCTCTATAAAAGTAACTTTAAATTCCAGGGCGTCCGGATGCAAGGGATCAGAATTAATCTCCTTCCCTGGCTTGAAAGGTATTTTAAAACTTTTTTGGCTTTTATTGGAAGCCTCTATAAAATTGCTTATGCTAAAGTCATCGAAACCTAAATATATTGTATAATAAAAAAATGTTAGCCAGAATTTGCCTTAAAATCAGCCAATTTTTTTTAGGTTTGGCAATTTTTTTAATGCCGCTTTTTTTCCTGCCCTTTACCAATAACTTTTTCGATTTCCCTAAAGTAAATCTTTTTTTGGCCGCCACGGTGATGTCCGGTTTCTTTTGGTTTTTGTCTTTTGTCTCCTCCGGCAAGTTTGCCCTAAAAAACAACCGTTATTTTTACCCTTTATCGCTTATTTTTCTGGCCCACTTGCTTTCTTTTGCCATAAATTTTAAACAAATTGATAAATTCCAGGCTTTTTGGCAAAGTTTACCCTTTTCTTTCTTCCCCTTTTTCTTAATTTTATTAACTAATCTTTTTGAAAAACCCAAAAAGCTGGTTAAAACTTTCTGGCTGATCGACGGAGCGATTCTCTCCGCCTTATCCATCTGGCTCTTCCTAACTCCCAACTCAGCTTATCCTTTGAACTTAAGCCTCTTTGGTTTTCCCCTGGTAATCCCCAATTCCGCCGTCTCTACTACCGGCACTATAATCACTTTAGTCATTTTTATTCTTAGCTTACTGCCCTTGGCGGCCGAAAACTTTATTTCCTTTTTTAATGAGGATTTGAAACCAAAAAAAAATTTTTGGTTAAAGGTTCTTCTTGAGGCTTTATTAGTTTTAACTGTTCTCACCGGTCTGGGAATTATGGTTTTCCAAATTTATTCCCAAAATATTTTTTCAAATCTGCCTGCCCAAATTGGCTGGTCCATCGCCGTAGAAACTCTGAAAAATCCAATCAAGGCTCTTTTTGGCGTCGGCCCGAACCAATTTTTTAGTGCTTTCACCCAATTCAAACCTATTTCGATCAATCTTACCCCTTACTGGACGGTTGGTTTTAATTATTCCAGCAACGAATTTTTCCAAATACTCACAACCTTAGGTTTAGTTGGTTTGGCAACCTACCTGTTCCTTATTTCTCGCTTTATAAAAGCGGCTACTAAAAAAGTTGTCTCCGTCAGTATCTGGGTTATTCTTGTAAGCCTGATCCTCACCCCCGGCAATTTTTTTATTTATTTTATTTTAGTCGTTTATTTGGCGTTAGACTCGGCTGAAGAAACAACCAAAAACAAGGAAAATGTCTTTCCTCTTAATCAAAAATTGGGTCTCTCTTTAGCCGCCTTTGCCCTTATTTTGACGGCTGCCTGTTTTTACTTTTTGGGCCGAAATCTTTTGGCCGAATTTTATTATCAACGCTCGCTAATTTCCGCTCAACAAGGTCAAGCCGCCAAAACGTATAATTTATTAAACCAGGCAATCAATCTTAACCCTTATAAAAGTAACTTTCACCAATCGTCCTCCCAAACCAATTTCGTTCTCGCCAATACTTTAGTCGCCAATTCGTCGCCAACCGGACTTTCCGATCAGGATAAGAGCGCGATTGCTCAGCTAATCCAACAGGCATTACGGGAAGCCAAAAATGACGTCTCTTTAGCCCCCCAAAATGCCCAATCTTGGGAAAATCTTGCCTCTTTATACCGCCAGTTGTTAAACTTTGCCCAAGGAGCAGACCAATGGGCGGCCGCCTCCTATAATCAAGTCCTTAAGTTGGACCCCAATAATCCTCAGGCGTATCTTAACTTCGGCGGTTTTTATTATTCTTTAGCCCAATATGACCAAGCCATTAGTCTTTTCCAAGCCGCCGTGACCCTTAAACCTAACTTTGCCAATGCCTATTACAATTTAGCGGCCGGCTTTAAAATGGAAAAGGAGTACCCAAAAGCCTACGAGGCCTTAATCCAAACCAACCGTTATCTTCCTTTTGATTCGCCGGATTACCAAAAAGTTCAAAAAGAAATTGAGGAGATAAAAACTCATTTAGTCAAAAGCGAAAAGCCCGCCCAAGGCGAAACGACATTATCTTTACCAGAGCCCCTACCCACCCCTCAATCCATGATCACACCCCTGGTTCTGCCTAAGCCGGAAGAAGCCACCTCAAGTAACCAATAATTTGCACCTTTGCTAATTTTTCCTTAAACTATTTCTAGTGTCTAAAAAAATTGCCCTCTTATTTTTTATCATTCTTGCGTTTTACTTCTCATTTCTTTTTTTCTTCCCTCAGCCGGCTTTTGCCTTAGTTTGCTCATCTCCTAAAAAAGGCGCCGCCACCGCAACCAATAATGAAACCGCCCGTTTATTGGGTATCAGTCATTTTTACAGCTATCAGCCGTCTGCCCCCGCGGGAGTTTATCCGATGCTCAAAAGAGGTCATATTAATAATATTAACAACTTGTTGACCGCTATCAGAAACACTGCTCAAAATTCACCCGGTACTTACTGGCTGATTTTTAACGAACCGTTTGGGGAGGATGAATATCTGAAAAGAGATGCCAATAACGCTCTAATCGGCGGCGGCGCCTCACAAGCTACCGATGATGCCGCCAAAGCCATCAGCACCATTAAACAATTTGACCCAACGGCGAAGTTTATTGTTGGCTGGCTAACCCAAAATGACCGCGACCCCTTTAATTCGCAAACCAAAGACTTGGTGACTGAATGGCCGAAAAAAGCCCCCGGCTACGGATTGGACTCAGACATTAAAAAAGTCATTACCGGTTGGCATACGCATTTATATGGGGCAACCACCGAAACAATCGACAACCTCAACCAGCATCCGGCCTTGATAAAAACCCCAGGCAAAGAGCTTTGGATAACCGAATTCGGCACTTTGGACGGCCTCGATTGCCGTTACGACACCATCAACACTGATCCGGAACAAAAATGCGTTCGATATCTAACCGGTCTACTAAACCGCCTTGAAAATAATCCCCTGGTCAATAAATATTTCTGGTGGAATTTCGGTCCATGCAACCCGCAATATCTTGATGAGGTCAGCTGGCGCCGCGATATGTGCTGGGGACCGTTAAAGAAAGCCGATGGCTCCTTAAATAATCTTGGTTTGGCTTTTGCCGCCATTCCCAATGTTAGTGGTATCTGCCGCTATTCTCAAACCGGTCCAACCCCCACTCCCTCACCAACCTCAATTCCCCCCTCACGAACCCCCACCCCCTCACCCACCTCACCTCC
>Ga0265296_1004259_pt1 | contig 12532 bp, 10 predicted proteins | sample MunlanPumphouse1_FD_189073 | JGI IMG/M metagenome (GOLD analysis project Ga0265296, IMG submission 189073) | Groundwater microbial communities from a municipal landfill in Southern Ontario, Canada - Pumphouse #1 | ecosystem: Environmental > Aquatic > Deep subsurface > Groundwater | place... | reverse complement strand
AGAAGATGGCGGTAGCGGCCGCGGCAGGCTTCCTGAAGGCCGGGGTTGCGGGTCAGGAGCAAGGTGGGCCGGGCGATCAGGTCCTCGTAATCCCAGAGCCCGGCGGCGCGCAGCGCGTCCTCGTAAGCAGCGAAGGCCGCGGCTTCCGGCCCGTCGGCCTCATTCAGGTCCTCCGGGTACTGTAGAGACTGTTTCCAGGAGATGATGCGCTTATCAAGGTTGGAGAAAGGGACCTTAAATTGCTTGGCTATACCGCGCAATAATTGGCGCCTCGGCTCTTCTGCGGCCACCTCCCGGGCCCCGGTCTCCGAGCCCAGCAGCAGTTGGTGGCCCAGGGCGTGGAAGGTCTTGACGGTCAGGCGATCAAGACCCGGAAAATCCGGGAGCAGCCCCCGGATGCGGGCCTCCATCTCGCCGGCGGCCTGGCGGGTGAAGGTGAGGGCCAGGATGGCCCCCGGGTCCACCCGGCGGTGGGCCAGCAGATGGGCCAGGCGATGCGTCAGGGCCCGGGTTTTGCCGGTCCCCGGCCCGGCCTGGACGATGAGAGGGGGGCCTTGGTGGAGCACGGCCCGGCCTTGGGCCGGGTTCAACCCGGCCAGCCAGGGCGCGGCCGGGATCTTGGAAAGGGGCGCGGGCTCCGGGGGACCGGGGGAAGCGGTGAGTTTGGCATTGGGGGGCGAAGGCAGGGGAGGGCTCTCCGGGGGCACGGGCGCAGGCGGGCTCCAAAAGGCTCCCTGCCCCAGGATTTTTTCCCGCTCCTCCGGGGTGAAGAGGCTGATTTCCCCGAAGACACCGTCATAACCCGGGGCGATATGCACCTGGGCCCGGCGCATCTTGTCGATCCCGTGGGCCAGCAAGCTCCCTCCCTCCCGGGCCAGGTCCTCCAAGGGAGCATGGCGCAGGATCTGCAACTCCGGCCCCAACTTTTCCAGGACCTGGAAGTAGAGCCGGTTGACCTTCTTGCTGGCGGGTCCGACTCCCAGCACCTGGCCCAGCACCTCCGGCAGGGGAATCAGGGACTCGAACGGCCGGGCCTGGGGGGGAGGCGTCCCGGGAGGGCGGTCCGCCAGTTCCAGGACCCGGTGCATTACCCCATAGGTCATGGGTTTATGGCAGCGGGGGCAGACGCCCCCCCAGGCCGCGGCTTCCTCGGCAGTGGCGCGCAGGCCGCAAGCCCGGTGGCCGTCCAGGTGGTACTTCCCCTCCTGGGGGAAAAATTCAATGGTGCCCCCGAAGCCTTCCTTGGTGCGTAGCGCCCGGGCCAGGTCCGGGAAGGTGGGGGGGACCAGGAAGATGTTGGCTTCCCTGGCCAGTTTCTGGGGGGAGTGGGCATCGGAGTTGGAGACCAACAGATAGCGGTCCAGGCTGCTCACCCGCCAATTCATGGCCGGATCGGAGGACAGGCCGGTTTCCAGGGCGTAAATCTGGGAGGTCAACTCCTCGAAACATTCCTCCAGGGAATCGAAGCCGCTTTTGGCCCCTAGCACGGAAAACCAGGGAGTCCAGATGTGCGCGGGAATCACCAGGGCCGCGGGGTCGATCTCCAGGACCAGCTCCAGGACGAGCTTGGCGTCCAGCCCCAGGATGGGGCGGCCGTCCGCGGTGACGTTGCCCAGGCGGCCCAGGCGGGCCGAGAACTTTTGGGCCGCGTCCAGGTTGGGCAGGAGCAGGAGGAGATGGACCTTGCGGACCCGCCCCCCTTTTTTATAAATGGTGCTGACCTCCCCGGTGATCACGAAGCGCACCGGGGGGACCCGGTCCCAATGGGGTCCTTGAAGTTCCAAGGGTAAGGCCAGTCCCGGTTTCAGTTCGTAGACCCCGGGGGCCGCGGGCGTAAGTTTCCCGGCCATCTCTTTGAGCCACTGGGGGTGGGTGCAATCGCCGGTGCCCACCACCTGCACCCCTTTATAGCGGCCCCAGAGATCCAGGTGCTCCAGGTCCGCTTCCTTGCCGGTGGCGATGGAAAAACGGGAGTGGAGGTGCAGGTCGGCGATCACTTCCATGGGTTGTCAAGTTATCACAAAAACCGGGGGTATGCCAGATTCTCGCCGCCGGGGAAATTTCCCCGGCCCCTGGACGGGGGGAAAATGATGATTACCTATAAAAAAAGGAGGATTGAACCATGATCAAGACTTTGAGCAGGGTGATATTGTCGGCAATGATGGTGGCGTTCCTGGCGGGCTGCGGCCAGTCGGACCAGCCGGCCAAACCGGCGCCTAAAGCGGAGCATCCCAAGACGGAGCAAATGAAGCCTGCGGCCCCCAAGGCGGAGCAACCCAAGGCGGAGCACCCGAAGGGAGAGCAACCGAAGCCGGAGCATCCGAAGTAAGGCGCGCTCTCTCGACTGCAGTCTAATAGCCCAGGTAAGGAACTTCTATGAGCTGGCGAGCGATAATAGCCGCGGTGGGACTGGTGTGCCTGGCGTTTGCAGGTTGCGGGCGGAAAGAGGGGCCGGACGAGCAGGCCGCGTCTAAGCCGCCCGCGGCCAAAGCGGTGGCCACCGGTGAGATCCAGGCAGGCATTGAGCGGCACATCGAGGAGCAGGTGCGCCTGGGGGGAGGATATTTCCATCTGCCCTTCAAAGATAAGGAACTCCGCCTCAAGCTGGTGCGGGTCCATACCGAGTACCTGTCGAAATTGGGTCCCGGCAGTTATTTCGCCTGCGTGGACCTGGTGGACATCAGCGGCGACGTCTATGACGTTGATTTCTTCCTGGCCGGTGAGCCCAGGGCCATGAAGGTCACCGAAACGATCGTCCATAAGCTGAACGGCCAACCCTTCTACGCCTGGGAACAGAAAGGCGACGGCACCTGGCAGCGCCTCCCCATGGAAAGGGCTACAGAAGGCCTCCTGGGGGTCATCAGGGATAGGGACGAATTCGAGTTTCTCTACCAGGCCAAACTCCCCGAACTAGAGGGCCCCGCGCGTATGTGGCTGCCCCTGGCCGGCACGGACCCCTTCCAGACGGTGAAGATCAAGTCCATCAAGGCTCCCGGGAAGCAAAGCATCTTGCCGGAGCGGGAGTACGCCAACAAGATCCTGTTCCTCGAGCTTGGTCCGGCGGACAGCGGCAAGGCCGTGGAGATCCGCTATCAGGTGGAGCGCCGGGAGAAGGCAGCCTATGCAGCCGCGACCCCCGAACAGGGAAAATACCTGAACCCGGAGCGCCTGGTGCCGAATAAGGAGGATTTCCGCCACATCGCCGCGGAGGTGGTGGAAGGCAAGAAGGGTGATCTGGTGCGCGCCCGGGCGCTCTACGACCACATCATCGACCGCATGCGCTATATGAAGTACGGCGACGGCTGGGGTAAGGGCGACGCGGTCTACGCCTGCAACGCCCGCACCGGCAATTGCACGGATTTCCACTCCTATTTTATTGCCCTGGCCCGGTCGGTGGGGATCCCGGCGCGCTTCGCCATCGGCGCGGCCATCCCGTCGGAGCGGAACGAGGGCGGGGTGGACGGCTACCACTGCTGGGCGGAGTTTTTTGCCGACGGCAAGTGGTGGCCGGTGGACATCAGCGAGGCCGATAAATACGCGAGTCTGGCAACTTACTACTTCGGCCACCACCCGGCCAACCGCATCGAACTCAGCCGGGGCCGGGACTTGATGGTGGAACCGGGACCCGCTTCCGGCCCGATAAATTTCCTGGCCTATCCCGTGCTGGAAATAGGGGGTAAGCCGGTGAAGGTGGCGGTGGAATTTTCTTTCACCAGGAGCGGCCCCAAACGGTAGTCTGGACCAGGGCGGGGTGATTTGGCAGAAGGACCAGGGGCCGGGAGAGGAGCAGGACCCTGGTCCATCAATTAGAGGGAGGAGAAGATGAAAAACAGGTGGTTATTGGGGCTGGTGATCTTGTCGTTGCTGGGGGCCTCCCTGGCCCTGGCCCTGCCCGCCCAGGCGGAAGTGAGTTACCTTGACGGGGCGGCCTTAAAGGCCATGCTGGACGATCCCCAACTGCTGATTATCGATGTGCGGACCCCCAAGGATTGGAACAGCAGCGATAAAAAGATCAAGGCCGCGGTGCGCCAAGACCCGAACAAGGTGGCCGAGTGGGGCAAGGCCTTGCCCAAGGATAAGAAGATCGTCCTCTACTGCGCCTGACACGGCGAAGGCACCAGCGCCCGGGTGGCGCAGAGGTTGATGGAGATGAAGGTTCCCCTGGTAATGGTCCTCAAAGGCGGCTGGCACGGCTGGGAGGATGGGGGATACCCCACGGAGCCGAGAAAGTAGCACAGGTTGAGGATGAGGCTGCCAAAAAATCCGGACAGTGGGGGAAAATCTCGCCGGCAAAGGGTTTCAGGACCAGGGCGGCATCCCCCGGAGCGCGTGGCGGTCTTGGGGAGCCTCACTGGTCTGAAAAGTTCCAAGTTCAAGGTTCAAAGTTGAGAGATTGCCCATCAGGAACTTTTCATAATTTACGCGTGAGCCAAGGCTCATAAGCGACTGCCATGAAGATCTGGTGAAATATTTCACAAACTGTTTTCCACAAAAGCCCCCGGAGCACGGGGGCTTTCAGGACCTGGTTTATAAAGATGCCTTGGCAGGCCAGGTGGTTCGGGACTCCTTGTCAAAATACGGCTGAAAGACGTCTTCGTCCAGGCGCAGCATCAGACTGCCGCATTGAGTGCAAAGGGCCGTGTGGTCGTCCAGACCTGCCACCCTTTGGTCCCGACCTTTACAGTCGACACATTGATACTCATAGATCGGCATAACCTCTCCCCCTTTTCTATGGCAATTATTATAAGCAATAATCATGCCTAATACTGAAATCAAGGGAGATTTTATTTTTCTATAGAAATTCAAAGGAAATAGCCCCAGGATTCCGGGGGCCGGCTGGCAATAAATCCTCCGGGAACGTAGTTGATTTAAACATATGTTACTTTTTGCATCATAGGGGCTGGTATATTTGCCCCATTCCTCACAAGGGCCAGCCTGCCTGGTATCGGGGGTAAGCGCTTGTTTATACGGAAAAAAGGCAGAGAATAACCGCCTCGGCCCGGGGGGCTCCCGGCGGGGGGCATTCTTGCCCCGGTTGGCCCAGCCCGGTTGGTAGCTGGTCCGGGGCGGCCTCCATCCTGGGGGCCAGGCAGGGCGCGGGGTCTGGCGGACGCGGGTCAACGGCAGCCCCGGACCGCCCGGGTTCTCCCGGCTGCCGGGCAGATGGAACCGCAGGTGGAGGGCGAACCGGCAGACACCCTCCATTGCCGGGTTAGAGGGGATGGGGTATTACGCTCCAGGGGGTGGACGAATTTCCTACACCCATTGCCGCCTGGTCGATATCTCTAGCCCCAGGACCGGAAAGAACCCCCGTGATTGTAAAGAAGGTTGTCTTTTCAAAAGAATAGCCTTATCCCCGGGCGGCTCAGAGCCGGGGAGGGCTGCGCGGCACCCGGGGCGTTACCGGCCCCCCCAAGGCGGATATTATTTCTTCGAGAGGCGTTTTCTGTTTTCCGTTTTCCGATTTCTGTGAAAAAATAGTCAGAGAATCGACCTTGGCAATAAAAGTGACTAATATTATAAAGAACTCTGGCAATCAGATACATCTTGATAATTATGGAAAACAGAAAACTGAAAAAGGAAAACTTTCTCTCACCCGGAGGACCTAATGCCTGAATACCTGGGATCTTTTACTTTTGTGCTCCATTCCCATCTGCCCTACGTTATCGGGCACGGCCGCTGGCCCCACGGCATGGATTGGCTCAACGAAGCCGCGGCGGAATCCTATATCCCCCTGCTCCAGGCCTTTAAACGCCTGGCCGGGGAAGGGGGCCCCACGGGGGTGACCCTGGGCGTCACCCCCATCCTGGCGGAGATGCTGGCCTCAGAGGTCTTCAAGCGGGAATTCAAGGACTATCTGGAAGACAAAATCCAGGCGGCCCGGGAGGACGTGGCCACTTTCAAACGGCTGGGGGAGGAACACTTCGAATCCGTGGCCCAAATGTGGGAAAACCATTACGGGGAGCTGAAAAGGGCCTTCAGCGAGGACTTCCGGGAGGACCTCCTGGGGGTGTGCCGGGAGTTGATGGAGAACGGCACCCTGGAGGTGATCACCTCCGCGGCCACCCACGGCTACCTGCCCCTGTTAGGCCGGGACACCGCGGTGCAGGCCCAGGTCAAGCAGGGCGCGGCCGCGTACCGGCGTCATTTCGGCCGGGACCCCAAAGGTTTCTGGCTCCCGGAATGCGCCTACCGGCCCCGCTACCCGTGGGTACCGCCCCTGTCGGGCATAACCACGGAGCCGGTGCTGCGCAAGGGGGTTGAGGAGTTTTTGTCGGAGAACGGCCTCCGCTATTTCCTCATCGATTCCCACCTCCTCAAAGGGGGCAAAGCCATCGGTGTCTACAAGGATCGCTTCGAGGCCCTGGAGCGCCTCTGGGAGCGGTTCGCGGCCCAATACCAGGAGCGGCCCGAAGACCAGGAGAAATCCCCCTATCTGCCCTACCTGGTGAGTTCCGCACCGGCGGCCAAGAAGCCGGCGGCCATTTTTACCAGGGATCCCAAGACCGGACTCCAGGTCTGGAGCGGTGAATGGGGGTATCCCGGGGACGGCAATTACCTGGATTTCCATAAAAAACGCTTTCCCGGGGGACTGCGCTACTGGCGGGTGACCAGCGCCAAGGCCGATCTGGCGGACAAGGGCCCCTACCATCCGGAGTGGATCCCCACCAGCGTCAATGCCCAGGCGGACCACTTCGTCTCCCTGATCCAGGACATACTGGCGGAGTTCCGGGCCACCCATGACCAGCCGGGCATCGTGGTCGCGCCCTATGACACCGAGCTTTTCGGGCACTGGTGGTTCGAGGGCCCGGAATGGCTCTACCAGGTGCTGAAACGCCTGCAGAAGAGCACCCAGGTGCGCCTGATATCCGCGGGCAGCTATCTGGAGGAGGCCGCGCCCATGTCGGTCATCTCCCTGCCGGAAGGCTCCTGGGGGGAGGGGGGGTACCACTGGATCTGGCTCAACGAGATGAATGACTGGACCTGGCGCCATATCTACCCCGCGGAAAAGGAGATGGAGGAGTTGGCCGGCCAGTGGGCCGATGACCCGGACCCCCGCTTACAAGACCTTTTGAAGCAATGCGGGCGCAGCCTCTTTCTCCTGGAGTCCTCGGACTGGCAGTTTCTCATCAGCACTTTCTCGGCCCGGGATTACGCGGAACTGCGGCTGGTCATGCATAAGGACGATTTTGAGCGGCTGGCGGCCATGACCCGGAAATACGCGGCAGACCGGGACCTGTCGCCGGCAGACTGGAATTTCCTGGAATTATGCCGGGAGCGGGACGACATCTTTCCGGATATCGAACCCAAATGGTGGTCGCGCCTGGAATATCCGCCTACGGAGCTTGGCTGATTCCCGGGATCTACTCCGGAAAGTTCAAGGTTCAAAGTTCAAGGTTCAAAGTTAGCCTCACGCAAAGACGCAAAGTCGCAAAGGAAAGACGCAAGAATTCAAGAATTATTGAAAATGGCTGGCGGGGACGCCAGCCCTACCAATCTTTTCATGTTTTTCGGGTGCGCCGAAGGCCCATGAGGACCTGCCTGGAAAAGATTTTGTAGGGTGTGTCCTACGCACCAAATGTACTGTCTGGAAAGTTAATAAACCGCGGTGATCAGGTGGGGCGGCCGTTTCTGGCCGCCTCCCTGCATGGCGGGCACGGAGGCCCGCCCCACCGGTCTTTTCATGGTTATGGGTGAGCCATCGGTCCATGAGGAACTGCCTGAAAAAGTTCCAGGTTCCAAGTTCCAAGTTAAGAAGCTCAGCTGGGGAACCAGAAAAAACCGAAAACTAAAAACTGAAAACTGAAAACTGGTCTTAGAGGCGCGTATGACCCAGCCGGCAAAAATTATCCTGATGCAGCCCCGGCCCGTGTCCCAGTTGGACAGCCCGGAGAATGTCGAGATTGCCCTGAATCTGCTGGAGGGCTGCCGGGGCCGGCCGACCGACCTCATCTGCTTTCCGGAATATTTCCCCTTCTCCGGGGAGGAATCCCTGTCCCAAGCCGCCCGGGAACTCCAATGTTACATCGCCGCGGGCCTGGTGGAGGAGAGCAAAGGCCGCCGTTACAACACCGCCACCCTCTTCGACCGCCGGGGCAATCTGGTGGGCCGCCAGCGCAAATGCATCCTGGGCAACCTGGAGCGCCGGGGCTTTGGGGTCAGCCCCGGCATGGGATTTGAGGTCCTGGACACCGACTTCGGCCGCCTGGGCCTGGCCGTGTGCATCGACTTCTGGGGCCAACCCGAGGCGGCCCGGCAACTCACCGACCAGGGCGCGGACCTGGTGGTCAACCCCAGTATCTTTCCCATCCTCCGGGGCCACTGGCCCCAGGGGGCCCTGGTCCGGGCCTTCGACAACTACCTGCCCGTGGTGGGCGTGAACACCGCCTCTTTTACCGCCGAAATCGCCGGCCGCTCCTACCCCATGCAGGGGGGCGGCTCCTTCGCCATCCAACCTCCGGGCCCCCCGGACGGTGGGGAACTCTCCCGACTGGTGCGGAATTGGGACGACCTGCACCACTGGTTCATCCTTGAGGCCGACGCCGAAGAAGAGAGTCTCTACGTAGAGTTGGACCTGGCCGGTCCCCGCCTCTGGCGTCCCGTCATCTGGGAGAGGTTTGGGATTCAGCGGTGAGGGGGATATTGGGTGAGGGGACTATTTTATTGGCCAGTGGCCGGCCCAACGGGGGCGAACACCAGGTTCGCACCTATAAAGACCAGGCCCAGCAAACCTGCGCCGCTACTTCGACAGCAACCGGTGCAGGTCCTGGAGGCCTTCCCGGGCCTGGCTCAGGGCCTGTTTGAGGTTCCGGGGATGAGGCAGGGCCGCCAGGGACCAGGGCTCGGGGGAGGTGGGGGCTGACGGGGCGCCTGGGCCCAGGTCCGCCTGCAAGATCGCCAGTTCATGGAGAATCTGGAGGTAGGCCGCGGCCAGGGGGCTTAAGGAGTCTTCTCCGGTCCTTTCCATGGACAGGAGGAGCTGGCGGGGACTTGTGCCCGCGGAGGTTTGCAGTTCCTCCCAGGCGCCCCCCTCCCCGTTCTTTTCAGCCAGGGCCCGAGTTAGAGGCAGCGCTGCAAGTTTGGTCTGTTTTCCGGCAAACTGTTTCTTTTTTGCCATATTTCCAGGAACTCGTCGGTCAGTTGGTTATAGTCCTGGGCCCCGGAGCTCTTGGGGTCAAAGTCGAAGATACTCTTTTGGGCGATCTGGGCCTGGTTCAGGGCTTCGTTCTTCATCACCGGGGTGGAAAAGGTCTTATCCCGGTAGGGCTTGAGTTGCCCCAGAATGTATTCGTTGGTGACCCGGTTGCGTTTGTCGAACATGGTGAGGAGGATGCGGAAATGGTCCCCCTGGAACAGTTCTTCCAGACCCAGGGACTTGACGGTCTCGATGGTGGTCAAGAGGTCCGCCAGGCCATCTAAGGAGTAGCGGGAGATCTGACAGGGAATGATGATGAAGTCGCAGGCGAACAGAGAGTTGGTGGTGAGCACCCCCAGGGAAGGGGGGCAATCAATGATCGCAAAGTCGTAATCCGCGTCCTTGAGGGCCTGGGCCAGGATGGCTTCCCGGAAGACCCGGGAATAGACCGCCTCTGCGGCCTGGGCCAGATGAATGGTGGCAGGGGCCACGAAGAGATTGAGCAGGTAGGTGGGCTTCACCACGTCACTGATGCTCTTCTTGGGAACGGTAAAGACTTCGGCCATGGATTCCTGGAAGGTATCCTGCTCCACACCGATGCCGATGGTGGTGTGGCCCTGGGGGTCCAGATCCACCATCAAGGTGCGATAACCGCGAAAAGCCAGGCCGGCCGCGAGATTAATAGTGGTGGTAGTCTTGCCGGTTCCTCCCTTCTGGTTGAGGATGGCCACTATAAATGCCATGATGGTGCTTTGGTCCTCCTCGACGCGCACGCGCCGAAATTCATTAATTTTTTCCAAATGATAAAGGAATGGCGGGCTTCCGTCAAGAATTATCTGGCAGCGGCTGGGCCTTGGCAGCCCGGAAACAAACAGGAGGGATGGATCAATCTCCGGGTAAAAATAAAGTGCTGCCTAATTTTATACGATATATTGTATGATGGGAATCATGGGCAAAGAGAGACGTCGCTTTAACCGCCTGGCGGTGTCCTTGCCGGTCAGGTATTACTTGCCGGAGAAGGGTGAAGAATCCAGCGGCCTGGGCGTGCTGAAGAACATCAGCTTAAGCGGCCTTATCTTCGAATGCCCGCCGCCGGTGCACCTGGAGAAAGGTCAAATTCTGCATGTCAGCATTGCCGCCACCCTCCCTTCCCTGGATATCCAGTCCATCTCGCACCTGGCAGTCAAAGGCGAAGTGGTGCGCCTGATCCCGCCCACCAGGGCCAACTCTTCTTGGGGAATCGCGATCCGCTTTCTGGAGGAGCTGACTTTTTCCTCTCCCGAATCCGACTAGCAATTCCCATCTCTTTCCCCCCTGCTCAATCAGATGAACCTGACCTCGCCAGCGGTATCCTCATCTTTGCTAGAGTCACTAAAATATCAATGCAAGACCTCTGCGAAAGTCTGTTTATACCGAGTTGCAATCAAACGGCGCTGATTTGTACAAGGGGGGCACCCATGTGTGCCCCCTGGACACTCTCAAAAACACAATCACTCCAACCCCCTTAAAATCAATACGATTATAGGATTAGGGACGCAGCGGTATTTGCGGTCACTGGGGCGGACACATGGGTCCGCCCCTACAAGGAAATTGTCCTTTGATTGCAACTTTGCTATTAGGTGTCATTCTGAACGGAGCGAAGCTTCGTTTCGAATCTCTCATTTGCTGGTACCTACGAGATTCTTCGGTCGCTTCGCTCCCTCAGAATGACAAGTTAGGGCATTTTCGCAGAGGTCTCGATGCGTTATAATCTAGGGGAATAAACCGGAAAATTGACACTTCCCTTTCTTGGGATTAACCGGAATGTGATTTATGATACTTGTAAATCCCTTACCAGGCGCACAGGTGGCAGTAGCCTTGAGCGGCGGGGTGGACTCGGCGGTGGCCGCGGCCCTGCTTAAGGCCCAGGGTCTCAGGGTCCTGGGGGTGCATCTGCGCCTGGCCGCGGGGGGGCCTGCTGAGGAGCACCTGCAAGCCCTGGCCCGGCGTCTGGATATACCCTTGATCGAGTTGGACCTGAGGGAGGATTTTGGTAACCGGGTGTTGGCTTATTTTGCCCGGGAGTACTCCCGGGGCCGCACTCCCAACCCCTGCGTCCGCTGCAATGCCGCCATCAAGTTCGGCCGCGTCTGGCAGCTGCTCAAGGAGGAGGGTATCCCCCGCCTGGCCACCGGCCATTACGCCCGCGTCCTGCCGGGCCCGGACGGAGTTCCGGAACTCCACCGGGCCCGGGACCGGGCTAAAGATCAGTCCTATTTTCTCCAGCGCCTGGACCGGGAGGTTTTGCCCCATCTGCTCTTTCCTCTGGGGGAACTTACCAAACCGGAGGTGCGGGCCCGGGCCCGGGACCTGGAGCTGCCCCTGGCCGAAGACTACCGGGAAAGCCAGGAACTCTGTTTTATCCCCCGGGGCCCTTACCAGGATTTCCTCCGGCAGATGCCGGGGGTCACCGCCGCGCCCGGGGATTTAGTGGACTCCCGGGGCCGGGTCCTGGGCCGGCACCAGGGCGTGGCCTATTACACCGTGGGCCAGCGCCGGGGGCTGGGAGTGCCCGCCGCGGCGCCCTATTACGTGGTGGAGATCCAACCGGCCAGCAACCGGGTGGTGCTGGGTTATCAGGAAGAACTCCTCTCCTCCGGGCTCCGGGCCTCCGGGGTGAACTGGCTCATTCCCGGGCCCACCGCGGCAATAACCGCCCGGGCGATGATCCGCTACCGCCATCCCGGGGTGGCGGCCCGGGTTTTCCTGGACGGCCCCGCCAGAGTGCGGGTAATTTTCGACACCCCCCAAACCGCGGTGGCCCCCGGCCAAGCCGTGGCCTTTTATTTGGAGGACCGCCTCTTGGGAGGAGGCTGGATTGAGGAGAGGATAAAGTGAGATTCCGGGTTCCGGGTTCGGGGCTGTCAGGATATCTATTGTTGGTTAAGCCGGGCTTGAGGAAGAGGCCCACGGCCTGGCCGGGAGGCACATGTTCCTCTGCAAATTGATCCTCACCTTGATCATCGAGGTGGTCGTCTTCGGCGCGCTGCTGTTTTGGCCGGCGGGCACCTGGGATTGGTGGCGCGCCTGGGTGTTCCTCGGGGTGTTTTTCATTGCCGGAGGGGCGGCGATGGCCGCGCTCTTCCCCGGCCACCAGGATATACTCAAGGAACGGTTCAAACCGCCCATCCAGAAGGGGCAGCCGCTGGCGGACAAGATCATCCTGCTCTTGTTTATCATCATCTTCCTCGGTTTGTTTGTCTTCATCCCCCTGGACGTGTTTCGCTGGCACCTGCTGGGTAAGCCCGGAACCCTGGTTTCGTCTGGGGGACTGGCAATGTTTGCCGGGGGTTGGTGGATCATCTATCTCGCCTTGAGGGAGAACCCCTTTGCGGCCCCGGTGGTGAAGCATCTCCG
>Ga0265296_1004256_pt1 | contig 12539 bp, 11 predicted proteins | sample MunlanPumphouse1_FD_189073 | JGI IMG/M metagenome (GOLD analysis project Ga0265296, IMG submission 189073) | Groundwater microbial communities from a municipal landfill in Southern Ontario, Canada - Pumphouse #1 | ecosystem: Environmental > Aquatic > Deep subsurface > Groundwater | place... | reverse complement strand
CTTTAAATCGCATCGCTCGGATCTCCTGTAGCAACTCTGTCCGTCTCATCGGCCACCTCCAACAGCAGCCATCCTAAACCGGACAGATTATGTGCTACAACTCCGGACAGGTTACTTGCTTCTGACACTTTTCCTTTTTCCCCTTGACACTCTCTTATGTTAGCACTATACTCACGGCGTCTTTCATCCATATAAAGGAGGTAATACTGGGAAAAATGAACAAGAAATGGATCTATTTTTTCGACGAAGTTTCAGAAGCTGAAAAATATGTTGGTGGTAAGTGGGACAGTGTACGTGCCTTACTGGGAGGTAAGGGAGCTAATCTAGCTGATATGACGCGCGTTGGTTTACCTGTGCCGCCGGGTTTTATTGTGACTACAGAAGCATGTAATGCTTACCAGGCTGCGGGCGAACATTTCCCTGCCGATATGTGGCAACAAGAACAGGAGTCACTCAAAAAATTAGAGGCCCAAACCGGTAAAAAGTTTGGAGACCCGACACGACCACTGCTTGTATCCTGTCGCTCCGGGGCTAAGTTTTCGATGCCCGGTATGATGGATACGGTTCTAAACATTGGTTTGAATGACGAAGTGGTAAAAGGTTTGGCGGCCTTGACAGGGGATGAAAGATTTGCCTACGACTCCTACCGACGCCTCATCCAGATGTTCGGATCTGTGGTAATGGATATTGATGATGAACCATTTGAAGAGGTGCTTGCTAAGGCACGCAGAGAAGCGGGGGTAAAAAGCGAAGCCAATCTTGAGGCCGGCCACTGGAAGGCCGTAACCGACGAATTCAAAAAAATCTTCAAGGATAAAACCGGGCAGGATTTTCCACAAAATCCGATTGATCAGATCAAGCTAGCTACGAAGGCTGTCTTTAAGAGCTGGAATGGGAGGCGGGCTATAGATTATCGTAACGCTGCCGGTATTCCTCATGACCTCGGCACAGCAGTCAACATTGTGACCATGGTCTTCGGCAACATGGGCGAAACCTCAGGTACCGGTGTGGCCTTTACCCGTGATCCCTCCACAGGCGAAAATTTGCTCTTTGGTGACTACCTTACCAATGCCCAGGGCGAAGATGTGGTGGCCGGTATCCGTAATACTAAAAAAATTAGTGAAATGGTCAAAGACTTTCCCGAAGCCTATAATCAATTTGTTGAGATCTGCAGTAAACTTGAAAATCATTACCGCGACATGCAGGATATGGAGTTTACCATTGAACAGCAAAAGCTTTGGATGCTGCAGACTCGTGACGGCAAACGTACCGCTAAAGCTGCCATTCAAATTGCCGTGGATATGGTAAACGAAGGACTGATCACTAAGGAACAGGCTGTGATGCGTGTCAGTCCAGACCAGGTTGATACCCTGCTACATCCCCAATTTGACCCCGAGGCCAAAAAAGTTGCATCAGGGGAAGGAAAAATGCTGGCTAAGGGTGTTAATGCCTCTCCCGGCGCTGCAGTAGGAGTGGTGGCCCTTGATGCCGATCTGGCACAAACCTGGGGCAAGGCCGGTAAAAATGTGATTATGGTACGCCCCTTTACCAAGCCGGACGATGTGCATGGCATGCTTGCCGCCAAAGGCATACTTACAAGTGAAGGCGGTGCGACGAGCCATGCAGCGGTAGTAGCAAGGCAGTTTGGTGTCCCCTGTGTGGTTGGGGCAAGCAACGTGGTCATTGACCTGGAAAAACGACAGCTTACCGCAAACGGTATAGTGGTCAAAGAGGGCGATTGGATTTCTATCGACGGCACTACAGGTGAAGCTTTCACCGGTCAGATTCCCACCGTTGCTCCTAAGTTTGAGGAGGAAACCGCTCTGATTACCCTGCTATCATGGGCTGATGAAGTCCGCCGTCTGCAGGTCTGGGCTAATGCTGATTATCCCGAAGATGCAGTACGTGCACGCAGCTTCGGTGCCCAGGGTATCGGTCTGTGCCGCACCGAGCATATGTTCTTTCAGGAAGAACGCTTACCCATCGTACAGAAAATGATCCTGGCCGGAAGTGAAGAGGAACGGGAAAAGGCTCTCGATGAGCTGCTCCCCTTCCAGCGCAGTGACTTTGAAGGTCTCTTCGAGGCAATGAACGGTCTGCCCGTTATCATCCGTCTGATTGACCCGCCACTCCATGAGTTTATGCCCGATCATCGGGAGATATTGGAGCAGGTAATTGAAAAGCAAGTCAAAGGTGAAACAGAAGGTCTGACTGAACTTGAATCCCTGCTCTCCGCCATCGAAGGAATGCATGAGAGCAACCCAATGATGGGAATGCGCGGCGTACGTCTAAGTATCATGATGCCCGGTATTGTCAAGATGCAGGTAAGGGCTATCTTTGAGGCGGCATGCAACGTTGCCGGCAAGGGTATGGTAGTTAAACCGGAAGTTATGATCCCCCTTACCGGACACGTAAATGAACTCAAGGTCATACAGCCTCAACTTGAAACCGTAGCCAGAGCCGTAATGAAAGAAAAGGGATTGGCAATCGAATACAAGTTCGGGACAATGATTGAGATTCCACGCGCTGCTATCACCGCCGGTGAGATAGCCGGTGTCGCTGAGTTCTTTTCCTTCGGTACTAATGACCTGACCCAGATGACCTTCGGTTACTCCCGTGATGACGCAGAGTCCCGTTTCCTGTTGGAATATGTGACACGAGGAATTTTGCCGGTTAATCCTTTCCAGACTATTGACCAGGATGGTGTCGGTGAACTGATGAAAATAGCGGTCGAAAAGGGCCGGGCTTGCCGCCCGGATCTGGAAGTCGGTATCTGCGGCGAGCACGGTGGCGACCCGGCCTCTATTGAATTCTGTCATAGTATCAACCAGAACTATGTAAGTTGTTCACCTTTCCGCGTGCCTATCGCCCGTCTGGCCGCAGCCCAGGCCACCCTGAAAGAAAAAGGCATCGGAGCAAAATAAGAGAATCTGTAACTAAACCACTTAGATTCCTGCCCCCGACAATATAAGGGGCAGGAATCAGAATGAAAATTAATATTTTGAAACTTGGGGGTAGAAAAAGATAATGACAGATATTTTTTTCAGCTCATGGGCAGGAAAAGTTGTAGATAACAGGGGCAAGGGACCTGAAAACTATGAGGAAGTAAAAGGAATTTCACTACCTCTAAAATTCATAAAAGATGAAAATATTCAGGCATTCATAGGATGGTACGGTATCGTATTGAGATCTCAGGATGTCAATATCGTCGATCTTTGCCGGGCATACCTGACAGCGGTACAGAACGAATCCTGTGGCAAGTGTTTTACCTGCCGGGTCGGCACCAAGGTCATGGCAGATACGCTGACAAAAATCTGTCAGGGAAAAGGTGAAGAGGGGGATGTTGGTACCCTTGTTCGGATTGCTGAAGTCAGCCGGGAAGATTCAAAATGCAACCTGGGACAATCAGGACCGGTTGCCCTTTTAGACGCAATAAAATTCTTTGCCGGAGATTTTGAAAAGGCTGTACGGACGAAGAATTCCATCCCCGAAGGCAATTATCACTATAAACTCACCGCCCCCTGCATGGATGCCTGCCCCATCCACTTAGATATCCCACACTATATAGAGTGTATAAAGGAAGGAAAATTTCAGAGCGCCCTGGATACAATTACAGAAAAGCTCCCCCTTCCCGGTGTGGTCGGCAGAGTTTGTGTAAGACCATGTGAAATGCACTGTCGCCGAACAATCTTAGATGAACCGATTTCGATAAAATATCTCAAGCGCTTTGTGGCGGACAATAACTTGGAAAAAGGTAAAAAATCGTTGTTCAAACAAACGCCCTCGGAAAAAACGGGTAAAATTGCTGTTATTGGTGCGGGACCCGGCGGACTCACCTGTGCTTACCATCTGGCTCTCAAGGGACACAATGTAACTATCTACGAGAGGTTCGGAGAACCCGGTGGGATGGCAGCCATGGGTATCCCTGATTATCGTCTTCCGAGAGATATCCTCGGCTTTGAGGTGGAACAGATTCAACAAATGGGTGTTACCATAAAATATAATACATTAGTGGGAAAAGACATTAAATTCTCCGATATAGAAAAGGAAACGGATGCAATCTTCATTGCTATCGGGGCTCAAGGTAGCACCACTATGGGAGTTGAGGGCGAGGATAAAGGATACAAGGGGTTTATCCCCGGCATTCAGTATCTCCAGGAAATTAACATGGGCCTTGATCCTTACCCGGAAGGAAAGAAGGTTGTCGTAGTAGGTGGTGGAAATGTAGCCATAGATTGTGTACGTTCTTCATTCCGCATCGGAAAAGACGATGTCAACCTTGTTTATCGAAGGACAAAAAGAGAAATGCCGGCAGATCATGTGGAGATTAAAGACGCCGAAGAAGAAGAGGTAAAGTTTCATTATTTGACCAACCCTACGAAAATAATCGCAAAAAAAGGGAAAGTAATCGGTATGGAATGTATCCGTATGGAATTGGGTGAGCCGGATGAAAGCGGACGGAGACGTCCCGTTCCTGTAAAGGGATCCGAATTCGTGATAGATTGTGATATCGTAATCCCCGCTATAGGACAGGCGATAGACCTCGCTCTTTTCGAGGGTAAAGGCCATATAGAAACAACAAGAAAAGGCACGCTGGTGGTGGACGAATTAACAATGCGGGCAGGCAATTCAAAGATATTTTCTGCCGGTGACTGCGTGACGGGACCCTCAGCACTTATCAATGCCTGTGCAGATGGAAAAAGGGCAGCGGTCAATATAGACCTTTTAATAAATGGTAAGGAATTAGAGATTACCGATGGTGATTGTTTTGACAAACTATTCAAGGAGGTCAAGGTTTTCGATCCCCTGGAGAAGCTAGGATTTCTGGGAGGAAGAAAAAAGTTACATCTCCCAATGCTTCCCCCGGAGGAGAGAAAACAAACCTTTGCCGAAGTGGAAAAGGGGTATCATTCCCTCGAAGCAATGGCCGAGGCAGATCGCTGTCTCAGGTGCTACAGAGTGGGAATGGTCGCAGTTTAAAACGAACAATCGTAACATAAAAAAAAGGGGTAAAGATGGTTAAGTTGACCATTGATGAAAGGGAAGTCACGGTAGAGGAAGGTACTACAATTCTGAATGCGGCAAAGTCAGCAGGAATAAAGATTCCGACGCTTTGTTATCATGAGAGATTAAACCCCATCGGTTCATGCAGGATGTGCGTGGTGGAAATCGAGGGGTTGGAACATCCCATGACGGCGTGCACCACACCTGTTACAGAAGGTATCAAGGTGTCTACAAACTCCGAAAGGCTGCAAAGGATGAGAAGGGAGACCCTGAAATTGATTTTAGCGAGTCATCCCCTTGACTGTCCTATCTGCGATAAGGGAGGAGAATGCACCCTTCAGGATATGGTATTTGAATTTGAGATAGATACCTCAGAATACCGGATCGCTGAAAAGAAACAGGAATCGGTTTATGCTACCCCTCTTATACGCTACTGGCCGGCAAGATGTATAGTATGTCTGCGTTGTGTTGCCGCCTGCAGAGAAATTAAAGGTTTAGGAGCTATTGATATCGTCGGTTCAGGCCACGGAGCATATATATCTCCGGTGAATAAGGATAAGTGCGAGTCCTGTGGCGAATGCATTAAGGTGTGCCCCACCGGTGCTTTAACGGAAAATCTAAGCCGGAACAAGGGACGTACCTGGATGGTGAATCGTGTTAAGACCACATGTGCCTACTGCGGATGTGGTTGTCAGCTCGAGCTTAATGTGGCCAATAACACTATTGTCGGCATCACGACAAAAGATGATACTGGTACAAATAAGGGAAGTTTGTGTGTAAAAGGACGTTTCGGGTACGAATTCGTAGGAGATGAGGAACGCCTTACAAAGCCTCTTATTAAACGTGACGGAAAGTTTCATGAGGCTACATGGAATGAGGCACTTAATTTTGTTGCCGAAAAATTGAGCGAAATTAAGAAATCAAGCGGTGCTGACGCTATTGCCGGTCTCTCTTCTGCCAGGTGTACCAATGAAGAGAACTACCTGCTGCAGAAATTCATGCGGGCGGTTATTGGAACAAATAACATAGATCACTGTGCCCGTCTTTGACACTCCTCCACTGTGGCAGGTCTTGCCGCATCGTTCGGGAGTGGAGCAATGACAAATCCTATTACCGATGTCCTGAAGTCACAGGCTATCCTGGTAACGGGAAGTAATACCACGGAAACTCATCCTATCTTTGCAAACTACATAAAAGAAGCGGTCTTAAAGAAAGGTGCAGACTTAATCGTTATAGATCCGAGAAAGATAGATTTAGTGGATTATGCAACTATCTGGCTTCAGCCTAAACCGGGTACCGATATCGCGTGGATCAATGGGTTTATCCACATCATTATTGAAGAAAATTTACAGGCAACGGAATACATAAAAGAAAGAACCGAAGGGTTTGATGAACTTAAAGCCTGTGTCAAGAAATATACCCCCGAATATGTTTCGGAGATTACCGGCATACCAGTAGCGAAATTAATCAGGGCAGCCCGTATCTACGGGAAAGCAAAGCCGGCCTCAATCCTGTATACAATGGGAATTACCCAGCACATAACAGGAACCAACAATGTTAAATCTCTGGCAAATCTTTCCATGCTCTGCGGTAATGTTGGTATTGAAGGAGGAGGAGTCAATCCGTTACGGGGACAGAACAATGTCCAGGGAGCATGTGACCTTGGCGCCCTGCCCAATGTCTTCACGGCATACCAGCCGGTTACCAGTGACGAAATAAGGGGGAAATTTGAAAAGGCGTGGGGAGTGAAGAATCTGCCGTCCGCTCCGGGACTTACACTTACTGAAATGTTCAATGCTGCTGAGGAGGGTACGGTACAGGCCATGTACATTATGGGTGAAAACCCGCTTCTCAGTGACCCGGACATGAATCATATAGAACATTGTATAAAATCACTAAAGTTTTTAGTAGTTCAGGATATATTTTTGACAGAAACCGCGAAGTACGCTGATGTAGTCCTTCCTGGTGTTTCTTTTGCCGAAAAGGAAGGGACCTTCACAAATTCCGAGAGAATGGTTCAACGTGTAAGAAAAGCGATTCAACCTCGAGGGGAAGCTAAGGACGACTTCTGGATAATATGTGAATTATCCGGAATGATGGGACACCCGATGGATTATAAAGATCCGGAAGCGATAATGGAAGAAATCCGCAGCGTAACCCCGAGCTATGCCGGTATAACTTATCCGCGTATTGAAAAGGAAGGGATTCCCTGGCCCTGTCCTTCTGAAGAACACCCGGGGACACCTATTCTCCACATAGAAAAATTCGCCAGAGGCAAAGGCCTCTTCACTGCCACTGATTACGAACCTCCAGCTGAAGCGCCGGACAATGAATATCCGTTTTTGTTCACTACAGGGAGGGTATTGCAGCATTACCATACCGGCACAATGACCCGTAAAGGGAAAGGACTCAACATGCTTTATCCTGAGCTTCTCGCGGAGATAAACCCGGGTGATGCCGCGGATCTGGGGATCAGCTCTGGTGAGCTTATCCGTATCGCATCCCGCCGGGGAGATATTAAAGTAAAGTCATTGATAAGTGAACGGCCCGCCAGAGGGGTTATCTTTGCGCCATTTCATTTCTCTGAGTCACCGGCAAATGCGCTCACTATAAATGCCATCGACCCGATAGCAAAGATCCCCGAGTACAAAGTGTGTGCGGTAAAGGTGGAAAAGGCTTAAAATAATAGTTGCGAATTGAAGGCCTGAAGATTTTTATTCCGTGGTCGCTTTACACTCATTTAATACGGTACGTGTCTATCGCCGATAACTGTAATCCATTCGTGTAAGATATGAATATCGAATACACGGCAATCGGAGTAATCCACTCACCATTCACGAAACCTGAAGGCATGCCGATACAGCCAACGGGAGCAGCCGGAGTAACTGGTACCGTTGAAGTGTTTGAAGAGTTTCGAGCAGGGCTGAAGGATCTTGACGGCTTCTCACATGTTATCCTGTTGTACCATTTCCATCGCAGTGAGGGATTCAGTCTCCACGTCGTTCCTTTCATGGACTCGCGGATGCGCGGGCTCTTTGCCACACGCGCGCCCAGAAGACCTAATCCAATTGGACTTTCCGTAGTCCGTCTCCGTGCAATTGAAAACGGTGTACTACAGATCGAAAACGTGGACATTGTTGATGGCACACCTCTTCTGGACATAAAACCATACGTACCGGAAATCGACGCGCCGACGGAAATACAAATCGGCTGGCTTGGCGAAACCAGGAAATCCTTCTCGGATCAGAAGGCAGATGACAGATTCAGATAGAACCACGAATAAGCCCATGTATAAACATCATTAGAAAAATAGACTCGACAGGAGGACATTATATGCAAGCACGCGGTCCACTCATGATAGAGCACAGGCTTATAGAACGTATGATCGCCATAATTGGAGATAAGCTGGTGCATGTCGTGAATACACGGGAGATTGACCCATTGTTCGTTGACAAGGCAGTTGACTTTATGCGGTTCTATGCTGACCGTACTCATCACGGAAAGGAGGAAGATATTCTGTTCAGGAAACTAAACGAAAAAAACTTATCGGATACAGACCAGCGAATAATGAACGAACTAATCCGTGAACATGTTTTTGGACGGAACACCACTAAGGCCCTGGTCGTGGCAAACACACGTTACAGGAGTGGCGATACCTCAGCCCTTGGAGACATTACGAGTTGCCTGCGCATACTCATGGATTTCTATCCTAAACATATCGAAAAAGAAGACAAAGTTTTCTTTCCCGCTTCCCGTGCGTACTTCTCCGAAGCTGAAGACCAAAGAATGCTTGCCGAGTTCTGGGAGTTCGATCGAAATATGATACATGAGAAGTACAAATCCGTCGTCAATGACCTGAAAGAACAATAATGATTCCGAATAATTGCATTCACCAAACAGTAATATCCGCCGTACCCTTGTAACAGGCAAGCTTTTAGCGTTACTGGTGATGCAAAACATTAGAAAGTCCCAAAAAGGCCCATAATCCTCCTTGTCTCGAGCAGAGTAGCGCAACCAGTCGAAATGTACTCAAAATTTGCTGCACGGATATTAATCTTGCCATGCCTATCCCCCCTATTTTAGGTTGAACTCTGCCGTGGAAAAGTGTTACCCTTTTCTTCAGCTAATTTTTATACTTTTTTTAAGATGCTTACCGGATATAGCAGTGTTTTTTACTGCAGGAGACAGGTTATGGGAAAGGGGATATCAGATTATACAAAATTTGCCGTTGATCTGCGGCGGCAGATGTGGATGGCGGGTGTAGAAGTAGAACTCCGCAGGCTTATATGGCAGATAGCCGTTACAGGAAAATACATTTCTGCCAAGATCCATGAATCAAACCGGAAGCTGGCCGGGTTTAAGAATATTTACGGAGAGGAACAGCTCTCCCTCGATAGAAGTTCTGACGAGATTCTCAGAAATCAGTTGCAGTTTTCAGGATTCGTCCGGGAGTACACTTCAGAAGAAAGTGATACCGTTATAGAGGTCGGCAAGGGTGACGAAAAATATTTCGTCACGGCAGATCCTCTTGATGGGTCTTCTCTGGTGGACAGTAATCTTTCCATAGGCACCATCATCGGCATTCATAAGGAGTCGATCTTTGCTGAAGGGAGGAAGACGATGGTAGCGGCCATGTATATTACCTATGGTCCCCTGATCACAATGGTATATACGGCAGGCAAAGGTACTCATGAGTTCGTTCTGAACAGGGAAGGAGAATACGTCCTCTCTGAGGAGAATATTACTTTGAGGGAACGGGGGTCAATTTACTCTCTGGGGGGATTGAGGAAGGACTGGACACCAGAACACCGTGAATATGTGGAGTATCTGGAAGGGAAGGGATACAAGCTCCGTTACAGCGGGGGGTTTGTACCGGACTTCAATCAGATCCTGATTAAGAAAGGTGGTGTATTTACATATCCTGCATTAAAAAATAGCCCTCATGGGAAATTACGGCTCCTCTTCGAGCTTCAGCCTATGGCATTCATCGTTGAACAGGCCGGTGGATTGGCCACCGATGGTAAAGAAGATATCCTGTCCATTAAAGTAAAAGACTTAATGCATCGTTGTCCAATCTATATAGGAAGCCCTTTTGAGGTGAAAAAAGCCGGGGAATTCCTGGTGAAAGATAGATGATATATGCGAAAACTGTAAAATTGATAAGTAATTTGATAAAGGCAAGAATAATTCGGGCCCCTTTTTTGATAACTTCCAAAAAGCAGGAAATAGGCTTCATGGGGTGAAGAGTATGGGAAAGTAGAAAAAATATAGAGCAGAGGAAAAGGAGGCGAGGATAATGGTTGTAGTTGCTATTTTAAAAGCACGTCAGGGAGTCGAAAAAGATATGGAAGCCGCATTGAGAGCTATGGTTCCAAAGGTTCTTCCTGAAGAAGGTACCCTTACTTACATTCTCAATCGTGCCCAGAACGAACCGGGGAAGTTTTTATTTTATGAAAAATACACAAACAAGGCGGCATTTGATATTCACAGCTCTACCCCTCATTTTCAAGAACTTTTTGAAAAAATCGCCCCGATGCTTGATGGGGAACCTTCTTTAGAAATGTATGAGGAATTAGCTGCCAAAGCATAAACTCCGCTTCCCAATAGAGCTTTTCCGTTAAATGATTGGCCGACTCTTCAGCATGCTCTTTTAGCCGCATGGTTGAATCTGTTGTTATACGTTAAATTTGTAAATTACATATCCCACCTAATCGAATTCATTGTATTTTTTATTAGAGTTAAAGCTTTTTTCAATCGGGTATTTTTTGTTATTCATTTCAATTTTTTTCTTTACTGCATGTTCAAGCTCAATACCGAAATGGTTGCATATATAGGTTAGAAGAATAAAAACATCTGCGATTTCTTCCTCTACCCTGTGTTTTGCTGTTGAGTTTATCTCATTAGCGTTTTTCCACAGAAACAGCTCGGATAGCTCAGAAATCTCTATATTTAAGCCTAAGAGCAGGTCTTTTACTTTGTGGAATTGTTTCCAGTTTCTTTTGTCTCTGAAATCTATAATTTCGTTTTGTAAATCTTTAATTTTCATGGTATGCAGTTTATTAATTTCGGTTACATTATTAATAGTTCAAGAGTACCCAATTAAGTATCCTGTCAACGGAACTACTTTCCGAATTTTATAATATGTTAAAAAAAGAAGTGAAAATAACAATATTATTATTAGCAGTATTATCATACTCAATATCACTTGTGTATGCGAATGACATTATAAATTTTAATGAAATAAGATTATTTGAGTCTAACCATGAGTGTATTGATTCGTTTTACAAGCAATTGCAACCTGCTGAATCAAAACCTTCATATAAAGCTTTTTATAAAGGTATTCTTGGTTACTATTCAATGCTAAAGGAAGGTAAAATACAGAATAAAAAATATCTAACCTTGATAGATTTTTCTTTATCGTCAAAAGTCAGGCGGCTTTGGGTTATTGATCTGGAAATAATGCGGATTATCCACAATTCACTAGTCGCACATGGGAAAAGTAGCGGCGAAGAATTTGCAGTAAAATTTTCCAATACACCAGAATCGAAAATGAGTAGCTTAGGATTCTATCTTACCGGTTCAGAATACTATGGGAAATATGGATTATCTCTTTATCTCGATGGAATTGAGCCGGGTATTAATGATAATGCCCGGAAACGTGCCATTGTTATGCACAGCGCTCCTTATGCAACCGGAGATTTCACTTTTAAATTTGGAAGATTAGGCAGAAGCTTTGGTTGTCCTGCTGTACCTCCGGAAAAAAGCACCGCAATTATAGAGGTTATTAAGGATAAGTCGTGTTTGTTTATTTATTATCCGAGTAAATCATATTTTGTAAAATCAAAATATTTAAATTCCGTTTAATTCAGATCACACACTGGTTTAGCCGTTAACGCTTTATATAAATCTTCGTCCCTTTTATATATGTCTTTTCTAAAGTTTCTCTGGCCTGAATCATCAACCCATGAAGTAAGATAAAGCAGTTGCACTTCCGGCTTTTTTGTTAAGATAATAGTTTTTGTCCTGGTTGTTTCTATTATTTTCCGGATCTTTTTTTGATTCCAGCTTGGCTGATCTTTTAATAAGAATTCAGCAAGTTCAAGGGGTTTATTTACCCTTATACAGCCCGAACTGAATGCCCGCTCTGTTTTTTCAAATAACTCTTTGCCTGGGGTATCATGCAGGTAAACATCAAACCTGTTGGGAAACACAAACTTTACAGCACCTAAAGCATTTAATTTACCTGGCTCTTGCCGATAGTTATAAGAATACGGTTTTTTACTAAACCAGTCTATTGAATCAGGGTTAATTTTAATTCCTTTGGCATCATAAATATTTATATTTTTCCGGACAAGGTAACTTCTGTCTTTTTTGATCTCTGGTATTAAATCTTTTTTCAGAATTGTAGGAGGCACTGTCCATGTAGGATTGAAAACAATATATTGCATGGTAGCTGAAAAAACAGGTGTTTTCCTGAAAGGTTTACCAACAATTACCTTATGATGTCTTACTACTTTATTGTTCTCAATTACATC
>Ga0265296_1004254_pt1 | contig 12545 bp, 10 predicted proteins | sample MunlanPumphouse1_FD_189073 | JGI IMG/M metagenome (GOLD analysis project Ga0265296, IMG submission 189073) | Groundwater microbial communities from a municipal landfill in Southern Ontario, Canada - Pumphouse #1 | ecosystem: Environmental > Aquatic > Deep subsurface > Groundwater | place... | reverse complement strand
GGCGCAAAAAAGGTGAAAGCTGAAAGCTGAAAGCTGAAAGCTGAAAGCTGAAAGGAACACCTTGTGGCACTACAGTTTTTCCTTTGAGCTTTGAGCTTAGGATGGTGATTATGAGAGAAGATACTCCGATTACTCCGCAAATTATTGAAGAGCACGGCCTCACAGAGGAGGAATACCGCCACATCGAGGAGGTCTTGGGCCGCACGCCCAACATCACCGAGCTAGGCATCTTCTCCGTGATGTGGTCTGAGCACTGCTCGTACAAGAGCTCGCGTATCTATCTCAAGCAGTTCCCGACGACCGGGCAGCGGGTCCTGCAGGGGCCCGGCGAGAACGCGGGCATCATCGACATAGGCGACGGGATCGCCGTGGCCTTCAAGATGGAGAGCCACAACCATCCGTCGTTCATCGAGCCATACCAGGGCGCGGCAACCGGGGTCGGCGGCATACTGCGCGACATCTTCACGATGGGCGCAAGGCCGATCGCCAATATGAACAGCCTTCGCTTCGGCGCACCCGCGCACCCGCGCACGCGCTATCTCGTCAAGGGCGTCGTCGCCGGCATCGGCGGTTACGGCAACACGATGGGCATCCCGACCGTCGGCGGCGAGGTGGCATTCGATCCCTGCTACAACGGCAATATCCTGGTGAACGCCTTCACGCTCGGCGTGATGGACGCAAAGCGCATCTATCTGGGCAAGGCGTCCGGCGTAGGAAACCCTGTCATATATGTCGGCTCCAAGACCGGCCGCGACGGCATTCACGGCGCCACGATGGCGTCGGACGTCTTCGGCGAGGGCGGAGAGGAACGCCGCCCCACGGTCCAGGTCGGCGATCCGTTCACGGAAAAACTCCTGCTCGAGGCGTGCCTGGAACTCATGGCGACTGATGCGATCGTGGGCATTCAGGACATGGGCGCAGCCGGGTTCACTTGCTCCACGTTCGAGATGGCGGATCGCGCCGGCTCGGGCATGACCGTGGACCTCGAAAAGGTCCCCACGCGCGAGGAGGGGATGACTCCGTATGAGATCATGCTCTCGGAGTCGCAGGAGCGGATGCTGCTCGTGGCAAAGCAGGGCCGCGAGGATGAAGTGCGCCGCATCTTCGAGAAGTGGGATCTGGATGTGGCGGTCGTGGGCCGGGTCACCGACGACGGTCGCGTGCGCATCATGAGCAAGGGCCGATGCGTGGTGGACATACCGGTGGCGCCGATCGTCCACGAGGCGCCTGTTTACGAGCGGCCCTGGGCGGAGCCCTCGTGGCAGCGTGAGGTGCAGAAGCTGGACCTCGCGTCCGTTCCGATTCCGGGCGATTTTAACGAGGCGTTTCTCAAACTCATCTCTACCCCGAACGTTGCGAAGAAGAGCTGGGTCTGGGAGCAGTACGATCACATGGTCATGACCAACACGGTGGTCACGCCGGGCGCGGACGCTGCGGTGCTCCGTCTCAAGGACTCGAAGAAGGGTATCGCGATCAGCACGGATTGCAATTCGCGCTACTGTTATCTCGATCCCTATGCAGGCGCGGCTCTCGCTGTGGCGGAGGCGGCGCGCAATCTTTCGTGCGTGGGCGCGGAGCCCATGGCGATTACGGACTGCCTCAATTTCGGGAACCCCGAAAAGCCGGAGATCATGTGGCAGTTCCGCCAGGCGGTCGCGGGGATCTCTGAGGCGTGCAGGAAGTTCGACACCCCGGTCACGGGCGGCAACGTGAGTTTCTACAACGAGACAAAGGGCGAGGCGATCTATCCGACCCCTACCATAGGCATGGTGGGGCTTCTGGAGGACGTGAATCAGCATTGCACGCCGTGGTGGAAGGAAGAGGGCGACGTCATCATCCTCTTGGGCAACGGGGAGCCGGATCTCGGCGGCAGCGAGTACCTGGCCTCGATCCAGGGCCGCGTCGCGGGCCGTCCGCCGCAGGTGGATTTCGAACACGAGAAGGCGGTGCAGAACGCGGTGCGCACCTGCATACGCAGAGGCCTGGTACGCTCCGCGCACGACATCTCCGACGGCGGCATTGCAGTTGCGCTTGCGGAGTGCTCGCTTACGAGACCCTCAGGCGTGATCGGCGCGTCCGTGACTCTTTCGGACGACCTGCGGCCGGATGTGCTGCTCTTCGGCGAGTGCGGCGCGCGTATCATAGTCTCCACGACTCCTGCGAACGCCCAGGCGGTTATCGCGATCGCTCGCGAGCTCGGGGCGCCTGCGAAGGAGATCGGAAAGGTCGGCGGCCGAATGCTCGCGATCAACAATTTCGTCTCCATTGCTGTTGCGGAACTGCATCAGCGCTGGACTGAGGCGCTGCCTAAGATGATGGGTGAAACATAAGGCGTAAGGCGTAAGGCCAGGTGTTCCTTAAGCCCTAAGCCTTACGCCCTAAGCCTGTCGTTGGTGTTTTTTTCCTGCTTCTTGCCTCATGCTTCCTGTTTCGAGGTTTTCAATGTGCGGAATAGTCGGCGTACATAATCATCCCGAGGCATCGAACCTTGCCTATCTATGTCTCTATGCGCAGCAGCATCGCGGCCAGGAGAGCACCGGGATAGTCTCGTCCGAAAACGGAATATTCCATCAGCACAAGGCCATGGGGCTCGTGGCGGACAGCTTTGACAACGCGCGCATAAAATCCCTCAAGGGTCGAAGCGCGATCGGCCACGTGAGATATTCCACGGCCGGCAGCTCCAGCATAGAAAACGCTCAGCCGTTCGTGGTCAGCGCGCGGGGCGAGCAGCTTGCGCTCGCCCACAACGGAAATCTCACGAACGCCCTGGATCTTCGCAAGAGGCTCGAGGACGACGGAGCAATCTTCCAGTCCACGATGGACAGCGAAGTGATCATGCATCTCATAGCGCGCGAGCGGGGCAAGACGCTCGTCGAACGGATCGCGGGCGCGCTCAGGAAGGTGGAGGGGGCGTACTCGCTCGTGTTTCTCTCGGATGGAATAATGGTGGCAGCGCGCGATCCGCGCGGCTTCAGGCCGATTGTGATCGGGCAGGTGGGTGACGCGTACGTGGTCGCGTCCGAGACCTGCGCCCTGGATCTGATCGATGCCACCGTCGTGCGCGAGGTGAGGCCGGGCGAGATCGTGCTCTTCGAACAGGGGGGAATGCGCTCTTTCGACATGCTCGAGGATAAGAAGGCGAAAAAATCGCACTGCATCTTCGAGTATATCTATTTTGCGCGCCCCGACAGCCACATCTTCGATCGCGACGTTTACACAGTGCGCAAGGGTTTCGGCAGGCAGCTCGCGAAGGAACATCCTGTCGAGGCGGATGTCGTCATACCGGTCCCGGATTCTGGCGTGCCCGCAGCGATAGGTTATGCGCAGGAGGCGGGCATCCCGTTCGAGATGGCGCTCATACGCAACCACTACGTGGGCCGCACGTTCATCGAACCGACGAGCGAGATCCGGCACTTCGGGGTCAGGATCAAGCTGAACCCCGTGAGGGAGACCCTCGCCGGCAAGCGAGTCGTGGTGATAGACGACTCCATTGTGCGCGGAACCACGAGCATGAAGATCGTGAAGATGCTGCGCAGGGCCGGGGCAAAGGAAGTACACATGCGCGTCTCGAGCCCGCCCACGTGCTGGCCGTGTTTTTACGGGATCGATACGCCCACGCGCAAGGAGCTCATCGCCGCGAGGCAGTCGGTCGCGGAAATCCGCGAGTTTATGACCGCGGATTCCCTCGGTTACCTGTCGCATGACGGGCTGTACTGGTTTGAAAAGAAGGGCGAGCGCGAGTGGTTCTGCGACGCGTGCTTCACGGGCGATTATCCTGTGGGGCTCACCGACGCGCCCGAAGTCCTCGAACAGGCCATCGCCTCGCGCCGCGGGTGCTGAATTTTTCCATGCGCATTCTCATCACAGGTGCTGCAGGCTATCTCGGGTCCATGGTCGTCCGCATCCTGGCCGGGCTTGGCTGCTATGAGATCCACGGGATCGATGTAAAATTGCCCCCCGATGTTTCACTGTACAAGGGTTTTGTACAGGGCTCGGTCACGGATGCCGCCGTGATGAGGGAGCTCTTCGAGAACGTGCGGCCGGACGTGGCTGTGCACTTGGCGTTCGTGGTCGACGCCACGCATGACCAGCGCAAAGAAGAATCCGTGGCCATAGACGGCACGCGCAATTTCCTGGCAGGCTGCGAGAGCGCGGCCGTGCGCAAGGCGATCTTTCTCTCGAGCGCCGCTGCCTATGGCGCGCACGACGACAACGACGTGCCGCTCACGGAGTCGTCGCCCGTTCGAGGGGTTGCGGGCTACAGCTACTCTCGGCTCAAGGCGGCCACGGATCAGATGGCGCAGGGGTACATGCGCGCCCATCCGGAATGCGAGTTTGCGATCCTCAGGCCATGCCTCGTTGTGGGACCGAATACAGACAATCACTTCTTTGACCTGCTCAAGTTTCCGATAGTGCCGAAGGTCCTCGATAGAAAGGGAGTGCGCGACCCTCTCTTTCAATTCATCCACGAGGACGACATGGCCCGCTGTCTCGTGGCGGCCGTAGAGAAACCGGCGCGCGGGGTCTATAACGTGGCCGCGGAAGGGGAGGCGCGATTCTCCGAACTCGTCCGCCGCGCCGGCAAACCGTCGCTCCCCATACCTTCGTGCGTACTCTATCCTGCAACTGCGCTGCTCTGGTGGCTGCGGCTCATCTCATCGCCGCCGGCGCAGCTCAATTTCATACGGTATCCATGGATCATGGACTGCAGCCGCATGCGCAGGGAACTCTGTGTCCCGGCGAAGGGCTGTATCGAGGCCTTCGACGAGTTCATCCAATCTTGGTAACTATTCAGGAAGGGGAGTCGCCTTGTGCGACGGCGCCATTCGCTACGCTATTCCTTGCGAATTCCTCAACACATTCATCCCATTTGGTGTCTTCCCGCTGGTCAGGCCCCAAATGGGGGAATGTGTTGAGGAATTCACTTCGTCATACCTGCCTGCCGGCAGGCAGGCGCTCCGCTCAAAACCGCGCCTGATTGTCGCGCAAGGCGACTCCCCTTCCTGAATAGTTACCAAGCCTGATCTCAATTTGATCCTGGTTTCGCCGTCGCTTGTTTCCCTTTTTTCATTTTTATCGTCGGTATTCTGACGCCCGGGTAGGGGGTGACCCATCGAGGCCCTTTACCACTCCCCTCTGATATACCTAACAGTCTGATATCGTTGATTAATCCCATAACTGCAATTCTCCCGGAAAATGGCATGCCATTTGCTCTATAATGATAAGCGAGAGGGGATATTTATGAAAACTGTCAAACTTATGAATTTCTTTATGGCCCTGTTGATGGCCGCAATGCTCGGCGCCTGCATGCAGGGCGGGCTTGAGCGGCCGGCCGTGCCGCCGGTTCCGCCGGTGCCGCCGGTGCCTCCGCCGCCACCGCCAGGAGCGGCATTGGTTGTGAGCTCGGTTGAAGGCACGCGCGCGACGATCCAGTGGCCAGAGCCCTCGGCAGGCGCCTCCAGCTACCAACTCTGTTCCGGCTCCGACCCTAATGTCATCTGCAGCCAGGTCATCGCTCCCGCATGCGCGAACGGCGTATGCACATATACCGTTCCGGGGCTCAAGGTCGAAACAATCCATCCATTCATAATCGGCTACAAGGATGCGAGCGGCATCGATTCGCTGAATGCCGCGATCCAGATCGACACCGCCTGGAAGGTCGCGACGTATGACAGCACCGATGCAGCCCAGGCGCTCGGCTGGAAAATTGAGGTCGGCGACGTGAACGGAGATGGTTATCCGGATGCCCTGGTCGGAGGGGGTGGGGGCAGTTTGCTGGGGCGGACAGATCTCTTCTTCGGCGGGCCTCAAAACACATTTCTTGATGCCAACGGCAACCTCGTGCCTGGCACAAATTTTATCGGTCCTGTCTTAGATTCGGCAGCTTTTGGCCGAGGGCTTGCGGTGGCAGATGTGACAGGTGATGGGATAGATGATGTGATCATCAGTCAATGGAACAATAACACCGACGGCAATGGCCATGTGTTCATTTTCAGAGGCAGGACAGCATGGAGTGCACAATACACAGGTTCAGTCACTCCTGCTGCACAGCAGGATTATACATTGACAGACACTCTGCTCCCCTTCTCGAACTCGGAGTTTGGCCGGGCTCTGGCAACAGGCGACCTCACGGGTGACGGCAATATTGATATTGCTATAGGAGCACCGTCAGTCGGTGGCGCCTTGAATCCCCGAGTATTCAGTGCCCTAGGTCCGATAACGTCTAATCTTGTACTCGCGGCCCCCGCTGATGTCGTGTTTGAGGGCGCGATTGGCGATCGTACTGGTTATTATGTTTCTTCAATCGGTAACCCTGATCAGGACAGTTCAGACGAGGTCATTTTCAGCAGACTGATCACATTAACAGTGACCGATGAGAATATAACATGGAGGATAAATGATGACATCACTGACCTTGGTCCTTACTCGGGACTGATAGATCAAACCTTTGTCGGTGCCTTGTCCGGGCTCAATGGCTTCTATATCAGGGCCGGGACCCTGGGTGGCGGTGATGTGAATATCTTTGCGAACAACGCGAGGCTCGCCCCCACATATCAGTTGTTGAACAACGCACAGCCCGGGTTCGGAACCGCGCTCGCATACGGCGATATCCATATAACGGATGTGGTCAATGAGCTCCTTGTTGCCAGCCAGGGCGGGATTTTTGAATACGACGATCCCAACCTTGCGGACGCCATATCCGATGGATCGATTCCCGCCGAGCCGACCCAGGCCTTCAAGACGGGGGATATCAACGGCGATGGATACCTCGATATTCTGATCGGGGATCCAACCGCAAACGGCGGAAATGGTCGCTTCACGATTTATTACTGATCGATAGAGAACAGAGCCAATGATTTCTATCAAACCCAGGCTGATATTCGTAGCGCTGCTCCTCTGTGCCATGCTTGGCGCCTGTATGCAGGGAGGTCTCTTAAGGTCAGGCGACGGGGGAGGCGGGGGCGGCGGTTCGACCCTCACGATGTCGGATCTTCAGCAGGTCGTAAATTCGCGCGCGACGATCACATTCGCCGCTGTAGACGGGGCGGCGAATTATCAGGTAAGCGCGGATGGAGCGGGTTACTCTACGATATCGCCCGACCCCTGCAATGCCGGGACCTGCACATATACGGTGCCGAACCTGAGCACCGGCGCGACTCACAATATAGATGTGCGAGCGATAAGCGGTAACAGCGCGTCCGCGCCAAAGTCGATAGCCATCGATACGACGCTCAAGGTCGCGAGGTTTGTGCCCGACGGCATTGGAAAGGAAGACTTTAACTTCGGGGCCTCGATCGTGAGCGGCGACATGAACGGCGACGCATACCCGGACCTCGCCGTGACCGGCCTTTATTCGCCCGCCACACCGACAACCGGCCAGGTGGACGTATTCTCTACAGGTCCAGACTTCATCGACGCGAACCGCAACATCTCCCCGGCCAAGGCGATCTCCGGAGCGCTCGGTTCCGCGCACGGGGCTTCGATAGCGACGGGCCGCGTCACCGGTGGCGTGCTGGGCGACCTGCTCATCGGCCAGTTCAAGGGCGCGGCCACGGAATACGGCAGCATCTTCATTTTTACGGCAGCCACGCTCGACAGCGGCAGCAGCTTCAATTCCGACACGCAGCGCGATTACGTCATCGATTCTGACCCGGCGCCTGCATTCGCGGGAGCCGAATTCAGTAAATCGATTGCCGCGGCCGACATGAACGGCGACGGGTGCGATGACATCATCACCGCAGGTCCGAAGTGGATAGATAACCCGGCATTATTCGATGTGAATAAGGGAAAGGTATACCATTTTGATGGGTGCATAAATTCCAATATCATCGCGGGTGCGGGCGACGAGATATTCACTGGTGCCATAGCCTTTGCAATGGCAGGCAACAATGAGTGGAACGTCGGCGACTTTAATGGAGATGGCCTCGATGAGGTCCTCTACCTGAGACAGGAAGTCGCAGGTCCGCCTGCCACCGCCACGTTGGGCTTTGTCGGCGGCGGGGACTGGGGGACATTCGACCAGGACGCCGATACTGGCGCGATGGCGTTCAACCTCGGCGATATCGACGGCGACGGTTTTGGCGACTTTGCCGTGCGGTTCGAGACCCTTGATGCCTTTTTTAACCAGGGCGGTATAGTCTTAATCTACAAGGGACCGGCGCCTGTCGTGGCCAGCCCTGCCTTCGTGATATTCGACGACCTCCAGCCGGGCTTCGGCAGCACTGTCGCATATGGCGATATCGACATGGACGGCCAGAGCGAGATCGTCATCGGCAGCGCTTCCAAGATCTCAATCTTTGAGGGGCCCTTCTTTGACGACGGCGTGGATTCCACGCTCCCCTACGGCTGTTCGAGCGGCATGATCATGGACGCAAATGCCGACCGTTATCTGGACCTTGTCTGCGGCGATACCCTTTATAACGCCAACGGAGGGATCGCGGAGGGCTCCCTGCTGGTGCTCTTCTGACCCTGTCTAAGCCCCATATAAATCGCGCAACTAATCCAGCCATGCGCCGATAAGGGTGTTGCACGATGATGCACCCGGACGGCGCTGCGCGTCTTGATGAAACTCGAGGCATGAGGCATGAAGCAGGAGGCAGGAATAACCCCAGATGTTTTTTCATGCTTCGTGCTTCATGCTTCGTGCTTCGACATTATATGGCTCATAAATTAAAAATAGGCTTGTTGCTGACAGTGGCGCTGTTGCTGGCGTCGTGCACGGGCGGCGGCCAGTTCACGGGCTGGCAGACCGAGACGTTCGACACAACAGCGGTCACGAAGAGCACCACAAAGACCTTTGTGCTGGGCAACAGCGAGAGCGATCAGGAGCAGCACATCCGGGCCATCGCGTTCGACCGCGGCAGCAACTCCGCCGGCAACTTCAGGATCGACAGCTTGACGGTGGGGGACCAGGCAGTGAGTCCGACGGACATAGTCGTGCCGCCGGGCAGCTCGCTCCATGTCGCGGTCACCTATTCGCCCATGAACCTCGATGTCACGCGCGCGTCGTACGGCGGCTGGGTTACGGGGCAGGAGGAACGCTGGATACCGAAAAAGCCGGAGGATGTAGGCAAGGAAGAGAAGGGCGCTATAGTCCAGCGCGCGATAATCGAGGCAGTATACGATTATCCGGGGGAGGGGATATATTATGTGCAGCTCGTCGGTGACGCTGCTCCGGGGCCGAACGGGGAGCAAGAGGCGGGCGGTGCGTTTGCCGCCTGTACGCCCGGCAACGGGACCGCGTGCTATACGGGCGGATTTGAAGTCGACATACCGGAGCTTGCCCCCGGAGGCCCGCAGGCGCTTACGCTGACGGGCCCCATGCGGCTCGGCATCAACGGAGGGGCGGTCACCCTTCGGATGGACGACTTCCCTTATGCGATCATGTACCTGCGCAGCGAGGAGATCCCCAAGCTGCCGTCCGGCGTCACGGCAACGCTCGTCATCAGCGGCGCGCAGGGCGTTGAGGCTGCCGGCACCTTTGACGGCGCCAGGCTCACTATAGAAAAGGTTTCGTTCAGGATCAGGGTGGCCCTCGGCGAGCTTACGGTGGACCAGATCAAACAGGGGATTTCGGCGCTGGTCGATTTCGAGTTGCCGGATCTCACGATCGAGACGATCAAACCGTTATCACAGGGCTTGATCACGCTGCATATGGAGACAAAGCTCCCTGAGAATCCCTCGGGCAACCAGCTCTTCGATCAGTTCCTCTCGGGAGCAAAGATCACCGCCAGCATGGAAGGCGAACTGGCGTTCTGATCGCGTAGAACACGAAAAAGGTACATATGTCACCGGTGGAATCAGCAATAATATCTTCGTTTGTGATGGCGGCCGCGGACCAGCAGTTAAATGCGATAGTTCCGGTCGTGGGGGAACTGCCGGACGATACGGATTCGCTCGAATACGTTGCCAGGGCGAAGGATTCTTTAGCCGAACCTGAGCAAGATCTGGTCGCGCACGCGTCGCTCGGCGAGATGCGCAGGACGTCGGCACCTGAGGCGGCTCCGCTTTCGATCAACGGCTTTTACGAAGATGCGGATCAGTTGTGGAAGAATGCGGATCTTAGTTTGGGAACCGCTGACGGCCTTCGTCTGGCTAATTACGCACAATCAAATCGCGTAGCGATAATCTACCGCCGTGGGATCCCGGGAGATGGCGTCCGTCACATAGCTCAGATCTTAAAGGGGATGCAGTGGTATCTCGAAGATCCTGCCGTTGAAACGGCGCACGGTCGGGTTGAAAACGGGATCCGCGAGGTCGTGCTCATGTTGCATGCAGGCGCGCTCGGAGTATGGGAGAGGCGCTTTGCGCCGTACCTGGAGAATCGGGATAAGTTTCGGCTCGTGGTCGAATGCCTCAACTGCCTCGACGATATCGCCCATGAAGCGTCGGCTCACGAGGAGGCGAACGCCATTCATTGGGTCGCGTTATCAACCGCGTTCGGAACCAAGTTCGCAACCGCATCCGAGGCCGTTACCAGCAGGCTCTTGAAACATATCTTGGAATATATTGACGATCCATCGCAGCGCCACCCGCTGCTCCCCGTGCCGCGGCTCTCGACCGAAGAGGCGACAAAGGTATCTCAAAAAATCTACGAATCATTCCTGCAGCGCGGCGATCTTGAAGAGCTACGCCTCGATCCCTGGCAGGAAACCACTATCAAGACCATTCACGCGGAAGTGCTCGATTATGCCTTACGCATAAAGGAGACGATCGGCGTGAGCGTGGAGGTATCGCCTGAAGAGATAGCGCCCCTTGCAGAAGAGCTGCGCGCGCTAGGTATTCCGGAATTCGCAGCGTTGACGCCTCAAGAGCAGGATGAAGTTGCCCGCAGGATCATCAAGGAGCGTAAAATATTGGGCATGTAAAGATCGTCAAATCGAATCTTTATCTTAATCCTATTCTTCGGTTCTTCACCGCTTAGTCAAAATCTCTTTTGTAAGCTTTTTCCCGAGTTCCACCCCCGGCTGATCGAATGGATTTATTCCGTACAGCGCGCCCACGTACGCCGTGGCGATTTCGTAGAGCATGAAGAATTCGCCCAGGTGATGCGCGTCCACGGTAGGGAACGTTACCGTGAGGGATGGTCTGCCTGCGTGCGCCAGGGCCTCGGTCGTGGCCTGCTGCTCGGCGCGCAGGATCGCTCCGAGGTCTTTTCCCTCTATATACTTGAACGCCTCCGCTGCGCCGCTCACGCGCGCGGCATCCGCCGCGACTCGGAACGACTCGACTCCCACGAACGTGAAGACCTTGTCGCGGGGTCCCTCCATGTAGAGCTGCACCTGCGAGTGCTGGTCCGTTGCGCCCAGCGCCTTGACAGGCGTCTGCCCGTGTCCCTGCTTTCCCAGGCTTTCTGCCCAGAGCTGGGCGTACCAGTCGGACGCCAGCATGAGCGCATCGGAGTAGGGGACCATCACGCTGATCGTCTTTTTCTTTTTCCAGTCGAGAAAGTGTTTATACGCGCCGAGCTGATATGCCGGGTTTCCTTCCAGCGCGCTGCCGGAGCATCTCTCCGCCATGGCGCGGGCGCCAGAGACGAGCCCTGTCGCGTCGATGCCTGCGCACGCCGCAGGGAAGAGGCCGACTGCGGAGAGTACCGAGAACCTACCGCCGAGCTTCGGAGGAATAGCAAATGAGCGAAGTTTTTCTTTCTGCACGAGGGGCCTCAGCTCGCCGCGCTCCGGATCTGTTATGATGATCAGGTGCTCGCGCCAGCGCTCGCCGACCGCGCGCTTGAGTCTTTCGAGCACGATGATGAACTGCGCAGCCGTCTCGGTCGTCATCCCGGACTTGCTGATGACGGTAAAACAAGTGCGCTTGATGTCCACGAGATCCAGGAGTCCTGCAAAGCTTTCAGGATCGATGTTGTCGCATACGAAGAGCCTGGGCCTCCCGTTTCGCTGTTCCTTATTTTTGAGATTCCAGAATGGAGGCAGCAAAGCCTGGGCGGCGCACCGAAGCCCCAGGGCCGAGCCGCCTATGCCCAGCACCACGAGCTCGTCAAAGCGCGAGGCGACGTCTTTTGCCGCCTCCGCAATGCCGTCGAGGAGAAGAGGATCAAAAACGATGTCGTAGAATATCGCGTCCTGCGTCCTGCGCCATTGCATGAACTTCTCATGCGCGGCGCCTGCAGTCTTCTCGATGGCAGCCAGGTCTGCGGACGTGAGTCCGTTTTCATCTCCGACCGCATCTGCCATCAAATTAGTTGGATCTATTTTTAGCATCTCTGCCTCCAAAAAATCTGAGCAATAAATTGTCGTACGGATTCACTCTGAGCGCTTTTTTGTATCACGGACCACCTCGCGCACGACCGATATCAGGTCCAGCACCGCCATCTTGACGGTGGAATAATCCTGCATCATGTGTCCCTTTGCAGAGACCGCAGACTCGATCCGATCGAGCCGCTCCAGCAACTCCTTGTCCTTCATCGGCATCCTCCTTTAGAGCCACACTGTTTTGCGCTCCTTGAGCGCCTGATCGAGCATCTGCTGTATCGTCGCCTTGATGCCAAGGGCTTCTTCGTTGACCAGCTCCTCGTCCTCCGC
>Ga0265296_1004253_pt1 | contig 12545 bp, 8 predicted proteins | sample MunlanPumphouse1_FD_189073 | JGI IMG/M metagenome (GOLD analysis project Ga0265296, IMG submission 189073) | Groundwater microbial communities from a municipal landfill in Southern Ontario, Canada - Pumphouse #1 | ecosystem: Environmental > Aquatic > Deep subsurface > Groundwater | place: Canada... | reverse complement strand
TTGGGCAGCAAAAAGCCGCTAGATCGTTGATCTAGCGGCTTGTTTGTTTGGGTGCGGGAGCAGGATTTGAACCTGCGACCTTCAGGTTATGAGAACGATTTATACTGTTTTCGCACTGGACGATTTCACCTCTTATTGAACTCTAAACCCCTACTACGCCTGACTTTCTGTTGACCGCTTAGCGAATCTGAATCACCGTTCCTGTGATCTATTTCGCTCTGCTTTTCCGCCAAACGCTTCCGTCTTGCTTCCACGGATCGAACGGCTCGAACGGAGGCGATTTCGTTGGGAAAGGACTAGGAGATGGATGGCGAGAAGTTGAGCAAGCGTGTGGTGGATCGACTTGAGGTGCGCGCCAAAGACTACATCGTGTTCGATGGCGAGTTGCCGGGGTTCGGCGTCCGCGTGATGCCGAACGGCAAACGCTATTATCTAATCCAGTATCGACGGCATGGCCGCACCCGTCGCATGGCGCTGGGCCAGCACGGCGTTGTGACGGCCGAGATCGCGCGGCGGGAAGCCAACCGCATGTTGGGCGCCGTGCGCGGCGGCGGAGATGACCCGGCGACGCTGCGCGACATGGAGCGCCAGGCGGCGACCGTTCAGGAACTAGGTGCGCGGTTCTTGAAGGAGCACGTCGCTGTCCGCTGCAAGCCGACCACCGAGTACGAGTACAGACGCGCCGTCCAGTTCTTCATCAATCCGTTCTTCGGCAAGCAGCGGGTGCGGACAGTGACCTCGGCCGATGTAGCGGAGTTGCATGGGAAGTATGCGCATACGCCCTATCAATCGAACCGGGTCCTGGGTGTGCTCTCCAAGATGATGAGCCTGGCCGAGGTCTGGGGCATGAGGGACAAGCGCACCAATCCATGCGACGACGTGAAGGCCTTCCCCGAACGTAAGCGTGAGCGCTTCCTCTCGCCCGAAGAGATCGAGCGCCTGGGCGCGGCCCTCCAGGAGGCCGAGCGCACAGGCGCGGAAAGCCGTTTCGCCGTCGCCGCCTTCAGGCTGCTGCTGCTCACCGGCTGCCGCCTGCGCGAAATCCAGACATTGAAATGGAGCTACATCGATTTCAGGGCAGGCCGCTTCCGGTTGCCGGACAGCAAGACCGGGCCGAAGACGGTCTACCTGGGCGACGCCGTCGTCGAACTGCTGCGCAAGCTGCCCGAGGTGGACGGCAACCCTTACGTCATCGTCGGCAAGCTGGAGGGAAGTCACCTCACCGATCTGCAGCATCCGTGGCGGCGCATTCGTAAGACTGCCGACCTGGAGGACGTTCGCATTCACGACCTGCGCCACACCTATGCGTCTGACGGCGTACTGGCGGGCGAGGGCTTGCCGATGATCGGCAAGCTATTGGGGCACACGCAGGTTCAAACCACCGCCCGGTATGCGCACCTGGCCGACCACCCGGTGAGAGAAGCGGCGACGCGGATCGCTGGGCGGTTGGCGTCGGCGCTTGGGTGATTGTGGACAGCGAGCGCTGTGCACGGCCCGCTCACGCCGTAGATGCGCCAGATGCAGACATTGAGGCCTGCCCAGTTAACCGGCGTTCGTAGGAACCAGCTGAAAGCCTGAACCCGACCCGTTGCGAACGTTCAGGGGTGGGACCCCGATGAACGTCTCTTAACGTGCCAGGAAACGACCGAGGGCCGATGCAAGGTTAGGATCTAAGCCACCCTCTTCCTTCACGATGCCATCCGGAGTGCTCCTAAAGAGCGCGTTCAAAACGATCTGTCGGTCAGTGTCGCCAGGAGCTGAAACCTCGGTCAGAGCTAAGTACGTCGTCGTCATGGTGGCGCGTTCTTCGGCATCCTGCCTGAGGTGATGCTGGCTCAGGTACAGCTTGGTCAGGAGCCTACCGATCCAGAAAAGCATCCCTGCAGACGTGGCTAGGCCCGCTGAGGCAACAACCGTCAGACCCGGCGGAAGAGAGGTCGCCGGAGTGGTCAGGAGGTAGTAGCCGACGCCACCGAACATCCCCACTAGGCACATGAACGCCAACGGGAAGTAGACCCAAAGCCAACCCTGCATGACGCCTTCCGAGGCCTTATGCTTAGCGGCTTTCTTTTCCCAGTATTCCACTGGAGCTTTGAGCGCCATCTTCTCGGTGAACGTCACGTCAGTCGCGTGGAGCTTAGCCATCGCCGACCGTTCTCGCGCGCGAGCTTTCAAGGAGGTGCGGAGCCACCGCCGGGTCAATGTTTTCGACCAAGTCGCCGCCGTGCCGGCGGCGGCCTCAACGGCTCCCTTCCATTCCTCTGATCGAAGGCTCTCTCGTGCCCTGAGGTCGTCGAACAGTTTGGCGGCGGCATTTCGGTAGCTTGTCCGCTCCCGCTTGAACCTATCCGCCTCGCCCGCCGCGAATAAGACTTCGGGGTTCAGGACCAGAGAGGCACCTCGCCACTGTTGATTGGTGCCTATGTTTGCGAATGAAACCAGCTCCTGGCTCAAGGCGAAAGCAAACTTGGCAGCCTCTTCGCCAGCCAATTCTCTGATCTCAAAAATTTGCTTCGCGGCGTCAGTGCTGGGGTGCGGCGGCGCGTAGTTGTCGTTCAGGTGGCGGGCGAAGATAGAGGCGGCCTCCTGGAGGAGCGCCTTTCCCTCCATGGCGTTCGTGACCTCCTGTTTAGCGGAGGCTAGTCGCGCGGGAACGTAGTGCGCCAAGTTTGCCGGATCTGGCCCATGTGCCCCGGAGAGCCATCGCCATGCGTTTTCAGTTTCCTCCAGCCACTTCGCAACTTGTCGCCAAGACCGAAATGACACTTCCGCATGCCGCCCCAAGGGCACCCGCACTTCTCCAGTCTGCCCATCTGACATCGGCACCTCCCCAGCTTGAAGTTGTGCACGCCGAACGGGCTGGCGTCACTAGGGATTCCCCCTGGACGATTGCCCCCTTCCAGTGCGGATGCCGAGCCCCAAATCGACCCGTAAAAGACGCTTCGACACGAGCCCCCTCTAAGTCGCCGACGCGCCAGCAGCGGACATTGTTCTGACGGCAGCAACCGGACATTCAAGGAAACGCCTCCAGACTCCGGAAGGATCTGCCGTGCGCTTCGCATCCCTCCCAAGGCAAACCGCGAGATCGCTTTTTGCCAAGCCGAATACCCAGGGCGGCGAGCCGCCCCTCGCGTTCGGCCGCGGCCCTCGCGGCCTCGGCCTCCTCGCGCGTACGTTCCGCCGCATCATGAATCGGACAGGTGTCCGATATCTGAAGACGCGACGCCCCGATCCGATCCACGCTCCCCAGACCGGGCAGTGTCTGTCCTACCGCGGCCCCAGCCGCAGACCAACCGCACAGCCCCGCCTCCAGCCACGTCCCACGCATCGCGGCCCCGAATAAGATAGCGAACGACGTTATAATACTTTTGCGATTGTGCTAGACAGGCGCGACTGAATGCTGCGCTCTAGGATGTCGAAAAGGCGTCGGCAAGGATCGAGCTATAGAACTCGGTCGGCACGGGCAGTCTCCAGTGGCGGCACGCCGTCAGCACCAGGGGCCACCAGTCGGCCTTGATCGCGGACAGGGTCGCCAGGTCGCCATACTTCTGCGCCACCTCCTCCAGGACCGCGACGATCGTGGAGGGGTCCGAGACGGGGAGGTCCATGATCGCCCGTCCGTGTTGATCGTCGTTGATGTAGATATGGGCCTCCGAGCTGTCGTCGACCGTCCAGAGCTGGAGCGTGCAATGCTGAAGATAGCGGCCCTTGACCTCCGCGATCTGGGCGACGACGTCGTCCTCTCGCAAAGCGCCTGCCCAGATCACCAAGAGGGGGATCAGGGTGCTCGCCGCCGTGGCCTCCCGGAAATAGGCGTCAGAACTGTCGACCGGATGCGCCAGAAGCTCGCGATAAGCCGATTTGCAGGTCGTGTAGCCGCGTTTCAGGGCCAGCGCGTGCCGCAGTCGCCGCGACATCGACCGCAGCCAAGGTCGGATATCGCCCCGCTCGCTTGATCCGCGGCTCCAGAGTTGGAGGAACAGAGCGACCGAGGTCGTCTGCTCATCCGAGACGGGCAGTGTCAGAGCGGAATTCTGCTCGATCATCGAAAGGCCGACGGCGATGTAATGATCGGCGATCCTGTTGACCTCCTCGATCGGCTGTTGGTTTCGCATCGACAGCCAGACGCTCCAGAGCCCCAGGGTGGCGATACGGCCCAGCAGATCGAACAGGGCGAGATTGACGTCCAGGCCGGTGCCCCCGACCGCCGTCGCCAGGGCGTCGCGGTTCTCCACCAGAGGGGTCACCTTCTGGTCGATCAGTTCGCTCGAGACGGTCAGGTGAAGACCGACGAGTTGGCCGAGGACAGCGTTCAAGGCCGTGATCTCGGCGGTCTTTGCGCCGATGGACGGAGCCGTCAGTCGCCAGACGTTGAGCATGGCGAGCTCCGCGGCTCGGTAGGCGGCCTCGATGTTGCCCGCCGATCGCCCCCAGACGAACATCACCCAGCAGCAGATCGACAGCTGCCGGGCGGCCCGAACCCGGCCGACGGGCTTGGCCGGGATTTCGCGTGTCAGACGGCTCACCAGATCCGAGAAGTGGCGGTAGGCCACGTCGGGCTCATCCACGAGGGCGACCGCCTTGCGGAAACTTGTCTGAAGCGCTGGCGGAAGAACCCGTTCGCGAAGCAGGCCGCCCAGCAACAGACCCGCGAGCTTGTCGCCGTCCCACTCCTCATAGGTGATGGCGTCCGTCGTGTTCGTCCGGATGAAGTTGCGGACCTCGAGTTGGATCTGCTCGCGCACCCCGCCGCCGAACACCAGGCAGATGACGATCGGGAGGCCGGCGTATTTTCGCGGGATCTTGGTCGGGATGTAGGCGTCGCGGATCTGATTGAGCGAAGGCCGCAGGGCCTGATCGCCCTGATCCCAATCCTGCCGGGTCAGGTCGCCGCGCTTGACCGAGAATAGGTAGAGCTTGCGCAACCCGTCTTCCGGATCGCGTCCCACAGCCGCGATGTCCACCCCATGCTGGGTCGTGCCCCGCTGCGGCCGGGAATAGACATGGAAGCCCAGTTCGCTGAGGAGGTCCGGCAGGATGGCGTCGAGCTCTTCGCGCTCACGAAGCTCTGCCAGATATTCGCGCAGGATCTGTTTCATGCGGGAATGTCCCAGCTCTGGAAGATCAGCAACATTTCCTCGAGGCCGAAGGGATCGAGCACGCTGCCGCGCGGCACCTCGAAACTGGTGCTGTGGCTCGCCATGCGATTGTCGCTGAGGTGTCGCCGCCCATCCGGACCGATCATCACGCTGGTGGTGCTGCGCCCGTAGAGCACCACCGTCGTATGGATCAGACCCAGCAGGGGCGATGCGGCTCTCGCCGCATCGTAGGATCGTCTCATTTCGTCGGAATGCTTGTCGTACTCGGCCTGGCGATGCCCCTCAGGCGGCCGCAGTTCCTTGAAACTCGCCGTCGCCTCCAGCCCCTTGAGATAGGCCGCCTTGCGATCCAGCGCGCGACGCACGCCGACATGGGCCAGATCGGGCGGCGCGATCTGCTCGAGATAGGTCTGGAGGTCGCCGCCGTAGTTGAGCAGGAGGGGATCGAAGAGAAGTTCCTCGACCGCCTCGGCCAGCTCCGGTTGGGCGATGCGAAGCACTCCCGCCAGGACCGACGCCGCCAGCACGGGGTGGAAATAGAGATGGCCGATCGCCCGCATGCAGAGGGCGTGGAGCCGGTCGTCGCTGAACGCGGCCGCGGCGAGGAGAGCCTGGCCTCCGAACAGGGACGCGGTCTTCTGTGGCAAGGCCCGGGACAGGCCCCGTCCGAACAACGGGCCCTCCGTGAGTAGGCCCCGCACCAGAAGTCGGTCCAGCATGGCCGGTTTGGCGACCATGCCGGGAATGACCAGTTCGAACGCTGACAGGGGGATATCGGCCTCGGACGGCCCCACCAGGCGCACCAGGAAATCGATGACCAGGTCAGCATGATCGAGATCGACCAGACGATGGAGGCCCAGATCCAGCGCCTGAATCCTCGCGCCCTCCTCCGCGGTGATATTCGCCTGGCTCTCGAGCAACTGGCGGATCAGCGGCGCGTCTAAGGTCGGCGGATCGGTCAGCAGGGCCCGCGCGGCTTCTCGCGCCGTCAATGGAGCCGGGGTCGTCAGCAGGCGATCGATCAGGGCTCGGGCCTCATCCGTCAATGTCGCCTTGGCCCGCTCAAATACGCCGAGCAAACTGCGCAACACTGCCCCCCTCACGTCGTCGGCCGGATCCTCGGCCGCTGCGGAGAGCGCTTCCAAGGTGCCCGCCAGGGTCTTGGCGTCGCCGTGAGGGATCCAGGCCAGGGCGTGCAGCGCCGCGCTCAGCAAAACCCCGTCCGTCGAACGCGCCAACCTGCGGGCCTCGGCGAGATCCCCAAGAGACTGCAGGGCGAGGCTCACATAGGCGGCGGACGCCTGCCCCGCCTCGACCAGGCGCAACACCTCCAAGGCCCTGTCACGGTCGGCGTCCAGCCAGAGCCGGAACCCCTTCTGGGCCGCTCCGAACCCCGTGCCCCCCTGCGGCGCCTCAAGCGCCTGGACCAGTCGCAGCATGCGCGGCGTGTCGAGCGTCAGCTCCGAGAGGATGTCGCCGAAGAAGAGTTCGATCTGATAGGCTGAATGCCCCTGCACTGCCTGAACGGCCGGGCTTTCCGCAATCTCGAGCACATCCGTCCGGTCGGCGTTGTGAAGATCCCGCACCGCGAGGGCGAGCGACGACGGCGCATCCGTGGTCAGGCGAGGCTTGATTTCGTCGACCAGCCGACCCGAGCGGATCAGCTCGAGGGCCTCATCAGGCGTCACGGGGGGCGCGTTGGGCGGCAGGACGTCATCTCCTCGGCGAACGGCCGCCTTGGGTCCCATCCTAGCTCAGACACCGGGATTCTGCGAGCCCCTGGACACGGGCGTGGCTCCAGCGCCTTGCAATTTAGCGAATACAGCCTATTTTCTGCCCGTGAAAACAGGCAAAGGACCGGACATGACGGCGGCAGTGCAAAAGACACCCGTAACGCGCCGATCGGCATCGCAGCGGGCGGCTCCGGCCCGGGCGGACGCCGGCAATCTCGTTCTTCGATACATGGACGCCTCCGGCGGCATCGACTTCGACAGCATCACCCACGGCTTCGGCATCTCCAAGACCCAACTCGCAGAGACGGCCGGACTGGGACGGGACGTCTTGCAGAAGGCCGCGCGGAGACGCGCCGCCAAGACCCAGACCCGGGTTCGGGAAGTGCTTGAGATCGTCGCCCGCATCGAAACCTGGGCCGGCGGCCAGGCCCAAGCCATGGCCTGGTATCGGTCACAGCCGATCCCCGCCCTGGACGGCCGCACGGCCGAAGCCCTGGTCAAGACTGGCAAGGCGAGCGCGGTGCGGGACTATCTCGACCATATCGCCGTGGGCGGCTTTGCTTGAGATTCGAAGGCACGGCCTACCGCGCTCATGATCCGCAATGGTCGTTCCGGCCCCTGTCGGGCGACGGCGCGGCTCTTCACGGCGGCCGCTTCAATCCCCGGGGAACGCCAGCCCTCTATCTAGGTCTGTCCGTCATTACTGCGGTGAAGGAGGCCAGCCAGGGCTTCTCGGCGAAGATCAATCCCCTGGTTCTTTGCGCCTATGAGATCGACAGCGAGGACATCCTCGACTTCCGCGACGGCAACACCCGGGCCGCTACGGCTGTCTCCGCCGCCGATCTGGCCTGTCCCTGGCTGGCCCAGCTCGCCGCCGGCCGGGAGCCGGCCTCCTGGATCGTGGCGAGACGGCTGATCGGCGACGGAGTCGCCGGCGTGATCGTGCCGAGCTTCGCGCCGGGCGCCACCCCTGACGACGCCAACATCGTCCTGTGGCGCTGGACCGACGCCCGCCCCCACTTCTGCGCGGTGCACGACCCGTCCGGCCGCCTCCCGAAAAACCAGCTTTCATGGTCCTAGGCGACGAGGGCGCGTCGATCCCGATGCGCGCCGCCGATCATCGTCTCCGCGTCTTGGGCGCCATCTCCACCGCCCGCAGCGCGTCGCGAAGCGTATGGCGATCGACGGTGTAGTCCCAAGGATGTTGGCCCTGGCAGTGGTTGTTGCTGGTATGGAGAAACCAGTCCACCAGGTCTCCAAAGCGCGCCTCCGCGGCCTTGCGCAACTTGTCGCGAACGGTTGCGGCGAGCGCGTCCAGGGCCGCCTGGGCCCGCTGGGCCTGCTCGATCTCCGCCAGATCGCGCCAGGCCTCGGCCCGCGCCTCGTCCCCGCCCTCCAGCGTGGGACGCTTGGGTTCGACCCATTCCGCACCCGCACGGGCGCCAAGCAGGTGGACGGCCTCGGCCTCGATCCGGTCGATCAGTCGCGCGATCCGCTGGCGTTCCGCCTCGACCTTGGCTGCCGCCGCCGCCGCCTCGCGCGTTAGGCGCGCGTCCACGGCCCGGCGGACGGCCCCCGCCAAGGGCAGGCCGAACAGGGCTCCACCTGTCCACCGCCCGCTCCATCCCAAGGCCGTCTCAATGGCGCGGAGCCCCTCGTCGAACGCCGCAGACCTTTCGGAACCGCACAGCCGATCCAGGGTGAGACCGAAGCCTTCGACAGGCTGGGTCTCCCAATGCTCGAGGTCGAATCCGACCTGCTCTTCTTCCGTCGCGGCCGAGAGCATCCCGCTGAGGCGCCGTCGGGCGCCTTCGACGATCTGGACACGACGGCGTTCCCGATCCCGGGCCGCCTTGACCGCTTCGCCGAACGCCTGCCGACGCGCCCAGCGGTCGGGCTCAACCACCTGCAGGGGGCCAAGCTCGGCAACGGCCTGGAGATACTGTTTGACCAACTGCTGCGGGCTGCGAAACGTCCGTCGCGCGCGCCTCAGGGCGCGCTGGATTTCGCTTCCCAAAGGCTCGCGAAACGCGGGCAGCACCAAGCCGCTGCCCCTTATCCAGGTCGCGGCCGTGACGAGCGAGAACCCCGGACGAAGATAGTGATCTCCACGCTCGATCAGAATGAACTGATGCGCCAGAGCCGCCTGCCATTCTTGCGTCGGAACCAGGAAGACCGCGTCGTCATCGACCGGAACGGTGCAGAGCCGCGCCTCGTCGATTGTCCGCAGCGCCTCGACGGCCGCCATGCCGTCCGCCTGCGAGGCTCGATCTTGGTCCGGACCGTCGAGGCCGCCGAGCATGGTGCGCGCCAACGCGTCCGCCCGAGCTTCGACCTCGGCCTTTATCTCCGCGACCGCGCGCTCCCGCCTCCCGTTATAGAGCCATACTCGCGGCACCTCGGAGAGCACGGCGCGGTGGATATCCTCCAGGGATGCGCGTTTGTACTTCCCCAGGTCGATCTCGATCGCCGCGTGGCGGCCCTTTCGGATCTTGGCGATCTTGTCTGGACCACAACCGTGGGTGACCTTGATCTCCACGAAGAGCTCATGGATTTCGCCTGTCCGGTCCGTCTTCCTCAGGACGACGTCCGGCGTCATCCCGTCCATGCGGAACTCGACCTCGACGCTGTCGAAATCGATATGCCCCTCTCGACTGACCTCGCGTTGGACACCATCGTATTCGGCGACCACCGCCGGAAGCGTCATGGTCTTGGCCGTGGCGAGCGCGGCCTTGGCCTCATAGTGGGCCGAGGTCTCCTGCCAGGCTCCGCAGACGCGGGCGCCGGGATGGTGCGCGAAATGCTCGACCCGCCCCCGAGGCCCCTTTCTCGCGATCAGCGGCGACCGGCAGTCCGGGGCCGGGCAGAGGAGATTCTCGTCGAACCCGCTGTCGACGTCGCGGACATGAACGATCCGTTCGTCGTCCTTGCGGAACGCATAGATCAGGCTCGCGAAAGGCGAACCATACCTCGCATGCTGACCGTCGCGCCGCTTCGCCATTCCGCTCCTCGAGCGCCCAAGCTAGGACGAGTCCTAGCCTTGGCCGAGAGGTCTCGGCCCTCGCCACGGCCGACCTACGTCCAAAAGCGACGTAGGTCGCGCTGTTCTAAATCCCCAGGTGCTTGAAGAAGACCTTGTTGCGCATTTCGGCGTCCTTGAGGATTTTGTCCCAGCTAAGAACTTCGATGTAGAGCTTGTTGGCGGGGAACCACCAGAACCACCCCAGTCCGTCGGGCATCCGGGTGAAGCTCTTCTCGCGTTCGAGCCAGCGCTCGACCTTCGGCGTGAGATCGCAGACCACATATCCGTAGAATGGCGTGTTCTCCTCGACGTTGATCTTTCGGCCCTGAGGCGTCTTGAACTCGCCGTCCCTGAAGCCATTCACATAGCGCACGATCTGCCGGACGGGGTCTTCGCCCGCGCCGACGAAGTCGTCGCGCTGGGGGCGCTTAAACTCGAAGATGATGATCGGGTTGGACGGGGCGTTGTCGCCCCGGAAAGCGATCTGGCGGTTGAACACCGTCAGGTCCGTGCGGCCAGAACCGCCCCCGTTGATCGGCTTGTCGGACGTCAGGAAGCTGGTGAAGTTCAGCCGCTCGTCCAGAATCCAGAGATTGTGCTGGGAATAGTCCAGATCGTCGCTGTCGCGACCGCGCGGAATGATGATGTCGTGGACGTCCCCCTCCGAGCGATGCTTGCCGTTTTCATCGATCTCCAGCGACCGGCCGAACAGATCGAGCACGCATTTGCGCATCGAGACATAGTGGATCAGGTCGTTCTTGCTCGACTGCGAGATGCTCTCGACCACCTCGGCGACCTTGGCGCTGAGCTGGGAGACGTCGGCGCTGTCCAGGATCTTGGCCACGTCCCGACGCACCTGGGTGTCGCGCGTATATTTCTCGCGCTGGAAATGCAGCTCGATCTCCAGCTTGGAGGGGTTCATTGGCAGGCCGGACAGATCCGTCTCGTGGACTAGGGTGGCGTGCCAGGGCGCTTCCTCAATCACATAGTCCCGAACCCTTTGGGCCTTGCGCTCGCGCCGGGTCGAGATCTCCGCCCCGACCGCAGATCGGGCCGCCGCGGCGGCCTTGGCCTCGATCTGGGTCTGGGAGATGCCGAGAAACAGGTCCGCCTCGCGGCCGAAATCGAAGGCGCCGCGTTCTAACGAGACATTGTCGTCCAGATAGTCGCCATAGACATAGGCGCGCACGACGAAATTCCGATCGGGCGTCCCGTCCGCCGCCTTCTCGTAGAACTCGTCGGAGAACTCCGGGATGTAGGACTGGATGGTGACGTCCGTCACCTCCCGCCGATGGGCGACAAGCGCGATTTTGCTGCGCAGGGCCCGGGGCGCATAGATCTTGAACACCCGGACCTGAAAGGCCTCCTGACCCTCGGGCCGCGGCAGGTCGAACTCGGCCTCCCCCGGCTCGAGCTCCAGTTCCTCGATCTGGCGATTGGACGCCGAGAGATAGTCGTTCAGGATCACGGAATCGCCGCCGTCGGCGTCCTCCACGACGATCCTGGGGCAGGCAACGCGCTTGTCGACCAGATAGGGCAGCAGCTTCTCGACCAGAACCCGGGCGATGACGTCCAAGCTTTTGTCCGAGAATTTCGCCGACTTCAGGCCGGTGATGGTGACCACCGATCCCGTCGGCCCTTTGGCCACGGCCTCGATCGTCTCATCGACGATGATGTCGTGCTCCTTGCCCATGGCGAAGATCCGACGGTGGAACCCGGCTTCATCGGCGAAGATGCTGTCGATCCGTACGTCGTCGAAATACTTCAGGCAGGTGAAACGCCCGAAACCCTTGCCGCCCTCGTCGGCCTTGTTGGCGGTATAGAGGGTGTCGAACGCCTCGCGGTTCTTGTCGCTAAAGCCGACGCCGTCGTCCGAGACCGCGAACCCGTCCACAGCCCTCAAACGCTCGACCAGGTCCTGATCTCCGGCGCGAAGCACTTTTATCCGGATCTCGCCAGTCCCCTCGCCCGCTTCCGCGATGGCCTGAATGGCGTTGACCACCAGTTCGATCACCGGCGTGTAGACGGTGGTCCCGGACCGGATGTTCTTGACCACGCGCGGGATGTGGATATTGCTCAAGGCGGGTGTCCCAGACGAGCCGGTGCGGCCCCAAGCCCAGCATAGGTAGCGGCGGACCGAACCCGCAACCGGATCTGGCGCGAAAGCGAAAAGCTCCGGAGAGCCCGCGTCCGCAACTGACGCGGCCAGCCGCCGATTCAGGTCGGTCCTATCTCCGCCGCCTAATCGACCAGATCATAGCGGCGAGCGCTGAGATGAGGGCGGCTAGGGCGGTGATCCAGTCTGGGGTCATGAGGGGCTCCTTTTCTCGAGCCGGATGTCTCGCCATTCCCGGAAAGCGCCGCAGCCCACGATCCCGGATCATCCCCCCTTGACCGTCGATCGCTCCCCCTCGAGCGGACGGCGAGGCCTATACTCCCGGCCGTTTGCACGCAGTTCGAACAGGGGCTTGATGCGCGCCTGGATCCATTTCGGGTCGGAGCCGAGGGTCCAGGTCTCGTCCGCGGCAAGGCGGGCGCCGACAAGGCGGGAGCAACCGCCCAACGAGATGTCGGGATTGGCGGCGATGACCGCAGCCGCATGGCTCTGGAGGATGGACCTGACGCGATTGCCTTCCAGCCGACGCGCGCTGGCGGCCAGGTCGAGGGTGGCCCCGGCCTGCAGGCCGCGGG
>Ga0265296_1004251_pt1 | contig 12550 bp, 11 predicted proteins | sample MunlanPumphouse1_FD_189073 | JGI IMG/M metagenome (GOLD analysis project Ga0265296, IMG submission 189073) | Groundwater microbial communities from a municipal landfill in Southern Ontario, Canada - Pumphouse #1 | ecosystem: Environmental > Aquatic > Deep subsurface > Groundwater | place... | reverse complement strand
AAAAGAAAAATCAACAAATTAACAGAAAAACTTAACAAAACTATCGTTACAAAAATTCATGATTTAACGAATATGAGTTCCGTTACATAATTTCATGATTTAATACGTTTTGAACAAGAAAATGCCCCGGTCTTCCGGGGCTAGTGAATATTTATTGAAATCCTTATTTCGCTATCGATTTTAACTGACAAAGATAATATGTTTCTCTTTTTTCAAGCACTTCCAGCTCGCTATCGATTCCCGTCTTGCACTCTTTGGAAATTGGAAAGATCGCTGCTCCCGAAGAAGAATCCATTCTGTCTGCATCCTGTTGGGAAACAGTAACCTCTAATGGACAGTTCTCATCAAGACATTCGCAAGGAAAATCTAAATTGTCCTCATCTTGCGTTTTCTCTTCCGGACCAGTCTTTGCCGGATTTTTCTCTTTGCAAAGAAAATATTGATCCGTTTCTTCAACAACCTCCAAACTATCATCAACACCGCACTCGCAACTTTTTAAAATCACATACAAATCCTCAAGCCTAACTCTCTCGGCAACTTCCGGCAGAAGCTCAATATCCAAACCACAATTATTTAAACAATCACAAGAACAAAGATCGGAATTCCTATCGTTAAACATACCATCCTCCTTCTGAAAGTTTACTATGGAAAAAAAACTTAAGCAGCGATTGGTTTGGTTACCTCGGACTGGCTGTTCTTAAGCAGTTTAAGACATTTGGTGCATAATTTTAAACGTACATCGTCAATTGTCGTCCACTGAAGATTGGGTTTGAAAATACGCAAAGTTTTTTGCGCTCTTTTCATCCACTGTTTGCCGGCAATTCCTCTTTTATGCCTTGATTGCCTGCCGATTTGTCTTTTTTTATCGCAAATATCACAACGATTAGCCATAAATTATTTCTTTTTTCTAATTTAACAGTTATAATTCTATCACAGCAGGGATTCAAAATTCAACCAAAGAACAAAATCCGAAATACGAAGCACGAAATTCGAAATAAAATATACGAATTTTCAAAATTTAAATGTTCTAAATATTGTCATTCCGGATTTACCGTGTCCTTCCGAAGTCCCGCCATGGCGGGACGAAGGAGGAATCCGAAATCTATAAAAATAATACCTTATTAGTATAGATTCCAGCTTTCGCTGGAATGACAATTTATTTTGAATTTGTAATTTATGTAATTTGAATTTGTTTCGGATTTCGACATTCGGATTTATAATTTATGTTAATTTCATTACTGGGTTTTATTATTTTTATCTATTCGGTGGTTTTGCATGAAATCGCCCATGGATTTGTGGCGGATAAGCTTGGCGATCCGACTGCAAGAATATCAGGAAGATTAACATTAAATCCGATTCCCCATATTGATCTTGTCTGGAGTATTATTTTTCCTTTTTTCTTATTTATTTCCAAATTCGGAATTATTTTCGGCGCCGCTAAACCTGTTCCGATTGATCCGTACAATCTACGCAACCCACGTAAAGATTTAGGAATTATCGGTATTTCCGGTCCAATAACAAACCTACTTATTGCTGTCATTCTTTCGATTGTCGCTAGAATAATATTTTCTTTCCCTTCCAACACTTTCTCATATGGAGCTATTCAAGTTTTAGCCAATGCAGCGTACTTAAATATTGCATTGGCAATTTTTAACTTAATCCCAATTCCCCCCCTTGACGGTAGTCGTGTTTTAGCTTCTTTATTACCAAATAAGTACGCACTTATTTTTGATGAAATTGAAAAATACGGTTTTTTTATCATTATTCTTCTTTTCTTGTTTCCTGGAATTTTTTTTCCAATCCAAAGGTTAATTTATACTATAACTAATTTTATTTTAAACTTCGTTTTTCCCGGTCTTCCAGTAGTTTGACATAATATTATCAAAATATTTTCCGCCAGAAATGTTTCCATGAGTTATTTAAACAAAAAAAAGGCGCCAAGGTTTATCCCCGGGCGCCCATAAACTTGATTCCCTTCTTATAGCTAATTTTCGCTTTGCAGCCGGCCAATTAATTCAGCCACACTTTTTTGAAGAAGCAAGGCTGTTGTTTCCGGCTTAACACGGCACTCGCCCCAAAGAAAATAAGTGCCGGCAATTTGAATTTCTTTCAGCAATCTGGATAATTCTCCTTCGTAAACAATCTCCATTCTGCCGACACCTAGTTTTCTACTGTCTAGAAGTCCCAACAAAAATGCCCAGCAACAATCAACAGTAAGAATCATCGGAAAAAATGGAAATTGAGAAAAAACCAAACGGTTCCACTTTCTTACCGGTGAAATATCCCAAACGTCTCTCGGGTCATCTTCAAAACCACTTAGCATAAGCGACCACCTTTGAAAATATCCCGCTTGCTGCACACCGATTTTAACTGCTTCGACCAAAACTTGCGCTGACTGATAACTTGGAATAACAATATCGTGCTCAGGAATTGAAAAAAGCAAATCTTTCCTTTGAGTGTCCATTGTTACTTTCTCCTAAACGTTATAAGATCTGATTAAATATTTTAAAGAACGGTTTTAATTTACTATTCTATCACAATGAAAAAAATTCGTGTAAATATTCTTGTCAAGCTAATCAGTTAGCTTCATTTACTTAAAAAAATACCTCCATTATGGGATTTAATTAGGTTGACTTTATTTTTTAATTAACTATAATGAATTTAGTCTCGCTGAAGAGCAAGTCTTGTATTTAAGCTTTTTCTTACAAGTTCAATACTTAAGGGAGGACGCGGTTCGATCTGCCGATTCGGCAGATCGACAGTTCACCCACCTGAGTTTCTCAGGAAAACGCTAATCAGGACAAACTTTTTGGTGGGACTATTTTTTGCAAAAAAAATGGCGGGTTTTATCCCGCCAGCAATAACTATTCCCCAACAAAAATATCAAAACGGTTCCCCGTATCCAGTATTTTCATCCTTGCTTCCGCTCTTTGTTCAGCAAAGTTTTTTGTTGTCCACTTTGAAAGATCACGAATATAAACAACCGGTTCCGGATAGTCAACCACAACCGGTTCACATCCCAGTAATTTACATACCAGGGCTTCTGTATCGCCGATTTCGTCAAGGTGACTGGTAGAGATCCAATCAGCAATAAATTCTACTTTGAGTACCGGATGGTAAATTATTTGGCAATGATCTTGAGTAATTATCACCTTTGATTCCCATTCTACCGTACAAGGAGTCCGGCGGATACCGTCAACTCCGGCAACAAAAAACCACTTTTTTTTCAAGCCATTATAATAATAAATGAATTTCCCATACTTATTATTCTTTACTAACCACAAAAAGGGTTCACCGCTTTTGCAAAAAACCTCCAATACCTTTTCGACGGTGAAACACAAGCTTAAAGGAAAATTACGAAACATAAAATCAACAATTTCTTTGTTCAGCCTATCTCTGCTAACTTCGCTCACTCTCTGTCTCCTTCCGATAAATCAAAGTACTTAGGCAGTAATTCTAATGCATACAGGTTTTAAATTCAACTTTCCCTATTAACCAATTTACATCTGGGTAATGCACGTGCATCATTTAGATGTAAATATTATTCCTTCCGTTTCTTCCACCTCGGTTCTTCCACCTCGGAGGTGGAATACCCTTGACACCTCGGGTTTCACCACGTGTGACATGATTCCACCACATGATAAACAAATTAAATTTAGTCCTTTTGGGATTTCTTTAGTAAGCTTTAAGGTAAGAAAGTATTGATTCCCAATGTCCCCGAAGGAGATGCTTCCCCTGAAGGAGTGGCTCCCGGAGTACCCCAGCCGGTTACGTTGACAAGCTGCTGGTAAAATTCTTCCGGTGAAATTGAATTTGCCGGCGGCTCAACCGGAATTTCTTTACCGAAATCCGAAAAGACAAAGGCGATAGAAACTTGGGCCGGTTTGGGTGACTCAAATGGAATTAAACTGAATCCCGTAGTAAGATTACTGGGAATATCATAGGTAAAAACTAATGTTCCTTTTCTCATGTAATAATCTTTTTGATCTACCCAAAGATCAAAGACCATATTTTTTATAATATCAGAGGCTTTGTATTTTTTATCCACACCGCTTGAGCTTGCCTGCGGATATTGTTTTTCTGTTTCCACCTGAATTTTATCCATTAATTGAGGCGTCATCACCAATTCAATTTTATATGCCAAGAGGTTGTCAACTTTATCAGAGGACATTTTTAAAGAAAGTAATATATCCTCATTGCCGATTTTACTGACCAGGTCAACTAATTTTTTATTAACTTCAGACGGAGTTTTTGAAATATCCGATCTTTCAAGTGACTTTCGTGCTTCAGTCTCCATCGGTGTGGTATCGTACGAAATCCAATTATCCAAAAGCGGTTGTACTTGCAGCGGGTCAAGTTTCAACATGGTGTAAACAGCTAAAGGAATTTTATTAACTTTGAGATAAACCATTTTATTAATCAGTTTTGCATCAAAATTCAGTTCCTTTGTAAGTGCAAAATTGAAATATCCTTTTGGCTGTTTGATATTCAAATAATCGGTATATCCCTTAACCGCAATGTCCATCCGGCTGCTGCCTAAAATACTGGTAAAAGATTCCGAAGAGGTTGCCAGGGAAAAATCAAAACTGTTTCTGGATACCTTTTTGTGCGCGGCAATGGCTGATTCCAAAACATACTTCGGTGTTTTCGGAATAAACGGAATGCTAAAAACAATTTTACTGACAGTATTTTTAATTTTGTCGTTCTTAATATTAATTTTTTCCGCGGCGATAAAATATGCCAATACCCCGGATGAGGAAAGTAAAAAGAAAACTAAAACCAAAATCGTAACCAAAATTACCGGTCCGCGCTTTTTTCCCAGCGGTTTTTCCATTACTGCCGGTCCGCTTGGAGAAGTAAAAATCACCGGCTCCACCACCGGAGTTTGATTTTGTTCGGTTGGCGGAATAACCGGTGAAACCGAAGAGGCCGGAGTCGAATTTAGAGCTGCGGCCGGTAGTACCGTTACCGCAGCGGTACCGCCATACCAAATTCTACCTTCTTCAATTACATCATCCTGCCAACCAGCCTTTTTTAATTCCGGAATAACCAAATCATAAGAAAGCTCTCTTCCCTTACAGGTAACCAGATAATCCGATAAGGTTTTCGGTATCATTTTTCTCCTTCTGGAACACCGCTATCCATAGCGTCCAATTCAAATAAATCAAAAGATTTTTCCGATGATTTACCCGGTTTAAAATTAACCCATCTGGACCGGTCATTTTCGTAATTCCAATACTTAGTTACTGAATTAAACCGCTTGTTGTATGTTTCCATATAGGAAGTGCGTAAATCCTTTGATTCAATAATAACCGGGAAACCTTCTCCGTGATAAAAATCCGGAGCCAAATTGGTAGTTTGTAATAATGTTATTGAATTATATAGTTTAACTAAATCCCACAAAATATTCGCTATTCCTTTATCGGCCTTTTCAACAGGAAGTCCAATTTCTTTTGCTTCATCAAAAAGAATCGGGAAACCATGAGTCGGATAATCGTTTATTAAACGTTTGGCAATTGAAATCACTTTTTCCTCGCTCCCAAAATCTTTTATATGCATTTTCATCATCATGATCGCGATCCGCTCGCTTCCCGATGAAATCCGGTCAATTTCCGCCACTGCCAACGGATGAAGATATTTAAATAATGTTCTATACGCTCCTTCGTATGCACCTTCTTTATCTTTCGCCGGACCTTCATCGTTAAGAAATTTTAAGATTCTTTTAACCTGATCAACGGAAACAGCAACCGGCCTGTTACTTCCCGGTTCTTTTGGATTCAATTCGTGTGACACCGAACAATCAATCGCTGTTAAATAACCTCCGGGAGACATGATAATTTTATCGGCACAAAGCGAAAGCATTGTAGCCGCGCTGGCACATCTTCCTGGAGTAATTACTTCCAGTGTCTTACAACTGTCCCTTAAAATCCCCGATATTCTCAGCGGAGAAGTTATCCCCCCTCCGTAACTGACCAAAACAAGAGAAATTTTTTCCTGTTCACCCATCTGTCTGATATGGTCAAGAAAAAAATCAGCATGATGCTCGTTCATGCTCGCATTTGAAGCGGTAAAATAACAAATTACTTTAGATTTTAAACGCTCTTCCAGAGATCCAATAATTGTTTGGGTTTCTTTCCAGTTAACTTTCGGAAAACGGATTTTCGGACCAATACTGGGATTTTGCTCCATTGTTTTTCCGGAATTTTTCGATTGCATCATGAACGATTCATCGACTGCTTCCTTAAGTTTTGAAAATTGATTTTCCTCAATAGGAGAATTTGCAATATTGTTTATTTGTTTATTCTCCGGCGGACTGCTTTGTAAATTTTCAGAAGGTGTTTTGGCAACCAGCATCTGTCCCTTTTCGACACAGTTTACTAATCCTATTTCCCACATTTCATCCCCGGCTGACGGCGGTTCGGTTAAAACCGCAGTTTGTCCGACCCTTAAAACAATTTCAGGGCCGGTGACCGGCTGAGAACCATCAGGGTTTGAAAACATTATCAACCCGTCCGTATTAATTCTTACCGCATTGGCGCCGATTGAAACAATTCCCAAAAAATATTTTTTACTGGCGGACGCGATTAAAATACTCTCTTTTTCGTTAACTTCAAAATTTTTTTTCTCGGATTGGAGCGCTTCGTCTGTTTGAGGCAGATTCGTTTTGACTTTCCTGATTGAAATTGTCGCTTTATACATGGGCAGTTATGATATCAATAAGTTTAGTATACAAGATACTAAAAAAAATCACTAGTAGTAGCGGGAATCACAAATCACACACCCCGAGTGTGATAGCTTGACACATCCGGTAAAGTACCAATTATTCTCTCTTTTTATGCTCTATTCTTTGTTCTTCTTTCGGTTCAAATTTAATCCCCAAATGTCTTTCTGTTTTTTCAATTAAATCAAAAATTTGTACTGTCGGGTTTTGAGAAATCTTTTGTTTCATTTCTTCAATATCTTTTTTCACCCGCCGCCTTAAAAGAAATTCAATTGGAGACAGGTTTTGGTATTGATTATAAATTCCCCCCAGCCTTGTTACTTCTTCCATAAACAAGGAGTCCTGCATTTGCCTTTCCCAATCCTCAAGCGGAAACTGAAGCAGAACTCCGCGGTATAAAAAATGCCGATAATTTAAACCTAATCTCGAATAGACTTCCCCCGGCTTTTTGACAAATTCAGCTTCTACTTTTTGCAGCATTTTGTCATACTCTTCCCAAAAAGCTTGATATAACGGACTATTTTTTTTCAATTTCAAATTGTTGAAAAAATAATCATATAACCCCCCTCTTTCCCTTATAAAATGGAGAAGAGGATAATCCGCCACTCCAATACTGCGACGATCGATACCGGAACTATCTTGTCTGGAATATCTTCCTGCCAGTTGTGCCAGATATTCATTTTTTACACCTGAATACGCCCAAGAGAGAATATGTTTAAATTCCGTACTAGCTTTAGCTTTAACTATATCAGTATCCGTTACTAAACGATTAAAATCATCGACGATTGATCCTCTTTTTAAATTCTCATCAACACTATTTCCTGAAATCAAATTCCCAGCATCGTTGTAAATTAATAAATTTTCAATTTTTCCCCAAACCAATTGTCTTTTTTTGGTTTTTTCGCTTTCAGGTTTTTCAGATCTTGGTTCTGCTAAAGCTTGTCTTATCGCGTGAATTTGCGAATGGGCTTCCTCGTGAAACAATGGCGGATAGCTGTCTCCCTGGATAACAATAAGCGGGAAATATTCTCTTTTACCATCGACTATATAGCCTGGTCTCTTTTCGTTAAAAAAACCACCATTGTTTCTCATTTCGTCAATTTTATTGAAATCATCTTGGTTATAGATAAACACAGTCATCGCAAATCGATATGATGCCGAGAGAAGAATTTGTCCCTTAGGCTTTTTACCAGTCATTGACAGGAAGAATGCTTCACCAGCCTTATGTAAATCACCTTTGGCATCTTCAGCAAAAATATTAAAGTATTTAGTTGCTTGTTCTCTTGTTTCACTTAAAACACGGGCCACCTCAACTGTTTGGTCTGGATGGATAATATTTTCTATAATACCCTCTCTAATAAATAATTCATCATTTACGTCTTTGCCAACTGATAATAAACCTGTCAACCGGTGATTTAGCTCCGCGTTTGCCAATAAGGCTTTCATCCGCAGCAACCGAGCACTTCTTAATTTTTCTGCTTTTTGTTGTTCTGTTTCTTGAGGTAATACTCTGGCCTTGTCTAATTGGTTTTGAAAATCTGAAGATCGATTGATTTCAAGTTCACCTGCTCCCTCTGTCATTTTTATTCCACGATTTCTTCCTCTTCAATAATGTCTCCCGATCCAGCGCCGGATGGCTTGCCGGTTGACGGAGAACCAGCGGCCGGTGTCGGATAAACCAAAGTAAAGCTGGAAACAATTTGATCAAATGATTTTTGAAAGTTGCCTTCAGGATCCGGAGTTAGTTCAATAGTAAATAAAATTCCTTGATCAATAAGTCCAACGATTATCCTTCCGGTCTTTTCGAAAATAACTTTTTTGGCCATGTTTTGACCCAATGGTATATCAATAGCCGATCCGCCGATCGCTTTAGGGTCTTTTTTTACCCAGTCTTCCAATGTTTTATATTTCGAATCTGATGCTAATATTTTAATTCCGCCGGTAACGTCACTTATCGTTAAATCCAGATTGGAATAATTTACCTGATCCTCCGAATTTGAGTTTATTTTTATATTTTCACCATATTGAAAAGTAAATCCCGCTTCGTCCTTCCAAATTAAACTTTTGGTCAATGGAACCGCTGTCGGTTCGGTGGGGGGGTTAGGCTGATTAAGGGTATCCCCGTTTTCATTTTCAACAATTGGATTTGCGGTTCCTTTCTGTTTTTGACCGGTAATTAAGAAAAAAATCAACCCTCCGGCAACCAGTATCGCTCCAAGAATTGCCAGAATAATAATCTTAACTTTACTTTTCATTAAAAAAAGTATAGCAAAAACAACTCCGTGAATCTATAACTATTTTTTATAACATTTGTTTGTAAAAATTTGTTTTCTCCCGGGGCTTGTCTTCGCTCTTTTTCTTACTTAGAGTATATTCAAATCGATTATTCCCCAACTTATTAAATTTCTCCACGTTAAATATTATTCTTTTCCTTATTGTTTCAATTTTTTTCAAACCTAAACCGGAAAGCCAATGAGCATTCTGATCCTCGCTACCCTCTTTAGGTAACGGAAAAAAATAATCTAAAATTGCATTTAACTGTTCTTTGGTAATTTGTTCTGAATTAATATCAATTTTGACAAACAAATCTACAGAGGGGTCTTTAGAAAGTGACCCGGAAGGATCATGAATATTAACTTTTACTTCGGCAGTACCGGGTAAAACAATATCGTATATTTGGGTATTAGATTCACCTTTATAACCCGTCCTGAATCGATCGGGTTTTTGACTTTCTCCGTTTGCCTTGAATAAGGCATATGTTGAAACACTGCTGCCACTATTCCTTTCCGGTGTTAATTTATAATTTACTCTAGCCCCAACCGATTCTTCTTCTGTCCATTTTGACAATGCCAGTCTGGCATTTCGAATTGCTTCCGATAAAGAAAGGGGTTCTTTTGATGAACCATACAAGTAATAAACATTGGCACGAAATTGACCAAAAGTCTTGACTGTATAGAAAAAATCATCTTCCGTACTGGTATTGCTTATTTCTTTTAAGTCAAGAAGGCTTTTCAAGGGTCTAAAGTAATCTTGATATTCTTGTGTTCCTTCAAATTTTTGCCCCAACACCAAAAGTTGTCTAGCTTCTTCTTTTGACTGAGTTATCTCGCTTATCATTTTTTCTTTACCGTCAATCAAACTTTTCGATTCGTTACCAGTATTTTCAGTCGCTCTTTTAAGCTCAACGTATTTGTTCAATAAGTCTGTTTGCCTTTGAAATATCAGTCGATCAAAATAATTAAGATTATCTTTCTGTCCTTTATAAATCCTTAATCTGGAAATTATTTCTTTCTTCAACATTTTTGCTAGTATTTTTCTCGCCTCTGCGTCTCTATAGAAACCTTCTGTTAACATCGTTTGTAAATCATTTATATCCACTTCCTGCTCATCAATAATATATTTTTCATTTTTATCCAAAGAAAAAATCATATAATCGCCACTTTCCTCGTCGGTTAATGACTTTAAATGTAAACTCAGATAGTGGAAATCCTGGTAGATTTTATCTATTCTCCCGTCATTAGATTCTTCAGTACCAACAAAATTTGATTCCTTATAGGTTTTTAAAACCATTGTTGAATTTGGATCGAATAAATTAGAACTCATTCTCAATAATCTTATTAAGTCTTCTAATCCAACCCTATGTTCTTTTTCTCCTATAGTTCTGTTAATCGCTTTTATAACTTCTCCGGGGCTTTTGTAGTCGCCGGTGTCAACGTCTCTTAGCCATTCAAAAGTCGCTTTATCGTAACCCAATTCTTTTAATGAAGATTCTTCTAAGAGCAGTTTCAATTCTTCAATATCGTAATTTCCCCAAACTTCGCTTTTTTTTGCCGAAGTATAATTAGTAGCCTTACCTTCATATACTATAATTTCCGTCTTGGCAATCCCCTTCGGAGTTTGTGCAGAAATTTCCTGGATAATTCTTCCGTCTTTTATAAAAGGCACAGACCCCTCGGCTGGATATTCAATTTCAGCATTTCCTCCGTTAAATTTGAACTCCACTTTTAGAGAATGATTTTCTGGAATGGGAGTATGATAGTGGGCCTCAGCTAATCGAACAGTATGCCAACCTTTTGTTTTCATTTCAAAATCCTTCGTTAAGCCAATCGATCTGTTCTTGTTTCTGATTCTTATAGACTGAGTTTCATGAACAGTCGCTCCTAATATCGGATCAAATTCGGAAGATTTTAAACTACCTCTAACAACCTCAACTTCCAATCCGTTAATTTCCACTCCTCTTTCCAGTATTGGCAATCTTTTTTTAATTTCTTCAAATACTTCCGGTAGTTTCTCTTCAAAATCTGCTCTGATTTTTCCCAGTTTTTCATAATATCCTTGCTTTCCATCCTCGTGTTTAATTTCCGATTCGTCTGTGAGCAAGGTTACCTTTAATCTTTTTCGTCCGTCTTTTTCCTCTTCCACGATTTTACCCGGTTCAATTAGAAATTTTTGGTTACGATAATCTGCTCCTCTGGTTTTATTTTTTCCGGGAATTGCAGAAACATGAACAAAGACTCTTGCTCCACGAAGGTTTTCCCCACGAAGGTTTTCTTTACTTGGAGGAAGTTGAAAAAATCCATATCCTTTTTCAGGATACCATTCAGATAACTGAATAAGGGTATATTCTATTTTTCGAGGGAATTCAAAGCCTTGTTTTTGATAATCATGTTCACGATGGTTTTCATCTTTGTAAAACCAGTCTTCGCGGTCGAGAGCAGTGGCAGAAAGAACTTCATGAGATTCGGGGAAATTATTTTTACTACCATCGCTTAATTCTTTTTCTTCACCTGGCATTGAATAACTTACAATTATAACTTTGAGACTGTTGAATAACGTTATTTACCCACCGAATCGGCGGGTCATTCCGTGCTCGACACGGAATCTATATAGATTCCAGCTCAAGGCTGGAATGACAAAAGTGATTGAGTTATTCAACGGTCTCACTTTACTTTTTTCTAAAATAATAATAACATGAAATTACTTTCAAATGTCAAAGATGTTACTACCCAGAGTTACAGACACAATGTCATCGCGAGCGATCCGCCGGCTGGCGGAGAGCGTGGCGATCCCGATCGGGTTACAGTATTCCCACGGGATTGTCCCGCCGAAGCGGGATCTCCACGCCGAATGGCGGGATCCCGCTCTAGCGGTGACCGCCAACCGGCGGCGACTTCCGGCTTCGCCCCGTACCAGATGGTACAGGGCTTCGCCTCGCAATGACAAACCAATGTCAGTAAATCTGAGTGGTTACTCAAAGATTAAATTTCAAAATCTTAAAACAGGAATGACGTGTTTTATTTTGTTTATACTGCTTCAATTATTTAATCCTACAGATATTTTTGCGGCTAAAAAAAGAGTTTTTAAAACTACTGTTGCTACCGTAGTTGCCACCAAGCCGACTATTTCCGTACAAATCAGAAAAGACCGCCGGGCAATTACGGTTATTTTTAATAATCTTTCAACTACCACCAATAACGACTATGAGCTTACTTATATCGGTAATAACATTGAACAGGGAGTTGTTGGTTCGGTAAAACCGGAAGAAGGAAATTATTCAACCAGGCTGCTGCTTTTCGGGACCTGTTCTCATAATACCTGTTCTTACCATAAAAATGTCAATAACACTATCTTAAAAACTACTTCAAAACTGAAAACCGGCAAGACTTTAATTAAAACGTTCAAAATCAAGGTTTAGAAAAAAATAGGGTTATTTCTTTTTACGGAAATAACCCCAAATGATTAATCTTCTTTAACCACAAACTGCAACCCCTCTTTCCGGGGAGTAGTAAGTTGTTCGACTGCTTTTTCTGCCAAATCCCTGACAAGGCT
>Ga0265296_1004250_pt1 | contig 12552 bp, 10 predicted proteins | sample MunlanPumphouse1_FD_189073 | JGI IMG/M metagenome (GOLD analysis project Ga0265296, IMG submission 189073) | Groundwater microbial communities from a municipal landfill in Southern Ontario, Canada - Pumphouse #1 | ecosystem: Environmental > Aquatic > Deep subsurface > Groundwater | place... | reverse complement strand
CTCGCTCGGCGAACGTCGCGGTCGAACGGCGCTTTACCGATCTCGACCGCGACCGCTTTGTCCGGCAAACGTTCGAGTTCGTGACAGAGTTTTTCGCGAACTCGCTCGCCGAGGTTCAGGCACGGGCACTCGATGTTGAGGGTTCGATCGTGGGCCTCGACGCCAACCGCTTTACAGCGGCGGCCTACCGGGATGGGCGCAAGGCCGCTGCCATCACAGTCTTTATGGGCGGTATGTCGCGCACCGGCCGCGAGATCAGCTTTCACCTGTCGGACGATGGTGCCACCAACACCTCCAACGGATCGTTCTACATTAGAGACGACGAAGAAGAGCTAGCATTCAAAAGCCTGTTCGGCAGCTTCCGGGGCTCGCAGGAGAAGCTGGTAGGCCCCGAAGAGGTGGCGGAGCAAATATGGTTAGCCTTCTTCGAGCCCTTGAGCCGCACCCGCTAACGCTTAGCCTGCACGGGCGGAGCACTCAGCAACGTTCGAACCGTTCAACTGCGCCATTGCTAAATTTTGGCTGGCCGCTTGGACGACATCAGCAGGCGTCGGGTTTGGGGAACCCCTGATAGGCGAGAGACGTCCGCGGTTCGATCGTAGCAATCAAGGGTAGAGGATCCGCGTCCGCCCACCTGGCACCATTCACTTAATGCGCTGGCGTAGTCATAGGCGGACAATCGATCATAACCGGATCCCGCGTAGGTATGTCTCTCATCCATAGGTTCGAACTCTCGGTGCCCTTGATCCAGGCGCCAATGGCGGGCGTAGCCACACCTTCGCTAGCGGCAGCGGTATCCGACGCGGGAGCGTTGGGGTCGATCGGAGTGGGTGCGACCGACGCCGCCGGCGCTCGGGCGATGATAAAGGAGGTGCGCAGCCGCACGACCCGGGCGTTCAACGTCAACGTCTTCGTCCACGCTGGCGCAAAGGCCGATCTTTCGCGGGAAGCGCAATGGCTTGATTGGCTTGCCCCGCTGTTCGCCGAGTACGGCGCAGAACCCCCGAGGGCGCTGAAGACCATCTACAAAAGCTTCGCAGATGATCCCGACATGGTGGCGGTACTGCTCGATCTTGCGCCGCCAGTGGTCAGCTTCCACTTCGGGTTGCCGTCCGCCGACGTGCTCTCGGCGTTGCGAGCGCGCGGTATTTACCTCATGGCGACCGCGACCAGCCTCGACGAAGCACGCGCGATAGAAGCGGCGGGAATCGACGCTGTGGTCGCGCAAGGGATCGAGGCTGGCGGGCATCGGGGTGTCTTCGACCCCACCGCGCCCGACGACGCGCTCGGCGTGTTCGCGCTGACCCGGCTCTTGGTACGCAAGAACAGCCTACCAGTTATCGCAGCTGGCGGGATAATGGACGGCGCCGGCATCGCCGCGGCGCTCGACCTCGGCGCATCGGCAGCTCAACTGGGAACTGCCTTCGTCGCGTGCCCGGAGTCGGCCGCAGACGATGCATACCGGGCGGCCCTTACCGGTGAGGGCGCTTACCACACCGTCCTCACGTCGCTTATTTCTGGTCGGCCCGCGCGTGCGCTGGCCAACCGGTTCACGGATCTGAGTCCGTTGGTCGATGAACGCCGACCGCCTGATTATCCTATCGCCTATGATGCGGGAAAGGCCTTGCACGCGGCTGCCAAGGCACAAGGCGAACACGGTTTCGGGGCGCAATGGGCAGGGCAAGGTGCGCCGCTGTCTCGTGCTATGCCGGCAGCAGCCTTGGTTGGGGTGCTGCGAGAGGAACTCGAATTGCGACGGATTTGAGATCTGGTTGTGCGTTGCGACGTTCCCTGATCGGGATCGCCGTTTCCCCAACCAAAGTCGTCAATGAAGCCGAAAACAGCGGGCCGCTCGCTCCCGTACTCAAACAATCTAGGGAATGTTAACGGCTAAGTATTACCGAACCTGAACCGAGGGTAATGGGATTACTTGGAACAACACTCAGCCGATCTTGTTCATCAGACGCGTCGTATCTTACCTTCCCAACGATATTCGCCATGATCCGGATATATGACGAACGTGTCGTCCGGCTCAATCTCTATCCTTGCCATGCCCGCGCGAACCAGCACCTCATTTACCTTTTCGAGCCAATCGTGTAATTCGGGATCCAAGATCGATTATCCTTTTTAGTTGTAATTTCACCCTCAGAGCCTTCTATTCGGCCGAAAAAGGGTTTTAGCGGATCAATTCACCGGCGTAGCTCTTTTAGCGCTATCTCTGTAATCACAGTACTAGTTTGACGCAATAAGCAAGCATGCGCCGCTCTCGGCTAACTGAGCGTCGGAAAATCGCCGGACCGCTTTCCACCGAAATTTCTCGTTCTATGACAATATTCAACAATAAGCCCCAGAATGACCGGCCTGGTAGAAAATGATGATAACCCACGTCGCTGAGGGAGGCAGATTCGTTCAACGATAGTCTTAAATTCTGTTATTGGGGGATAGTGTTGTACGTCCATGATTGGGCGATTTTACAGTGCAACGCGGCGAGCAGGATAAGTACGTGCAAGGTCATGCAGTGCGCGTCATCTGGATTATCTGACGATTGCCTCTTCTACCATCTGGCCGCTAACGTACCCGGCGCCGACGCAAAATGTTGCTAGATCGTGGACAGCGTTAATATGCGGCTCGAGGATGTTCAGAGCAAGCGTCTTTGCTCGCCCTTCCGCTGAACTCGGGTTGTTCGGTTCTGCAACGGCGGCGAGCTTGGTCACCCACTCGTTGTCGCTCCCAAAATAGCCGAAATCACCCGGGGTCGTCTCGACGTTTGCTGGAGCGGCGGGCAGGAGTCCGCCGCTGATTGCTAGGTTGACCGCCGCCCATCCGCCGGCGAACTCGGCTGCCAAGTTGATGTTCTCCTGCAACGACAATTCTCCCGTCGGCTGGGCGCTGGCTAACGCAGCGGTCTGGCCGCCATAGCTGCCGTCCTCTTCCTTGTAGCAGTAGCAGTCACGTGCCGACCCGCGCAGTACGTATTCGACAACGACGTGGCCAATCTCGTGAATGGCGGGCCTGAGAGGGTCGTTCCAATCCATACAGTTTGGCATCCAGCTATGCACGTGGCGGCGACTCTAGGCCGACGGTACGATCGGTCTACCCCTGCGATCGTTAATGGTCGTCCGCCGATCGTCAACCTCGGTCGTTGCTGACCGTCGCTCGGAATAAGATCGTCGTTCAATTATGCGGCGCGTCCGCGTCGTAGAAGGTCCTCGCAGCGCCGATATAAACGAATGTCCGAAGTTGGGAAACGATAGAGGAGGCGTGAACGTCCGGTTCTGGGTCCTTGGTGAGGCGGTCTGAATACATTTGGCGTTACAGCCTAACAGCTCGATCACCCCGGTTTTTGGTACATTGAACGGCCGCCATAGCACAGAAGGAGTCAACGTTTTGCGCAATCTGGACTTCAGTTCCTGGCAGAGCCTTCTGGCCACGCTGTTTGGCATCGTCCTGGTCACGCTACTCGGTGTCGGCATCCGTCTGCTGACGCAGATGACGTTCCAGCAGCGTCGCGAGCGAATGAATCGGCAGATCAACGAGCGTTTGCGCACCTTGATCGCGGCGTACAAAGTGTTGGGCGGATCATTCACGGGCGATCTCACCGTCGATCCGACGCACAAACGGAATCTCAGAAGCTTCGATCCTCCTGCACCCGCCGAGCCGATGGCACAGCTCGACCTCACCGCCGAGACAGCGTCGAAATCGGACCGCACGCGGCGAATACGCGACGCGGTCGAAGCCGCACTTTCCGACATCATTCTTCTGGGTACGGAAGAGCATGTCAGGCTTGCCGACAAGGCCGTTCGAGAACTGGTAGCCGGGCATCCGGTGCACACCCACGATCTCGTAGCGTCGCTCCGCAATTTCGTTCGCGAGGCCCTCGACCTCGATCCCATCCCCAAAGACCTCGTGATACCCATGCAGGGTCCGACACGGCCGGCGTCGACGGGAGGAAGGGCTAAGACCGCTGGCGGAAGAAGCGAAGGCGCCAAAGCAAGTGGTGGCAGTGGCGGTAGCGGCGGCGGCGGTGGCGAGATGGGCGCCGGAGGATCAGGTAACGCGGGTATCGGAGGTCCAGAAGCGTCTCATGCCGAACCACATCATCAGGCCTAAGCTGATCCTGCCGGCCGGCTAGGTCCAGTAGAGGCGCATTGGATTATCGACCAACAGCTTGTGCCGAAGCGCGGCATCGGTGGCGATCCGCGGTATGATGTCGACCAGCGCGCCATCGTCAGGTGCGTGCGTCGTCATGTTGGGGTGGGGCCAGTCGGTACCCCACAGGACGCGGTCGGGAAAACGTTCGACGAGCTTGCGTGCGAAGGGCACAACGTCGGCATAGCCAGGCGGACCGACCTTCGACAGGCGTTCGGGGCAGCTCACCTTGGTCCAGACGTTGTCGTGCTCGGCCATCAGGCGGATGAACCGGCCAAATTCGGGGCCGTCGACGGGCTGCGTCACGTCGGGGCGACCCATGTGGTCCACCACGACAATCGTCGGCAACGACGTAAAGAAGTCCCAGCGCTCTTCGAGATCCGCGGCTTCGAAATAGATCACGACGTGCCAGCCGAGCGAAGCGATCCGGTCGATGATCGCGCGGTAATACGCGTCGGGCTTCGAATCGACGAGACGACGGACGAAGTTGAAGCGTACGCCGCGCACGCCGGCCGCGTGAAGGTCGGCGAGTTCTGCATCGCTCACCGTATCGCGAACGGTCGCGACGCCGCGAGCGCGGTCGCCGGCGGTCCGCAGGGCATCGACCAACGCGCGGTTGTCCGCACCGTGACAGGTCGCCTGGACGATAACGTTGCGGGCAAAGCCGAGATGGTCTCGTAGCGCGAACAGCTCGTCCTTGCCGGCATCGCACGGCGTGTATTTCCGTTCCGGCGCGTATGGGAACACATCGCCTGGCCCGAACACGTGGCAATGCGCATCGACCGCGCCCGCGGGCACGACGAAGGCAGGCTTGCTCGGGGCGGAGTGATAGCAGATCCAGGTAGGATCCATCGCAAACTCGGACATCACAGCCCCCGTGCGGCGAGCTGCGCGTCGAGGCGTGGGTAGACACGGCGGGCGTTGCCCTCGAACACCTTGCGCTTGTCGGCGTCGGAGATGTTCAGCGCGTCGACATAACGCTTGGTATCGTCGAAATACTGGCCGGTCTCGGGATCGATACCGCGCACCGCGCCTACCATCTCGGACCCGAACAGGATGTTGTCGACGTCGATCACCTTGAACAGGAGGTCGATGCCCGGCTGGTGATAGACGCAGGTATCGAAGAACACGTTCTTCATGACGTGCTCGGCAAGGGGTGGGCGCTTCAGCATGTCGGCAAGCCCGCGATAGCGTCCCCAGTGATAGGGCACCGCGCCGCCGCCATGGGGAATGATGAAGCGCAGGTCCGGGAAGTCCCGGAAGAGGTCGCCTTCGAGGAACTGCATGAACGCGATCGTGTCGGCAGCGATGTAGTACGCGCCGGTCGCATGCATCGCGGGGTTACAGCTGCCCGAGACGTGGATCATCGCAGGGACGTCGAGCTCGACCATTTTCTCGAAAAATGGATACCACGCTCGATCGGTGAGCGGAGGGGAATCGAACTTGCCACCCGACGGGTCGGGATTGAGGTTGCATCCGATGAACCCGAGGTCCGTTACGCAACGCTCGAGTTCGTCGATCGAATGCGCGATCGAGATGCCGGGCGATTGCGGCAATTGGCATACGCCTGCGAAGGTCTCGGGGTACAGATCGATGACCCGCTTGATCAGGTCGTTCGAGCGCCGTGCCCAGATATGCGCGACCGGTTCGCTCCCGACATGCGGCGCCATCGCCGAGGCGCGCGGTGAGAAGATCGTCATGTCGGCGCCGCGCTCACGCAGCAGGCGCAACTGGTTCGCTTCGATCGTCTCGCGGATCTCGTCGTCGGATATGGCGGGGTAGGCCGGGTCTATCTCGCCGCCCGTTCCGATCGCTGCGACCTGCGCGTCCCGCCATGCATTGTGGCTGGCAGGAGCGGTCGTGTAGTGGCCGTGGCAGTCGATGATCATGGCTGCGTTCCCGGGATGACGAGGGTTGGCGTGCGCCTTGCCGGCGACGTGATGCGCGGTATCTAACCGCCCGAGGCCCGTCAGGCGTATCGGAACGGCTGTCGGTCCATTGCTTTTCCTGAAGTCCACTCGGAGCAAGTGGATCGGAAGATGTGCAGGAATTCGTGCTGAAGGTGGGTGGGGCGCCAATCCGCGCGCGTCGTCATCCCGATCTGCCGGCGTAGCGACGACCCGGCGCCGGCAACCTCGCTCAGCAGGCCCGCGCGGTCTTCGAGCAGGAACTGGTCGCGTGACATGAGCGTCAGCCAATCGTCCTCCAGCATGAGCCCTCGCACCACCATCACGGACCCGCACTCGATTTGCGGCCGTGGCGGTTCCAGCTCGTGTTCCGTGAACATCTGTTCCCAGCGCCGTCGTACGGGAGCCCCGGGCGCGGCGATTACCCAAGGGAAATCCAATAGGCGTGCATATACGAAGCCCGCCTCGCCGAGCAGAGGGTGCCCCTTGCGGCCCACGATGACGGGGTCATCGTCGAACAGGGGTTCCTGCACGACGTCGGCGACGGGCAAGGGGTCGCGCATTGCCCCGACCACCACGTCTATCGCGCCTTCGCGCAGGGCGGAGAGCACTTCGATATAGGGCCCTTCCACGACGTTGACGGAGGCTGCCGGGTAGGCGCCGGCGAAACGCGCGAGCGCCTGCGGCAGCAGGATCGCCCGCGCCAGTGGCATGACGCCCACCGTTATACGTCCTGCGCCTTCGGAATGCAGCGCCGCCAGTTCGTCGAAGCCCGACTCGAGTTCGGCTTGTGCCAGTCGGGCAAATCTCAGCAACCGCGCCGCGGCCGCCGTTGGCTGGATCGTTCGTCCCTGCCGGGCCAGGAGTGATACCTCGAGCACCTGTTCGAGATCGCGCGCTGCACGGTGAACGGCGGGCTCCGACAACCCGGTGTGCCTCGCCGCCAGTGCAAAGCTACCCGCACGATCGACCGCCATCAGGGCAAGCAACTGGCCAAGCGTGATGCGGCGCTCGACGTTGGGCAAAGGCGGCAAGCGCGCCCCGCGCCGTACGCTCCGGCCGCCCTGCGCGACGTACGTCAGGGCATGCTCGATCCGGCCGGTCATCAGTCGTCCAGCCTCGGTCACGACCACGCCGCCCGGTTGCCGGTCCAGAAGCCGGTGGCCGAGCACGGCCTCTACCTTGGCAACGGCTTGCGTCAGCGCGGGCTGCGACAGGTTCATCGCGTGCGAGGCTGCGCTGATGCTTCCCAGGCGAGCGGCGGTGGCGACCGAATCGAGATGGCGCAGGTTCAGTTCGCGAAGACTTGGCATGGCTCGGACCTCAGCACAGCTTATGCCTTGTGCGCAAATCCGTTTTGCCTTTGGGCTAGCGACGGTTCCTAGGGAGGGTAACGAAAAAAGGATCGAGGATCAGAGATGCCCAGCGTCGTCACTCATTTCGAACGCGCCGAACCGTCGGTTATCGAAGGCCTCGCCAAGGTCGGCGTCGCCACCGTGCATGAGGCGCAGGGCCGGATCGGGCTGCTCGGCAGCCGCCTTCGTCCGATCTATGCGGGCGCGCGTATTGCCGGCTCGGCAGTTACCGTCTCCGTCCCGCCGGGCGACAACTGGATGATGCACGTCGCCATTGAACAAGTGAAGGACGGCGACATCCTCGTGGTCGCGCCGACGTCACCGTCTGAAGATGGCTATTTTGGCGATCTGCTCGCGACGTCGGCGATATCGCGTGGTTGCCGCGGACTCATCATCGACGCCGGCGTTCGCGACGTGCGTGACCTGACCGAGATGCAGTTTCCGGTCTGGTCGAAGGCGATCTTCGCGCAGGGCACCGTCAAGGAGACGCTGGGGTCGGTCAACGTGTCCCTGGTCTGTGCGGGCGAACGGATCGAGCCGGGTGACGTCATCGTCGCCGACGACGACGGCGTCTGCGTCGTGCGTCGCGCGGACGCGGCCGCCGTGCTTGCGGAGGCACAGGCTCGCGAAGCGCGGGAGACCGAGAAGCGTGATCGAATGGCCAACGGCGAACTCGGGCTCGATATCTACGCGATGCGCGAGCGGCTTGCCGCCAAGGGACTGAAATATGTCTGATCAACCGAATGCCGATGGCGTCCGCGCGATGTGGATGCGCGGGGGCACCTCCAAAGGTGGGTTCTTCCTCGCGGACGATCTTCCGCGGGACCCGGCAAAGCGGGATGCGTTCCTCCTGCGGGCATTCGGTTCACCCGACCCGCGCCAGATCGACGGGATGGGCGGCGCCGATCCGCTGACCTCGAAAGTCGCGGTCGTCTCGCGCTCGACGCGGGAGGGCGCCGATGTCGACTATCTGTTCCTGCAGGTCTTCGTCGACGAGGCGATCATCAGCGATTCCCAGAATTGCGGGAACATGCTGGCCGGGGTCGGACCGTTCGCGATCGAACGCGGCCTGGTCGAGGCCAAGGACGAAAAGACGAAGATCTCGATCTTCATGGTCAACACGGGCAAGCTCGCAACCGCGACGGTGCAGACCCCATGTGGGGTCGTCACCTACGAGGGCGATGCGCGGATCGATGGGGTTCCCGGCACGGCAGCACCTGTCCCGCTCGCCTTCGCCGACATCGCCGGTTCGAGTTGCGGGGCGTTGCTGCCGACGGGCAACGCCGTCGATGTCGTCGATGGCGTCGACGCGACGCTGATCGACAATGGCATGCCCTGCGTCGTGCTGCGCGCGGCCGATGTCGGTATCACCGGCTACGAAGACCGTTCGACACTCGATGCGGACGAAACGCTGAAGGCTAGGATCGAGACGATCCGCCTGAAGGCTGGGCCGCTGATGAATCTTGGCGACGTAGCCGAACAGTCGGTACCCAAAATGATGCTGGTCGCTGCGCCGCGTAACGGTGGTGCGATCAGCGTTCGGTCGTTCATTCCGCATCGCTGCCACGCCTCGATCGGCGTGCTGGGCGCGGTGAGCGTCGCCACTGCCTGCCTGATCGAAGGGTCGCCTGCGCATGGCCTCGCGGTCGTGCCGGAGGGCCAGTCGCAATCGCTCGACGTCGAGCATCCCAGCGGCGCGACTGGTTGCGTGATCGACCTCGACGAGAACGGCAACGTCGTCGGCGCGGCCATGCTCCGCACCGCCCGCAAGCTGTTCGACGGCATTCTGTTCGGCTGAGACCGCCGAGACGTCACAACGAAAGAAAAACGATGACGGACCTAGGAGAGACTACCAGCAAGGTGAGCCGCTTCGGCGTCTTCGGCCAGCTCTGGTTCCAGGTGCTGGCGGGGACGGTGCTTGGCATCCTGCTCGGTCACTTTGCGCCCGCGACCGGCGTGGCGATGAAGCCGTTCGGCGACGCGTTCATCAAGCTCATCCGGATGATGATCGGGCCGGTGATCTTCGTCACCGTCGTCCACGGCATCGCCGGCATGAACGACATGAAGAGCGTCGGGCGCGTCGCATTGAAATCGATCCTGTATTTCGAGGCGGTGACGATCCTGGCGCTGATCTTCGGACTGGTGATGGTCGATCTCTGGCAACCGGGCGCGGGCATGAACATCGACGTCGCAGCGATCGATACCGCCTCGATCAAGACCTATGTCGCGACCGCGCACGACCAGTCGATCACCGGCTATTTCATGGGGATCATCCCCGACACCTTCGCCAGCGCGCTGACCGAAGGCCATGTCCTCCAGGTGCTGTTCGTCTCGGTGTTGTTCGGCATCGCGATCGCGGCGATCGGCGAGCGCGGCAAGCCCGTCTACATGCTGATCGACAGCGCCTCGCAAGGGTTCTTCCGGATCATCGGCTACATCATGTACTTTGCGCCGCTCGGTGCGTTCGGTGCGATAGCCTTCACGGTCGGCCAGTTCGGCACGGCGTCGCTCTGGTCGCTGGGCGAACTGATCATCGAGTTCTTCGTCGTCTGTGGGCTGTTCACCGCAGTCGTGCTGGGCGGGATCGCGCATTGGTGCGGGGTCAGCCTGTGGCGGCTGCTCGGCTATCTGTGGGATGAGATCGTCATCGTCGCCGCCACCACCTCGACCGAGACGGTCCTGCCGCGTCTCATCCAGAAGATGCGCAAGGTCGGTTGCGAGGAGAGCGTCGTCGGCTTCGTCATCCCGGCGGGCTATTCGTTCAACCTCGACGGCACCTGCCTGTACCTGACGACCGTCGCGGTGTTCCTGGCGCAGGCGACGAACACGCACCTCACGCTGTGGCACGAACTCGGGCTGATCGCGGTACTGCTGTTGACGTCCAAGGGTGCTGCGGGCGTCGCCGGTGCGGCGTTCGTGGTCCTTGCCGCGACGCTCAACACGACGGGCACGATCCCGGTCGCCAGCATCGCGCTCATTCTCGGCATCCACCGTATCCTCGCCGAGGGCCTGACGTTCGTGAACCTGATCGGCAACGCCCTCGCCACCGTCGTGATCGCCAAGTGGGAAGGCAAGCTCGACGAGCGCACGCTCGCCGCGATGATCGGCAATGCGCGGCTGCGGGCTAAGTATCCGGTAGCCGCCTGAAGCCGCGCGGCGATCACCGGGTGTGATCGCCGCGACACTTACCGTTCCACGATAACAGCCCGCTGCGCTCGTGCGCGGCCGGGCGGGAGACCGTCATGTCTATCGCTATCGCTATCGCCATCGCGCTGACCGCAGCGGCGCAATCCGAGCCGTCCCAGGCTCAACCGTCCCGGGCAATCACCGCGCCTACCGATGCGGCCGTGCCGACGCCGGGCCCGGACGACGGCGTAGCGCCGAGCAAGCGCGACGAGCGTCACCCCCTGGTTGTTTACCCCAATACCAAGCAAGGCACCGCGGACCAGCGAGCACCCTCCGGCATCGCAAGTTTCCAGCGCGACAATCCGATCGGCAAGGAACTGCGCGCGCTGAAGGCCGCGGGCGTAGACCTGGTGCTTGATTTCGTTGGCAACGTTGCAGCCAACCCGGTCGGCGGCATTCGACAGGGCAGTGCGGAATCGCACTGGGTATCGACCGCGGCGGACATCGATCTCGAAAAACTGATCGGGCTGTCGGATACCAAAGTCCACATTCAAGGCGCCTGGTTCAGCGGAGACAGCCTGGGTCGAGATTCGATCGGCAATTCGATCAGTTTCCAGCAGACGTGGCGCCCAGTCGCCGGACCTCGACTGACCCAGTTCAACATCGAGCATGATTTCGGCAAGCTCAACGTCCTGGTCGGCCGTGCCGCGGTGAACAGCTACTTCAATAACTCGCCGTTCAACTGCGTGTTCATGAGCAACACGAGTTGTCTGACGGCTTATGGCGGGATCAGCGACATCGGCATCACCGCGTTTCCCAACTCGTCCTGGACCGCCAAGGCGCGGTACGCGATCAATAAGCAGTGGTATGTCCAGACCGGCGTGTTCGAATACGACAACGACCTCAACCTGAAGGGCAAGGGCGGCCTGGACTTCTCGCTGGGTAAGGGCACGGGCGTGCTTATCGCCAACGAAGTGGGCTATCAGACGACGTTCGCGGACGAACGGCTGCCGCGCCGTTACAAGGCCGGCGTCTATATCAACACCGACGGCGGCCAGAGCCCCTATTACGATCGCAACGGCGCGTCTGCCGTGGTGTCCGGGCTCCCTCGGGTCGCACAGAGTGGCAACCGCGTCGGTCTATATGCGATGGCGGATCAGACGATCCAGCGTGCGGCCGGCAAGAGCACCCGCAACCTCGCGCTATTCGGGCGGATTTTCTACAATGTCGGCAACGTCGCCCAGCTGGACTGGTTCGCCTCCGCTGGTTTCGTCAAGACCGGCACGTTCAAACGCCGCGACGCCGACACGATAGGTTTTCTGGTGAGCAACACGCATTTTAGCAATCAGCAGATCGATTATCTCCGCGATCTACGTACGAAGGCCGGCGGGACAGGATCACCGAAATCGAACGAGATCATCGGTGAGATAAACTACGGTTTTGCAGCCATGCCCGGCGTCAGGATATTGCCGAACATCCAGTACGTCATCAATCCCGATCCGATATTCGCACCAACCCGTAAAACCGACATCTCTTCTGCAATCGTTTTAGGGTTGCGTTTAGACGTACGTCTTGCCCAGGTATTTGGAGGGTAATGACTGGAAGCAGCGGATAATCAGCTTGTTTCAGGTGTGCATACCGCGGAATCTCGAATAGTATCGCTATGACATCGCATCGAATTGTCAAAAGGATGCCGCCGGCTCCACTAAATTACTTTGCCATGGCTGCGCGTGAGGCCTGCTATTTATTGCGGAACCTAAGAAGAATCGCGAAGATCGGATTTCTTCGCAAAAAGTGGCGCTCCCAATTACGCCGTCTGCTGTTGTGGCGGTAGATTAACGAATGACCGGTGTTGGGAACGGAGAAAGGGTCTGCGAATGTCGGCTTATGATGACGTGGACGGCTCTCCAACCCTCAAGCAGTATGTCCTGCGGAGAGTCGAAGGAGAGTCACGATGGGAAACGTCACAACGATCGGTCTGGATATCGCGAAGAACGTGTTTCAGGTGCACGGAG
>Ga0265296_1004249_pt1 | contig 12556 bp, 11 predicted proteins | sample MunlanPumphouse1_FD_189073 | JGI IMG/M metagenome (GOLD analysis project Ga0265296, IMG submission 189073) | Groundwater microbial communities from a municipal landfill in Southern Ontario, Canada - Pumphouse #1 | ecosystem: Environmental > Aquatic > Deep subsurface > Groundwater | place... | reverse complement strand
GCCGGGGGGCGCACCGGTCGAGCGGCCGGGCGCTGCGGGGCGGCCTTGGCCGCCGTCCCGGGCGCCGGGGGACGCACGGGACGTCCCGCGGTCGCACCTCCGGCGGTCTTGGCCGGAGCGGGAGCACCGCTGGTCTTGGGCCTCGCCGGGGTTCCGGGAGCCTCATCTGCCTTCGCCGGGGCCTGGAGCTTGCTGCCTTGCGTCTTGATCAGACGCTCGACTGCGGTCTCGTCGACGCTCGACGAGGCCGTGGCAACATCGACGCCATCCGCCTGGAGGGCATCGAGTACTGCCTTGCTCGACAGGCCGTGGGCCTTGGCGATTTCGTGCACGCGCTTCTTCGCCATCAAATAAAAGAGTGTAGAAAGTCCGGGTCGATGCTGATGGGCCGTCGAAAAGCGCGCTGCATCGCACGTCGCTTTACGGCTTCTTGTGCGCACGTGCTATCGCACACGTACGCTCCACGTCCGGCAAGCCGGCGCTGAGGATCGGCGACCACGCGGTCACCTTCCACGGCCAGGCGGATCAGGTCCGCCTGGGGCGTGCGTCGGCCACAGCCGACGCAACGCCGTTCCGGGGTACGACCGCCTACGTCGACGGGACGTCCTCCTCCTGGCCGGCGGCGTCATCCGACGCTTCCGGGTCGGCCACCGGATCCTCGCTGTCCGCCGCGATCTCCGCGTCGTCCACCGGCTGATCCGCTGCCGCTTCCTCGTACTGCTCCGCGTCGAGCTCCTCGACGGCGCCCTCGGCACCCTCGATCTCGCCCTCGTCGTCGAGCGGAACGATCGGTCCCTGCTCGGCCACCCGGGCGGCGTAAGCCTCCTCGGCGCGGGTCACGATGTCCTGGACGTCCTCCTGCGACTTGTCCGGATCGGAGAGCGCTTCGATCTCCTCCTCGGGCAGGTCGTCCAGCAGGGCGACCTCGACCGCACCGAAGCGCACCAGCGCCTGGTGGCCGGGAAGCCCGCAGAAGATCGATCCGGGCAGCGCCGCGTTCGGGCAACGACGCCCGCTCGTGAGCACCGCGGAGCAGCGACCGTCGCCGATCGGCTCCTCGTCCTCGTCGGCCGTCGGCTCGGAGCCGCCACCGGCGGCGGCCTGGGCGAGCGCGTCGCTGGCCTTCTTGATGTCGATCCGCCAGCCGGTCAGGCGTGCGGCCAAGCGCACGTTCTGACCCTCGCGGCCGATCGCCTTCGTCAGGTCCTCGTCGGGCACGATGACCGTCGCCTGACGGAGCTCGTCGTCGATGAAGACCTCGCGCACCTGCGCGGGCGACAGGGCCTTGGCGATGAAACGCCCGGGCTCGTCGTTGAACGGGATGATGTCGATCTTCTCGCCCTTGAGCTCCGAGACGACCATCCGCACGCGGGATCCGCGGGGACCGACGCAGGCGCCGACCGGGTCGACGCCCGAGGCGTGCGAGACGACGGCGATCTTGGAGCGGTACCCGGGCTCGCGGGCGACGCCGGTGATCTCCACCAGGCCGTCGGCGATCTCGGGGACCTCGAGCTCGAACAGCGCCCGGATCACTTCCGGGTCGCGGCGCGACACGATGATCGAGGGGCCCTTCGCGGACTGCGAGACCTCCTTGATCACCGCCTTCAAGCGCTGGTTGTGGTCGTAGCGCTCGCCGAAGACCTGCTCGGAGCGCGGCAGCAGGGCCTCGACGCGGTCCCGCAGCTGGAGCAGCGTGTAGCGGTTGTCCGACTGCTGGACGATGCCGGTGACCATCTCGCCGACGCGATCGGCGAACTCGTCGTACATCATGTCGCGCTCGGCCTCGCGGATCCGCTGCAGGATGACCTGCTTGGCGGTCTGCGCGGCGATCCGACCGAAGTCGTCCGGCGTGACGTCCTGCTCGGGGATCTCGTCCCGGTGCTCGGCGAGCTTCTCCCCCGGGATCTCGATCTCGGTCGGCTCGATCCACTCCCCGGTCTCGGGGTCCTCGTAGCTCTGCTCGTCGATCGTCTCGACGATCAGTCCGGCTTCGAGCATCTCGGGAACGAGCAACTCGATCACGCGGTACTCGCCGCTCTCGGAGTCGAGCTCGACCCGGGCGTACTTCGCCGAATCAGGTTGCTTCTTGTACGCGGAGAGGAGCGCGTCCTCGAGGGCGGCGACCAGCCGCTCCTCGGGAATGCCCTTCTCGCGCGCCAGGGCACGCATCGCGTCTACGATCTCGCGGGACATCTCGCTCCTACTCCTCGACGAGGTTGCTGCGATGGATCTCGGCGTAGGGGATCGTCACGACGCCCCCGTCTGCCGCCAACGTGACTGTGCGTTCGTCCGCTCCGACGAGCTCGCCGGTGAACGACCGCCGCGGCTCGGGGGTACCCGAGCCGTCCGTGCCGCTCTCGACCGCCAGCGGCTCGAGGGTCCGAACGCGAGCGCGCCGACCGACGAACCGACGGAAGTGGTCCGCCTTGACCAACGGGCGCTCGGGCCCGGGTGACGAGACCTCGACCGCGTACTTCTCCCGCAGCGCGCCCAGGTGGTGCGTGACCTCGGTGCAGAGGTCCAACGTGACCCCGTCCGGATGGTCGATGTACACCCGGAGCACGCCGCCGTGCACGACTTCGGCCAGCAGGACTTCGACCTGCGGGTCGGCGTCACGAAGCTGCGCTTCGATCGTGTCTTGTACAGAGGAGGTCATAACGGATTCAGCCATAAAAAAAGCGGGCTCCGTGCCCACTTCAAAAGGTTGCTGCGGAGCGGCGTCGTGAAACGCTGCTGAGTCATCGTACCACCGCCAGATGCAGGGGGCCTTTGACTTTCGACGATCCGTCGGGCGCGGAGCCGGCCGAACCGACGCGAGCGCGCACCGACGGGCGGGCGATTCGGCGCCGTCGCGCGTCCCAGACGGGGATCGCCGTCCGGGACGCGGTCGTCGGGCTACGCGGCCCGCTCGTCGGCCTGCTCGCCGAGTGCGGCGACGGTGCGGTCGCGGTAGACGCGGTAGTCGGACCGCTGCGGTTGGAGCAACGCCGCCATCGTCAGCGGCGGGCGCGCCTCGCGGTGACGTCCGCAGAGCTGGAGCGACCGCCCCAGGCAGAACTGGGCGTAGTGGTTGACGGGCTCGAGCTCCGCCAGCGCCGAGAACTCGTCGGCGGCCTGGCCGAACTGCTGCGTCTGGAACAGCGCGCGGCCGAGCGCCTCGCGCACCATCGCGGTGGCGGGCTCCAACTCGCGGGCGCGACGCAGCGGCACGGTCGCGGCGTGGTAGTCGTGCTGCTCCAACAGCTGCAGCCCCGACCGGTACAGGTCGTATGCGGTTTGCGCCATGGATCGAGTGTTGCAAACCGGTCAAGCGACCCGGCCGGTCTCGGACGCCGATCCGCTCAGCGAGCCCGGTGCGCGACCACGGCGTCGAGGATCTCGTCGGCGACCTGCGCCTTGTCGGCCCGGGCCACCGTCCGGTCGCCCGCGTGGGTCACGATCGTGACCGCGTTCTCGGTCGCGTCGAAGGCGATCCCGGGGAGCGACACGTCGTTGAGGACCACGGCGTCGAGCCGCTTGCGCTCGAGCTTGTCCCGGGCGTAGGCCAGCGCGTTCTCGCCGTGCTCGGCGGCGAAGCCGAACAGGGTCTGGCCGCTCCGTCGCCGGCCCGACAACTCGCTGAGCACGTCGACGGTGGCCTCGAGGTCGACGGTCAGGCCGTCGCGTCCGGCCTTCTTGATCTTCCCGCCGGCCGGATCGACCGGCCGGAAGTCCGCCACGGCCGCGGCCATCAGCAGCACGTCGGTCGAGGCGAACGCGTCGCCGCACGCATGACGCAGCTGCTCCGCGGTCTCGACCGGGATGACCTCGCAGCCGTCCGGAACGGGCAACGCGACGTTGGCCGCGACGATCGTGACCTGCGCGCCGCGAGCGCGCGCGCGAGCGGCGAGCGCGAAGCCCATCCGTCCCGAGGAGCGGTTGCCGACGAAGCGCACCGCATCGATCGGCTCCCGGGTGCCGCCGGCCGAGATCAGCACGCGCAACCCCGCGAGATCGCCGTCGGTCGTCGCCGCGTCGAGCGTGCGCTCGATCGCCGCGAGCAGCTCGTCGGGCTCGGCCAGGCGGCCGTCGCCGTGCTCGCCCAGCGAGGCCAGTCGTCCGGACCCGGGCTCGATGATCGTCACGCCGTCCTCGCGCAACCGGGCGACGTTGCGCACGGTCGCCGGGTGGTGCCACATCCGGTGGTTCATCGCCGGAGCGAGCAGCACCGGGCAGTCCGCCGCGAGGTACGCGGAGGCCAGCAGCGACGGGGTCGCACCGACCGCCAGCGCGGCGATCGTGTTCGCCGTCGCGGGAGCGATCAGGAACGCGTCGGCGCTCTCGACCAGCGCCAGGTGACTGATCGCCGCGTGGGCGGGCGCGGGGTCGCCGGGGAACGCCCCGCGCAGGGCGTCCGGCTCGAACTCGTCGACGAGCACCGGCGCACCGGTGATCGCCCGGAACGTCTCAGCCCCGACGAACCGCTGGCTCGCCGGGGTCTGGATCACGCGAACCTGGTGCCCCGCACCGGTCGCCAGGCGCACCAGTTGGACCGCCTTGAACGCAGCGATCCCTCCCGATACCCCTACCAGCAGCCGCGCCATCGCGTCAGCCGTCGGTTGTACTCGGCCGAGCGGCCGCTCGGATCCCTACCGGTACCGGTAGCTGATCTTGCCGGCGGCGACCTCTTCGAGGGCGATCGTCAGGTAGTTCTTCGACGCCGTGTCGACCATCGGCGGCGGGAACTCGTCGAACGCCCCCTCACCGAGGTTGTGGTAGTAGGCGTTGATCTGCCGAGCGCGCTTGGCCGCCACGAGCACCGACGCGTAATTCGAGTCGACGTTGCCCAGGAGCTGATCCATGCGCGGAGAAATCATGTACGGAGTGTAGCGCCGTTGTGGAAGCCGACGGGCAGCGCCGTCGCCGAGAGTGCGACGGGCGCGCCGCGGTCCGGCTGCCGAGGTCCCGCGATCAGGCCGCGGCGATCGCCGAACGGACGATCCCGACGAGCTCGTCAGTGGCGCGGTCGAGGTCGTCGTTGACGATCCGGTGGTCGAACTCGTGCTGGCTCTCCAACTCGACCCGCGAGACGTCGAGTCGCCGCTGGATCGTCTCGTCGCCGTCGGTGCCCCGACCCTCGAGGCGGGCCCGGAGCGCCTCGAACGAGGGCGGCACGACGAAGACCTGGATCGCCTCGGGCATCGCCTCGCGAACCTGGCGGGCGCCCTGGACCTCGATCTCGAGCACGACGGGCGCGCCCTCGTCCAGGTGACGGTCGAGCTCCTCGCGCAGCGTGCCGTAGTGCCGTCCGGCGTACTCGGCGTGCTCGACGAAGTCCCCGTCGCCGACCCGGCGAGAGAACTCCTCGGGGTCGAGGAACCAGTAGTCCTCGCCGTGAACCTCGCCACGGCGCGGCGGACGGGTCGTGGCCGACACGCTCAACCGCAGCTCGGGGAGCAGATCACGGAGCCGCTTGATCAGGGTGCCCTTGCCGACCCCGGAGGGACCGGTGATGACGAAGACTCGCGCCACGGGGGCGACTAGCCGCGCGGCTGGCGGAGCGACTGCACGAGCTCGGTGCGCTGCCGCGGGGTCAGGCCGCCGATCGTCTTCGAGGCGGAGATCCGGCACTGCTGCAGGATCTTGCCGGCGCGCACGCGGCCGTACTTCGGCACGGCGAGCAGCATGTCGATCACCTTCGCGGTCTCCAGCCACTCGGGCGGATCCAGCAGCAGGCGGTCGATCGACTGGCGCCCGGACTTCAGGTCCCGCTTGAGCGAGGCCCGCTGCGACCTGACCTGGTTGGCCCGCTGCAACGCGTCCATCCTCTGGTTCAGGGACCGCTCCGGGGTGACCGAGGACTTTGGCGAGGTGTTGGCAGCGGTCGTCATCCCGCGGCGAGTCTATCCAGCAATTCGTCCCCGCGCAGGCCGCGAGACCCAACTCACCTAGAGTTCTACTTGAGGTTCAGGTCAGCGGGATTCGCTGGTGCCGCAACCGGGTAGGCGTTACGGGCGATGTGTATCGCCGACGTTCCGCTGACGACCGGCGGTCACGCGACCCAGTCCGACAGCAGGTCCCCGAAGCAGCGCGGATCCTCACCGGAGGTCCAGAACAGCGTCGCAGCCCCGACGGCAACGGCTCCCGCATGCCGGAAGTCGTCGATGTCACCGCCCCGTCGGACCCCGCCCGCGCCCACCAGGTCGATCCCCGCCGGAAGCAGCCGGCGCAACTGGCCGACCTGTCCGAGGGCGATCGGCTTCATCGCCGATCCGGAAACACCGCCATATTCGACGTCGATCGCCGAGCGGCCGTCTGGCCGCAGGGCCAGGCCGTTGGGAAAGGTGTTGCAGGAAACGACGAAGCGGACCCCGGAATCGACGAGGGCCGCGGCGACCTCGGCGAGCAGGGTCGGATCGGAGAGCGGCGACAGCTTGGCGCCGACCGGGACGCCGCCGGAGGCCTCGACCGCGGACGCGACCGAGCGGGCGACGAGCTCGGGATCGAAGCTGGCGATCCGGTGCTGCGTGCCGTCGTTCCAGACGTTGGGGCAGCCGAGGTTGAGCTCGACGAGATCCGCCCCGGACGACGCCGACAGCGCCGTCAGCTCGCCGTACTCCTCGGGACTGAACCCGGCGACCGACACGATCAGCGGCTTCCCGGCGTCCCGCGTGATCGCCGCCATCTCGGGCAGTGCCTCGCGGTAGAAGGCGGCACCGCGGTTGGGCATCCCCAGCGCGTTGACCGCGTAGGCGTCGCGGGCCGTGAAGACCTCGCCCGCGTTGCCGTCGCGCGGAGCCGAGGTGATCGACCCGACCGTGACCGCCGAGACGGCCGAGCGGGCCAGCCGCTCGACCTCGGCCACGGTCTTCGCCGTGCCCGCCGCGTTGAACAGCGGGTGCTCCAGCGGAAGGCCCGCCAGGACGGTCTCGGTCGGATCGCTCATCGCGCGTTCAGGTCCTGGAGCGCGATCACCGTCGGCTCCCCCGCGCCGCGGGCGGCAGCGATCGCGTCGGCCGCGACCGCACCGGCGGAGACGGTGGTCAGGCACGGGACGCCGGCGGTGATCGCCGCGCGGCGGATCTCGTAGCCGTCGGTCCGCGCACCGGATCCGGTCGGGGTGTTCAGCACCAGGGCGATCGTGCCGGCCGCGATCTCGGAGACCGCCGTGACGGCCTCGCCGTCGGCGTCCTGCAGCTTGGCGACCCCGTCGCACGGGAGGCCGGCCGCGATCAGCGCCTGCTGCGTGCCGTGGGTCGCGACGAGTCGGAAGCCCTCGCCGTGCAGGCGCCGGGCGACCTCGATCGCGCCGGGCTTGTCGTCGTCGGTGACCGAGATGAAGACGGCCCCGCCGTCGGGCAACGGCGATCCGGCGGCGGCCGACGCCTTGGCGAACGCCGTCGGGAAGTCGGCGGCGACGCCCATCACCTCGCCGGTCGAGCGCATCTCCGGTCCGAGCGTCGCGTCGGCGCCGACGAAGCGGTCGAACGGCAGCACGGCCTCCTTGACCGCGACGTGGCCGAGCGAGCCCTGTCCCCCGGCCTCGCGCGGCAGGCCCAGCTCGCCGATCTTCTCGCCGAGCATGATCCGCACGGCCATCTTCGCGAGCGGGACACCGATCGCCTTCGACACGAACGGGACCGTCCGCGACGCGCGCGGGTTGGCCTCGATCACGTAGAGGTCGTCGCCGTGGACCGCGAACTGGATGTTGATCAGCCCGAGCACGCCGAGCTCCAGCGCCATCCCCCGCGTCTGCTCGCGGATCCGGTGGATCATGTCGTCGCTGAGCGAGTACGGCGGCAGCGCGCAGGCCGAGTCGCCGGAGTGGATGCCGGCCTGCTCGACGTGCTGCATGATCCCGCCGACCCAGACCGACTCGCCGTCGCAGAGCGCGTCGACGTCGACCTCGATCGCGTTCTCGAGGAACCGGTCGAGGAAGATCTCCTTGGTCGGCTCGTCGGGACGCTCGGGGCTGAGCCCGGCTTCGCGGCGCAGGTAGTCGGTCAACGCGTCGCGATCGTCGACGATCTCCATCGCACGACCGCCGAGCACGTACGACGGGCGGACCAGCAGCGGGAAGCCGACGCTGTCGGCCGCGTCGAGCGCCCCGGCCAGCGAGGTGGCCGTGGCGTACGGCGGCGCCTGGTAGCCGAGCGTGTCAAGCACCGTGCCGAACGCGCCCCGGTCCTCGGCGCGGTCGATCGCCTCGACGCCGGTGCCGAGGATCTTGATCCCCGCCTGCTCGAGCCCTGCGGCCAGCCGCAGCGGCGTCTGGCCGCCGAACTGCACGATCACGCCGTCGAGCTTGCCGCCCTGCTGCTCGACCTCGAGCACGCCGAGCACGTCCTCGAGCGTCAGCGGCTCGAAGTACAGGCGATTGGAGGTGTCGTAGTCGGTCGAGACCGTCTCGGGGTTGCAGTTGATCATCACCGCGTCGCGCCCGGACTCGCGGACGGTCAGCGCGGCGTGCACGCAGCAGTAGTCGAACTCGATGCCCTGCCCGATCCGGTTGGGACCGGAGCCGAGGATCACGACCGACGGCGCCGGCGGGTCGGAGAAGCGGACCTCGTGGCGGGCGTTGCCGTCCGCGTCGGGCCGCTCCCAGCCGGAGTAGAAGTAGGGGGTCTCGGCGGCGAACTCCGCCGCGCAGGTGTCGACCGACTTGAACGTCCGCACCAGGCCGGCGTCGTCGCTCGGCGTCGGATCGTCGCCGAGCGCCAGCGCGCGCAGCTCGGCCAGGTACCACGGGTCGATCCCCGTGCTCTCGTGGATCTGCTCGTCGGTCGCGCCGCGGCGGACCGCCTCCAGCAGGATGTCGTAGCGCTCGGTCCGCGGCTCGCGGATCCGCTCGACCAGCTCCTCGATCGTCGCGTCGTCGGCGATCTTCGGGGTCTCGTCGAGCTCCCGCGAGCGCATCGCCTTGGCGAAGGCCTGGCGGAACGTGCGCCCGAGCGCCATCGCCTCGCCGACGCTCTTCATGTGCGTCGAGAGCCGGTCGTCGACGCCGGGGAACTTCTCGAACGCGAACCGCGGCCACTTGACGACGACGTAGTCGATCGTCGGCTCGAACGCGGCCGGCGTCGCCTTGGTGATGTCGTTGGTGATCTCGTCGAGCCGGTAGCCGACGGCCAGGCGCGCGGCGATCTTGGCGATCGGGAACCCGGTCGCCTTCGAGGCCAACGCGCTCGAGCGGGAGACGCGCGGGTTCATCTCGATGATCAGGATCTCTTCGGTGTGCGGATTGACCGCGAACTGCACGTTCGACCCGCCGGTCTCGACCCCGACCGCGCGCATCACGCGGATCGCCTGGTCGCGCAGCTGCTGGTAGAGCCGGTCGGTCAGCGTCTGCTGCGGGGCGACGGTCACCGAGTCGCCGGTGTGGACCCCCATCGGATCGATGTTCTCGATCGAGCAGACGATCACGACGTTGTCGGCCTTGTCGCGCATCACCTCGAGCTCGAACTCGCCCCAGCCGATCACCGACTGGTCGACGAGCACCTGCCCGATCGGCGAGGCGTCGATCCCGCCGAGCACGATCTTGCGGAACTCCTCCTCGGTGCGGGCGATCCCGCCCCCGCGGCCGCCGAGCGTGAACGCCGGACGGATGATCGCGGGCAGGCCGGTGGTCTCGAGCGCTTCGACGATCTGGGCGTCGATCTGCGCGGCGGGGAGCTTCTCACCGTCGGCGGCGTCGCGGTGGTCGGGGTGGTTGGTGGGATCGTATGTCCCGCGGACGATCAGCGACGCCGGCATCTTGAGGCCGGCCTTGGCCATCGCCTGCGCGAACAGGTCACGGTCCTCGGCGCAGTTGATCGCGTCGTAGTTGGCGCCGATCAGCTCGACGCCGAACTTCTCCAGCGTGCCGTCCTCGTGCAGCGCCTTGGCCAGGTTGAGCGCGGTCTGCCCGCCGAGCGTCGGCAGCAGCGCGTCGGGGCGCTCCTGCTCGATGATCTTCGCGACCGGACCGGGCAGCAGCGGCTCGACGTACGTCCGCTCCGCGTACTCGGGGTCGGTCATGATCGTGGCCGGGTTCGAGTTGACCAGCACGACCTCGTAGCCCTCCTCGCGGAGGACCTTGCAGGCCTGGGCGCCGGAGTAGTCGAACTCGGCGGCCTGCCCGATGACGATCGGGCCGGAGCCCAGGATCATGATCCGGCGGATGTCGGTACGGCGCGGCATCAGGCGGAAGCTCCGTCGGTCGAGGGGGAATCGGTCTGCAGGCCGGCTGCGGCGGCGGCCGCGTCTCCGGTCTGCTTGGTCACGTCGGCGATCGAGCCGGACGTTCTGATCCGGTCGAGGAACCGGTCGAACAGGTAGCTCGCGTCGTTCGGTCCCGGCGCGGCCTCGGGGTGGTACTGGACTGTGGCGGCGTTGGCCTCGGGCAGCACCAGGCCCTCGACCGTGCGGTCGTAGAGGTTCAGGTGCGACAGCTCGGCGACGCCGAAGTCGGTGCTCCAGCGGACCGGCTCGTCACCCTCGATCCGCCCCGTGCCGTCCGGCGTCTGGACCGCGAAGCCGTGGTTCTGGCTCGTGATCTCGACGCGCCCGGTCGACAGGTCCTTGACCGGGTGGTTGCCGCCGCGGTGGCCGAACGGCAGCTTGTAGGTCGTCAGGCCCACGGCCCGGCAGAGCAGCTGGTGGCCCATGCAGATGCCGAAGACCGGCTTCTGACCGAGCACGCCGCGGATGGTCTCCACGACGTGGTCGACGGCACCGGGATCCCCCGGCCCGTTGGCCAGGAAGACCGCGTCGACGTCGCCGGCGAGCACCGCGTCCGCGCCGTCCGACAGCGGATGGAGTCGCACGCGGGCTCCGCGCGCGACCAGCTCGTCGACGATCGAGCGCTTGATCCCGGTGTCGATCGCCGCGATCAGCGGACCGTTCGGGTTGCGGTCCTCGCCGACCGTGTGGGCCTGCTTCGGCGTGACCGTCGAGGCGAGGTCCTGGCCGGCCATCGACGGCAGCGCCGCGACCTGCGCAGCGGCGTCGGTCTGGTCGACGGAGCCGGCGAACAGCCCGCCGCGCATCGCGCCCTTGTCGCGGATGTGGCGGACCAGCGCGCGGGTGTCGACGCCGGTGATCGCGGGGATCCCGTTCTCGCTCAGCCAGTCGAGCCAGCCCGACTCGGCGGTCGGGGCGTCGGCGTAGTTGACGGCCTCGCGCATGATCACCGCGCGGGCGTGGATCGCGTCGGACTCCATCGCCGCGGCACGCACGCCGTAGTTGCCGATCAGCGGGTAGGTGAAGACGATCAGCTGCCCGGCGAAGGACGGGTCGGTGACCGACTCCTGGTATCCGGACATGCCGGTGGTGAAGACGACCTCGCCCCCACCGGTCACGCCGTCGCGCAGCGCGCCGCAGGCCTCGCCGTCGAAGCGGGTGCCGTCTTCGAGCAGCAGGTACGCGGTCTGGCTGGACGAAGAACTCATCGGATCAGCTCCTGGATCGTCTTGAACTGGGGAGAGCGGGCGTCGCCGAGCAGCTCGAGCAGCATGCTCTCGGTGGTCCCGAGCACCGCGCCGGCGGCGCTGACGCGGCCGAGGCCCGCCGCGCGGTCCTCGGCGGTCCGGGACCCGACGGCGTCGGTGGCCACGTGGACCAGCAGGCCCTGGCGTCGCAGGTCGAGCGCGGTCGCCTGGACGCAGACGTGCGCCTCGATCCCGACCAGCAGCACCTGGTCGCGACCGGACAGGTGGAAGCCGGGAGCGCGGGTCGCGGAGAACACCGTCTTCGGCAGGCGCGGCGCGTCGTCGGGCAGTACGTCGGCGATCTCGGGCACGGTCGTGCCGAGACCGTCCGGGTACTGCTCGGTCACGAGGATCGGGATCCCGAGCGCGCGAGCGCCCTGGACCATCCTCGCGCTGCGAGCGGCGATCCGGGCGAAGTCCTCGATCACCGGGCGGAAGGCCGTCTGCACGTCGATCACGACGAGCACGGCCCTGTCGGGGCGCAGGGCGGTCAGGGCGGAGGAATCGGTCATCGAAGAAGCGGCGACGATCGGGGTCACGCGGCGTGCACCGCGAAGCTGCGCTCGCGGAAGGCGACGGTGCCGTCGGCGACGGTCATCAGGACCTTGCCGTGGAACGTGCGTCCGTGGAAGCAGCAGTTGGACGAGCGGCTCTCGTAGCCGTGCTCGCCGACGACCCACTCGCGCTCCAGGTCGACCAGGCAGAGGTTGGCGCGCTCGCCGACCTGGACCGCCGGCGTCGGCAGGTCCATCAGCGCCGCGCCGCCGATCAGCCGGTCGACGACCAGGCCGAGCGGCAGGATTCCGGGACGGACCAACTCGCTGTAGACCGCGGCGAACGCGCTCTCCAGTCCGGTGCTACCCATCGGGGCCTGCTCGAACGGCACGTCCTTCTCGTCGGGAGCGTGCGGCGCGTGGTCGGTGGCGATCGTCTCGAGGGTGCCGTCGCGCAGCCCCTCGATCAGCGCCTGGCGGTCCTCCTCGAAGCCCAGCGGCGGGTTCATCTTCTTCGCCGTATCGAGGTCGCGAACCGCTTCGTCGGTCAGGCAGAGGTGATGCGGCGAGGCCTCGCCGCTCACCCGGAAGCCCTGCGCCTTGGCGGCGCGGACC